>ERZ1643249.4296-NODE-4296-length-12004-cov-5.017491_pt1 | contig 12004 bp, 7 predicted proteins | sample MGYA00579263_ERZ1643249 | MGnify/ENA primary metagenome ERZ1643249 (study PRJEB29033, sample SAMEA4952264) | chicken gut metagenome | biome: Broiler Chicken; feature: Gastrointestinal Tract; material: Caecum | place: Ireland | collected 2018 | study: Broiler...
CCGCCAGTCACATCGTAGAACCGGGGAAGAAGAGAGCAGATCGTCGTCTTACCGCTTCCCGAAGGCCCGACCAGAGCGATGGACTTTCCGTCAGGGATCTCGAAAGATACATGGGAGAGCACAGGGGTGTCGTCATCGCTGTAATGGAATGACACATCCTCATAGCATACTCGTCCGTGAATATCGGTGAGCGGCTGTGCGTCCGGCGCATCCACGATCTCCGGTTCAGTCTCCATTACGTCAAGGAAACGACGGAAGCCGGCAAGACCTTTCTGCATCATTTCAATCAATTCTACAAGGATCTGTATCGGGCTGATGAAAATGCCGATGTAAAGGGCATACATGGCAAGATCCGCTGCGTCCATCATCCCCTTGGCGATGAGATAGCCGCCGAACACGAGGGTGACGAGGTACATCATGCCCTGAAAGAACAGATTCCATCCCATGAAGTTTCCCATACAGTTGTAATTGTCACGCTTGGAGAGGAGGAAGGCGTGATTGCTCTTTTTAAACTTATCGCGCTCGATCTCCTCATTTGCAAAGGACTGCACAACACGGATGCCGGATAGTGTGTCCTGCAGGCTGGAGTTGACGTCACCGATCTTCCTGCGGTTCTCCATGAATGTCTCCTGCATCCTGCTGTTCTGGCGGAAAGAGAAGAGGAACATGCAGAGTACCAGGACGACCAGCGGAAGGGCAAGCCTCCAGTTGATGAGGAAGAGGAACACAAAGGAGCCGACGATCTTCACCACGGATATGAATAAGTTTTCCGGCCCATGGTGAGCAAATTCCGCGATATCAAACAGGTCAGACACGAGCTTGCTCATCATCTGCCCGGAATTGTTTTTGCTGTAATAGGAGAAGGACAGTTTTTCATAGTGGTCAAAAAGCTGCTGGCGCATGTCCCGCTCCATGTAGGCCCCCATCATGTGACCCTGATAGCTCACATAATATTTACACAGACTCTGGACGATATACATGACCAAAAGCCCGGCGGCAATGAACGGAAGAGTACGAAGGATGATATTGCTGTCCTTCGTAAAAAGTGTCTTTGTCATTGTGCGGAGGATCTGCGGGTAGGCGAGGTCAACCACGCTGATGAATGCGGCGCAGATCAGATCAATAAAAAAAACCGGTTTGTACGGTGCATAATAATTGATGAATTTTTTAAGCGTGTGCATGCTGCAACTCCTTTTATAATTTCTGAAATTGTTACATTAGAGATTCTATCACAGCAGATAATGCTTGACAAGGCGGTCTGCTTTGTAATAAGGTAGGTCTGTCATCAGGAAGGACAAAATACCTGAGAAGAGGTATCCATCGGGATACATCTGCCGGGGTACATTGGAATTAACATATACAGGAAGGATATCTATCGGTCATGAAACTATACCTTGCCCCTTTAGAGGGGATTACAGGATGGATATACAGAAGCGCCGTGCATAAATGTTTCGGCGGATTCGACAAATATTTTGTGCCTTTCATCAGGCCCAACCAGATGGGCCACTTAAGTGCAAGAGAGAAAAAGGATATTCTTCCAGCCCACAATGCCGGGATGAGGGCAGTGCCGCAGGTTCTGACGAATCAGGCGGAGGATTTTATCCGCACTGCGGCCAGACTAAAAGAGTATGGATATGAAGAGATCAACTTAAACCTCGGATGTCCGTCTAAAACCGTGGTTACGAAGAAGAGAGGAGCCGGATTTCTGTCGGAGCCGGAACGGCTGGAAGCATTTCTTGACGATATATTTGATAAATGTCCCACCAGGATTTCGGTCAAAACGAGACTGGGGATGGAAGATCCCGGGGAATTTGCTCATCTGTTGGAAATTTATAATAAGTATCCCATGGAAGAACTGATTATCCATCCAAGGGTGCAGAAAGATTTTTATAAAAACATCCCCGATCTGGAAGCGTTTGAGATGGCGCTTGCAGAGAGCAAAAATCCCGTGTGCTACAACGGGGATATTACCTCGGCAGCGGACGTGGACAGGCTGACAGAGAGGTTTCCGGATGGGGATTGTATTATGACGGGCAGAGGGGTCCTGTCCGATCCTGCCCTGGCAAGACAGATCAAAGGCGGCAGGAGAGCAGATAAAGAGGAACTGCGGCGGTTTCATGATCTCTTATATTCAGGATACTGTGAGGAGATGTCCGGGGACCGCACTATCCTGTATAAGATGAAGGAGCTGTGGTTCTATCTGTCAGCTATATTTGCGGATTCGAAAAAATATGCCAAGAAAATTAAAAAGGCGGAGAAATGTGTCGTGTATGAAGGGATCATCGAAGAGATGTTCCGGGAATGTGAACTGATAGAGAGGTGAAGGTATGTTAGATTTTTTGCGGGAGCTTGACGGGAATATCCTTCTGTTTATACAGGAGTATCTGCGTCAGCCATGGATGGACGGCTTTTGGAAAGCCATTACGCATTTGGGGGACGCGGGGTTCTTCTGGATTGTGACGGCAGCTGTGCTGCTCATATGGAAAAAGACAAGAAAAGCGGGATTTTCTGCTTCTCTCGCTCTTGTGATCGGGGCGCTTATCACGAATGTGACGCTGAAAAACTTGGTGGCGCGCGTCCGCCCCTATGAGGTGGTTCCGGATCTGATGTGCATCATAGAGAAACAGCATAGTTTTTCTTTTCCCTCCGGGCATACATGCGCGTCTTTTGCCGCGGCGTTTGCTCTGTATAAAACCCTTCCACGCAGATGGGGGATCGCATGCCTTGTCCTTGCGGCGCTGATTTCTTTGTCCAGACTGTATGTGGGCGTCCATTACCCCAGCGATGTGCTGGCCGGAGCGGCTGTCGGGATATTTGCCGGATGGGCGGGGACAGCACTTGTCAATTATATTGTGGAGAAAAGAAAACAGGCGCCATAAGACAGATGACATTTATTTGTTTTGTCGCTTCACTGCGGCCTCCACAAATCCTTTGAACAGGGGATGGGGGCGGTTTGGCCTGGATTTCAGCTCCGGATGCGCCTGGGTTGCGATAAACCACGGATGAGACGGAATCTCGATCATCTCTACAATGCGGTTGTCCGGCGATAAACCACACAGAGACATGCCGCTTTCTTCCAGATTCACCCGGTAATCGTTGTTCACTTCATAGCGGTGGCGGTGGCGTTCACTGATCTCTTTTGTCTCATAGAGTGATTCCGCAAGAGAGCCTTCCTTTAATACGCACGGATAAGCGCCCAGTCTTAAGGTCCCGCCGATATCTTCTATGCCGATCTGATCCTCCATGATATGGATGACCGGGTGCGTGGTGTCCGGCATCAGTTCCATACTGTGAGCGTCCCTGTACCCGATGACATTTCGGGCAAATTCTACAATGGCAAGCTGCATTCCAAGGCACAGTCCGAGGAAAGGAATACCGTGTATGCGGGCATAACGAATGGCTTCGATCTTTCCTTCCACACCTCGGTGTCCGAACCCGCCGGGAACAAGGATACCGTTCACGTCTGCGAAAAGTTCCTCCGCATTCTCCTCTGTGACAGACTCAGAATCAATCCACTTGATATTGACGGTGGTATGGGAGTAGATCCCGCCGTGCTTCAAGGCCTCTGCCACGCTGATGTAAGCGTCATGGAGCCGGATGTATTTTCCCACGAGGGCGACAGTGACCTCCTGCGTGGGGCACCGCAGTTTTCTGACCATATCTTTCCACTCTTTCAGATCCGGCTCCGGGCAGTCCAGATGAAGACACTCACAGACAACCTGTGCAAGGTGTTCTTTTTCCATGGCAAGAGGAGCCTCATACAGGTATTCTACGTCAAGGTTCTGTAATACGTGCTTTGCGGGCACGTTGCAGAACAGGGAGATCTTGTCCTTCATGCCGGGATCAAGGGGATACTCAGAGCGGCACACGATGATGTCCGGCTGGATACCCATTCCCTGGAGCTCCTTTACGCTTGCCTGCGTGGGTTTGGTCTTCATCTCCTGTGAGGCGCGGAGATAGGGAATGAGAGTCACATGGATCAAGATGACATTGCCGCGTCCCTTTTCATGCTGAAACTGGCGGATAGACTCCAGGAAAGGCTGGCTTTCGATGTCGCCGACAGTTCCGCCCACTTCGATGATGGCGATCTCAGTATCCTCTGCGGCAGGATTGCGGTAAAAACGGCTCTTGATCTCGTTAGTGATGTGGGGGATGACCTGCACGGTCCCGCCGCCGAAATCCCCACGGCGCTCCTTTTGGAGCACGGACCAGTAGATTTTTCCTGTGGTCACGTTTGAGTTCTTTGTCAGACTCTCGTCAATAAAGCGTTCATAGTGTCCCAGGTCAAGGTCTGTCTCCGCCCCGTCGTCGGTCACGAACACCTCCCCGTGCTGGACCGGGTTCATGGTGCCGGGATCGATGTTGATGTAAGGGTCAAACTTCTGCATGGTGACCGTATATCCCCGTGCTTTCAGAAGCCGTCCCAGAGACGCTGCCGTGATCCCCTTTCCCAGACCTGATACAACACCGCCGGTTACAAATACATATTTCACTGCCATATTGATGCCTCCTCTGCATATTTCTCCTTCGCGCGAATGTGCATCCGCCCGAAGGGGCTTTTTATATCACAGGATTTTCTTGTGATATAAAAAAGAGTACAGCCTGACTATAGGTATGGGGCCGCGCCTTTGCGGTCCAATATCCCATATGTATAGTCAGACTGTAAAAATACTTTACTAGTATACACCTGAAAACAGATAAAATACAAATACTATTTCATGAAAAATGTTCTTTTATGCAGGGCGGCAAAACACTCATAGAGGAGCGTGTTCATAAACCGCTTCACAGGTGAGCTGTACGCCCAGTTTCTTAAAGATCTTGATATCCACATCCGAGAGCAGGACAGAGGTATGCGCCTGGCAGCCTTCAAGCTTCGGAAGCTGCGAGAGCGCGAGCCTTGCCTCGGGATTGTTCGCAGCGCTGGCGGAGAGCGCGATCAGCACTTCATCCGTGTGAAGCCGTGGGTTCCTGCTCTTTAAGTAATCTACTTTGAGCTTCTGGATGGGCTCGATGGACTCCGGTGAGATGATGTGAAGTTCATGGTCGATTCCCGCAAGATGTTTCAAAACATTTAAAAGAAGAGCAGCGGAAGCTCCCAGCAGATTGGTAGTTTTTCCTGTGACGACCGTGCCGTCATCAAGCTCAAGTGCAGCGGCGGGCCCGTTGGTTTCCCTTGCCCGCTCCAAAGCCTTGACAGCGACTTTGCGGTCCGCGATCGTGATGCCGGCCATATTCATGAGAAGCTCGATCTTCTGTGCTTCCTTGTCGGAGGAATCACCCTTTACCAGCGAGTTCAGCGCGGCAAAGTAGCGGCGGATGATTTCCTGTCTGGATGCTTCGCAGCACACACTGTCATCACAGATGCATTTGCCCGCCATATTTACGCCCATATCTGTGGGAGATTTGTAAGGGCTCTCCCCGTAGATTTTCTCGAAGATCGTATTGAGCACCGGGAAGATCTCCACGTCTCTGTTATAGTTGACGGTTGTCTCCCCGTATGCTTCCAGATGGAAGGGATCGATCATATTAACATCGTTTAAATCTGCCGTAGCGGCTTCGTACGCCAGGTTCACAGGGTGCTTAAGAGGCAGGTTCCAGACAGGAAATGTCTCGAACTTTGCGTATCCTGCGTTGATTCCCCGTTTGTGCTCATGATAGAGCTGGGAGAGGCAGGTTGCCATCTTTCCGCTTCCGGGGCCAGGAGCAGTTACAATCACAAGAGGGCGGCTCGTCTTGATATATTCATTCTTTCCATATCCCTCTTCGCTGATGATAAGCGGAACATTGGAAGGATATCCTTGTATCACATAGTGGAGATATACAGGAATGTTCAGCTTCTCCAGACGATTCTTGAAGAGGACGGCGCTCTCCTGGCCGGAGAACTGTGTGATCGCTACACTGCCAACATACAAGCCCTGTTCTCTGTATGTCTCGATTAGGCGGATAACATCTGTGTCATAGGTGATCCCTAGATCTCCACGGATTTTGTTTTTTTCAATATCCTTTGCACTGATAGCGATGACGATCTCCGCCTGGTCGCTGAGCTCTTTTAACAGCTTTAACTTACTGTCAGGAGCGAAACCGGGGAGCACGCGGGAAGCGTGGTAATCATCGAACAGCTTTCCGCCGAATTCAAGATAGAGCTTATTGTCAAACTCATTGATCCGGCTGCGGATGTGCTCAGACTGCATTTTCAAGTACTTTTCGTTATCAAAACCGATTTTCATTTCTCATTCTCCACTCATATGTTTCTATAGTTTATCCTGTTTACAGACGGTTGTGCACTCTGGGGGATACCGGCTGGATTCAGGACATATTCCGTACTCAGTATACTATAAAAAGTCATAGTTTTACAATATTTTCATAATCTTTTTATTGATTTATGCAAAACCTGTACTTATAATGGAAATAGTTGATTTTTAGGAGGAAACACATGGATAACCAGAACAATAAGAATAATCCCAACAACAACCGGCAGGGCTGGGGGATCATCCTCGTCACAACCCTGCTGGTCACTTTTATGGTGATGGGTTTTTATTCTCTGATGAGTGGGGCAGGCCCTGAGGAGATAAGTTATGATAAATTTTTGGATATGGTTGATGACAAGAAGGTGGCGGAGGTCAGCTTAAGCAGCAACCGAATCTATATCACGCTGACAGACGAAGCGCGCAGGAAAGAAGCGCAGGAAAACGGGTCGGACAGCATGAACAGCGTCATAAACCAGATCTGGGGCCAGACCGGAACAGGCGGAAGCAGAGACAGCAGTCCCGATTACTATACCGCCTATGTCAATGATGATACTCTAGTCGAGAGGCTTTATGAGTCAGGAGCGGAGTTTAAGGGCGAGGTCCCGGATACCATGGGACAGATGTTTTTTGAGCTGTTTGTGACACTCGTGCTTCCTATCGGACTGATGGCGCTCGTCCTGTCCTACTTTATAAGGAAGATGTCAAAAGGCGGCGGCATGATGGGCGTTGGAAAGAGCAATGCCAAGATGTATATGGAGAAGGAGACTGGAGTGACATTCCAGGACGTGGCAGGGGAGGATGAGGCGAAAGAATCCCTTCAGGAAGTGGTGGATTTCCTGCACAATCCGGGAAGATACAGCGGAATCGGCGCGAAGCTTCCCAAGGGCGCGCTTCTCGTGGGACCGCCGGGAACGGGGAAAACATTGCTGGCCAAGGCAGTGGCAGGAGAGGCGAAGGTGCCGTTCTTCTCTCTGTCCGGCTCTGCGTTTGTGGAAATGTACGTGGGCGTGGGAGCGTCCCGCGTACGCGACCTTTTTAAACAGGCCCAGCAGCAGGCGCCCTGTATCGTGTTCATCGATGAGATCGATGCTATCGGAAAGACCCGTGATACAGTGATGGGCGGAAACGACGAGCGTGAGCAGACTTTGAATCAGCTTCTTGCGGAGATGGATGGATTTGACACGAATAAAGGACTTCTCATCCTTGCGGCCACGAACCGTCCGGAGATTCTTGACCCGGCACTTCTGCGACCGGGACGTTTTGACCGGCGGATCATCGTGGATAAGCCGGATCTGAAAGGCCGCATTGATATCCTGAAAGTCCATGCCAAGGATGTGCGCATGGATGAGAGCGTGGATTTGGAAGCGATTGCGCTGGCAACCTCCGGAGCTGTAGGCTCTGATCTGGCCAACATGATCAACGAGGCAGCCATCAATGCGGTTAAGCACGGCCGCCAGGTGGTCAGCCAGAAGGATCTTTTTGAAGCAGTGGAGGTGGTTCTTGTCGGAAAAGAGAAGAAAGACCGTATCATGAGCAAAGAGGAGAGAAGGATCGTCTCCTATCACGAGGTCGGCCATGCTCTTGTGACGGCGCTTCAGAAGAACACAGAGCCGGTGCAGAAGATTACCATTGTTCCAAGGACTATGGGTGCGCTGGGCTATGTGATGCAGACACCGGAGGAAGAGAAGTTTCTGAATACAAAGAAAGAACTGGAGGCAATGATCGTGGTGGCTCTCGGCGGCCGTGCGGCTGAGGAACTGGTATTTGATACGGTGACCACGGGCGCGGCCAATGATATCGAGCAGGCGACGAAGATTGCCCGGACCATGATTACCCAGTACGGAATGTCAGAGAGATTCGGTCTGATGGGACTTGAGTCCATACAGAATAAATACCTGGACGGCAGAGCTGTGTTAAACTGCGGCGACGCTACCGCAGGGGAGATCGACGAGGAAGTTATGCGGATGTTAAAGAGCGCCTATGCGGAGGCGAAGAGGCTCCTTGGGGAGAACCGTGAGGCTCTTGATAAGATCGCAGATTTTCTGATCGAGAAAGAGACGATCACAGGGAAAGAGTTCATGAAGATTTTCAGGGAGGTAAAAGGTCTCCCTGAACCGGAGGAAGATGCGCAGGAGAAGGTGGAGGAGCGTATCGCTATGAAACCTTTAGAAGAAGCAGACCAGTGAAAAAACGGCATACATTATCGGTATATGGACAATAGTATAGAGGAAAAGGTTAAAGGTTCAGCAGGACTATAGTGATTCTAAATTGAGTCATTATAGTCCTGTTTTCCGTAACAGCAGAATATTAAAATGCTTTATTGTGCTGGGACAAACTGTGATGCGGCAGTTATCGTTATGGCAGAAATTAATTGACAAACTTAACATAAATTACAAAATTTATTTGCGTATTTTTATGCAAAGTTCTGAAAAAATTTTTTTCAAGTATTATTGTATGGACATAAACTTGACAAATTTTGGCAAATTTATATTATAATAAATTAATTCTCAAATGTTTTAAAATTTATAGGTAAAAATCATATAATACGGAGGTTTAAATACTATACAGTTAAAAATTGATAATAAATGATAGTATAATGACTATATGATATAAGGGGGGTCATATGAAAATTGGGATTTCTAGCTACAATCATAAAACTAGAAAGCAAATACTGTCATATTTAAATTATTTGCAGAAAACCAGAACGATGTTTGAGACAAAGGAATACCAATTCGGTTTGAATTTGTTGGAGGATTTAAACAAAGGACTTCGATTTGATGTGATTTTTTTAGATGTGGACTTTGAGAATGTCGCAAAAAAAATACGAGAATTAGATCGTGATGTGCTGTTGATTTTTATGTCGCACTTATGTAATCAGGTCTTCAATGCTTTTGAAGTGAATGCGTTCCAGTATTTACTAAAACCTATCAATTCCCATTTGTTCTTTAACACCTTAAAGCGTGTATTCCGGCTATATCATGAAAAGAAAAGAGTTTTTGTGGTCAAGCATAAACAACAGATAAAACAAATCCCGCTAAAGAACATCGTGTATATTGAATGTTATAACCGCCATATTTTGGTACAAACTGTAACCGATCAAATGGAGTCATACCAGACATTCAGAGAGACTGTCGAAAAGTTGATCCCACTGGGATTTATTCGTGTCCACCAAAGTTTTTTGGTGAATTTGGCTCATATTAAGGAAATAGGCCAAAATGAAATTATTGGCACAAATGGAATTATTATCCCTGTTAGTATTCGTAGAAAAAAAGAAGTTTTAGAGGGATACCGTATGTATATAGAAAAGCATAATGTTTGGAAAATGTGAGGTGAATTATGGCTAAATATCCATTTATAAAGCAGCATGATATTAAAGATTGTGGCGCGGCATGCCTAGGTATGATTTCTGCGTATTATGGTTATAAAACTCCATTATCTCAGATTAGATACAAAATCGGAACCAATTTAAGGGGAAGTACTGTGCTGGGTGTTGTTAATGCAGCAAGAGAAATCGGTTTTGAATCTAATGGGTTTCAGACGGAGGATAAGAAAAATGCTATTTTTGATGAGATTCCTTTGCCTGCGATAGCTCATATTGTTGTGGATGGAAAACTTTTTCATTTTGTAGTTATTTATAAAATATCAAAAACAAAAGTTATATTGGGAGATCCTGCTCAAGGTATTATCAGCGTTTCAATACGCAGATTTTTAAGAAACTGGACAGGTGTTATTATTACTTTTATGCCAGGCATTTCTTTCAAAAAAACAAATGAAAAAAGAGGGATGTTTACTCGTTTTTTTGGATTACTTAAATTTCAAAAACGGTTACTTGCACATATATTCATTAGTTCGCTGATCATTACGATGCTGGGGATTATGGGATCCTTTTATTCTCAGATCTTATTTGACGATATTCTGCCAACCTTTTCAGAAAAGTCGTTACATACATTTTCGCTGGCTATTGTAGTGCTGGTAATTACGAGGGTAATTACAGAGAGCTTCCGCAATAAGTTGTTCATGTATATAAGTAATAATATGAGCATCCCTATGATGCTTGGATTTTTCAAGCATGTAATACGAATGCCGTCTGAATTTTTCGGCACGCTGCAAGTCGGCGAAATTCTTTCCAGATTACAGGACACAAATATAATAAAAGATGCCATATCATCGGCCACATTAAGTCTGTTGATTGATTTGTTTATGGTGATATTTGGAGGTATTATACTTTTCAGACAGAATTCAACATTATTTTATATTACGTTCGTACCGATTATTCTGCTGGTCATTGTACTGCTTTCCTTCAAAAGAACTTATTACAAAATGAATCGGGAGCTGCTGAAGCGAAACAGTGATTATTCATCATTCATGGTAGAGGCTATTTCTGGTGAGGAAACGATCAAGGCGTTTTCTCTGGAGGAATCTATTTCTTTTCGTGCGGAAAATAAATTTGTCAGATTATTACAGGCAGTCTTTAAAACTGAAAATACAGAAAATTATAACATGACATTACAAAATATCATTGATGGAGTATTTTCTATTGTAGTTTTATGGGTAGGTACATACTTTATCTTTAAAGGGACGTTAAGTATTGGTGAGCTGTTAGCTTTCAATGCACTTTTGACTTATTATTTAACACCTATCAAAAATATCATTATGCTTCAGCCCAAAATACAAAAAGCAGTAATTGCTTCGGAACGTCTTTCTGATATTATTGATTTAGAAACTGAAAAAAATATAGTAGCCAAACCAATACATATTAAGAAGCTTAACGGCAATATTGTATTTGAGGATGTAACGGTATGCTACCGCGGCAGAAAACCAGTATTTTCTGATCTGAACTTAGAGATCAAACAAGGGGAAACGATCGCGTTGGTAGGTGAATCTGGTTGCGGAAAATCCACATTGGCGAAGTTACTTATGCGTTTTCTGACACCAAGATCCGGATATATCAGGATTGGCGCTCATAATCTGGAGGATTATGATTTGAAATCTTTGAGAGATCAGATTGTCTATGTGTCTCAAACTAGTTTTTTGTTTACAGGAACTATCTTAGAAAATCTGACTGTTTCTGCTCCTGATATCTCGATGGAAGAAGTGGTTGAAGCCTGTAAAAAAGTAAAAATGGACGAGTTTATTGATCAGCTGCCTATGCGCTACAATACTATGGTAGAAGAAAATGGAAGTAATTTTTCCGGAGGGCAGCGCCAGCGTTTAGCATTGGCCCGCGGATTGCTGAAAAAAGGAGAAATATTTATATTTGATGAAGTGACGAATCAGCTTGATCCATTAACAGAGCAGGCTGTACAAAATGTTATGGACGAGATCGCCAAAGAAAAAACTTCAATTATTATTACACACCGTGTTGCAAATATTAAGCATTGCAGCAAAATATTTGTAATGGAACAGGACAACGGTATCATGGCATGTGGTAAGCATGAAGAATTACTTCGTAACTGCCCATTGTACAAGGAGATGTGTATTGCCCAAAAGGAGGTGATGGAATCATGAACAAACTTACCCGCCTGAATAATATGGATGATATACAGTTGACAAAGGAGTTTATTTTCCTCAATCCTTATAAATTTATTGTGTTTTTTATTTATACAATTGTGGGACTTATTATCGCTGTTTGTATATTTCTTTCTTTTACTAAGAAACAAGAAACTATTGATGTGCAGGGCTATCTTCAGAGAACAGATAAAGTACAGGACATACAAATTTACATAGACGGGGTTGTGAAGAATGTTCATGTACAG
>ERZ1643249.4299-NODE-4299-length-12003-cov-5.903415_pt1 | contig 12003 bp, 10 predicted proteins | sample MGYA00579263_ERZ1643249 | MGnify/ENA primary metagenome ERZ1643249 (study PRJEB29033, sample SAMEA4952264) | chicken gut metagenome | biome: Broiler Chicken; feature: Gastrointestinal Tract; material: Caecum | place: Ireland | collected 2018 | study: Broiler...
GCAAAAAAGAGGGAGAAACCGCCGCCTTGTCGGCAGGTTTCTCCCTTTCCTCTCGACAATTTGTTTTGTCAGCTCAAAACAAATTGTGAGAACTTATTTCGCCATGCCTTCCTGTACAGCAACGGCACAAGCAACGGTCATACCGACCATCGGGTTGTTGCCGGCGCCGATCAGACCCATCATCTCGACGTGCGCGGGAACAGAGGAACAACCTGCGAACTGGGCGTCCGAGTGCATACGGCCCATCGTATCCGTCATGCCGTAGCTCGCGGGGCCTGCCGCCATGTTGTCGGGGTGGAGGGTTCTGCCCGTGCCGCCGCCCGATGCAACGGAGAAGTACTTCTTGCCGTTTTCCACAGCCCATTTCTTGTAGGTGCCTGCAACGGGGTGCTGGAAGCGGGTCGGGTTGGTCGAGTTGCCCGTGATGGATACGTCGACCTTCTCCATAATCATGATGGCGACGCCCTCGTTCACGTCGTCCGTGCCGTAGCAGCGCACTTTGGCGCGCTCGCCGTCCGAGTAGGGGGTCTCCTTCACGATGGTAACTTTGCCGGTATAGTAATCGTACTTCGTCTGCACATAGGTGAAGCCGTTGATGCGGGAGATGATGTAGGCCGCGTCTTTGCCCAGGCCGTTGAGGATAACGCGCAGGGGATTTTTGCGGACTTTGTTCGCGTTCTTCGCGATGCCGATGGCGCCTTCCGCGGCGGCAAAGGATTCATGCCCCGCGAGGAAGCAGAAGCATTCGGTCTCTTCGCGCAGCAGCATGGCGGCGAGGTTGCCGTGGCCGAGGCCGACCTTGCGCTGGTCGGCGACCGAGCCGGGGATGCAGAACGCCTGCAGACCTTCGCCGATGGCTTCCGCCGCGTCGGCAGCCTTCTTGCAGCCCTTCTTGACGGCGATCGCCGCGCCGAGGGTGTACGCCCAGCCCGCGTTCTCGAACGCGATGGGCTGAATGCGTTTCACGATGTCATAGGGGTCGAAACCCTTGTCGTTGCAGATCTTTCTTGCGTCTTCGAAATCTTTGATCCCGTGCTTGTCCATGACGGGCTGAATCTGACCGATCCTTCTTTCGTATCCTTCGAACGTGATGCTCATTGTCGGTGTACCTCCTTACTGTTTGCGGGGGTCGATGTAGGTGACCGCCCCGTCGGCTTTTTCAAATCTGCCGTAGTGACCAGTAGCCTTCTGCAGCGCTTCGTTCGCGTCCATGCCGCCCTTGATGAAGTCCATCATCTTGCCGAAGTTCACGAACTCATACCCGATCACCTCATTGTTCGCGTCCAGCGCCATTCTCTTCACATAGCCGTCCGTCATCTCGAGGTAGCGCACGCCCTTTTCGGCGGTGGAGTACATGGTGCCGATCTGCGAGCGGTTGCCCTTGCCCAGATCTTCCAGACCCGCGCCGATGACGAGACCGTCGTCGGAGAAGGCGCTCTGGCTGCGTCCGTACACGATCTGCAGGAACAGTTCGCGCATCGCGGTGTTGATGGCGTCGCACACGAGGTCGGTGTTGAGCGCTTCGAGGATGGTCTTCTTGGGCAGGATTTCCGCCGCCATCGCCGCCGAATGGGTCATGCCCGAGCAGCCGATGGTCTCGACGAGCGCTTCCTGAATGACGCCCTGTTTGATGTTGAGCGTGAGCTTGCAGGTACCCTGCTGGGGTGCGCACCAGCCGACGCCGTGCGTGAGACCGGAAATGTCCTTGATTTCCTTTGCCTGAACCCATTTTCCCTCTTCGGGGATGGGGGCGGGGCCGTGGTGGGGGCCCTTGGCAACGCAAATCATCTCTTCAACTTCGCGTGAATATTGCATTTTTCTTCCTCCAAAAAATATTGACCTACTCAAATGGATTGGTTTTACCAAGCAGAATTATACCATAACGGCAAAATTTTTTCAATGCTTTCGCGTGGTTTTCTCGGCGGCGGGAGAAATTTTTTCAAAAAATTTTTTGCATTGCCCGAAAGGGCGCGCGGAATGTTTACAAAAGTTCAATATTGTGGTAAAATATCGCAAAGAGCAAACAAAAACAACAATTTTATGGAGTAAGGAACAATGGCGAAAAACGTAATGGACACTCTCCGCGAGAGGGGATTTATCAAGCAGACGGTCTACGAAGAGGAGCTGTACAAGCTGCTCGGCAGCGAAAGCGTTCCCTTCTATATCGGGTTCGACCCGACGGCGGACTCTCTGCATGTGGGGCATTTCATGCAGCTGATCGCGATGAAGCACATGCAGGACGCCGGGCACAAGCCCATCGTCCTCATCGGCGGCGGTACGGGCATGATCGGCGACCCTTCGGGCAGGACGGACATGCGCCTGATGATGACGCGCGAGACGGTCGATTACCACTGCGAATGCTTCCGCAAGCAGATGTCGAAGTTTATCAAATTCGGCGGCGACAACGGCGCCATCATGGTCAACAATGCCGACTGGCTTCTGAACCTCAACTACATCGATTTCCTGCGCGACATCGGCGTGCATTTCTCCGTCAACAAGATGCTTTCGGCGGAGTGCTTCAAGTCGCGCTACGAGAGGGGATTGTCCTTCTTCGAATTCAACTACATGCTCATGCAGGCGTACGATTTCCTCGTACTGTATAAGAAATACGGCTGCAAGCTCGAATTGGGCGGCGACGACCAGTGGAGCAACATCCTCGCGGGTGCGGATCTCATCCGCCGCAAGGAACAGCAGCCCGCGTTCGCGATGACGTTCACGCTTCTCACAACTTCGGACGGTCGGAAAATGGGTAAAACGGCAAAGGGCGCCGTTTGGTTGGACGAGAATAAAACAAGCCCTTACGAATTTTATCAGTATTGGAGAAACGTGGACGACGCGGACGTCGAAAAGTGCTTGAAGCTCCTCACCTTCCTGCCGCTGGAGCAGATTGCCGAGCTGTGCGCACACAAGGATGAGCGCATCAATGCGGCGAAGGAGACGCTCGCCTACGAGCTGACCAAGATGGTGCACGGGCAGGAAAAGGCGGACGCGGCGCAGGCGCAGGCGAAAGCGGCGTTCGGCGGCGACGCGGAGAACATGCCCACGGCGGAGATCCCCGCGGATACGGCGACGGTCGCAGACGTTCTGGTCGCGGCGAAGGCGGCGAAGTCCAAGAGCGAGGCGCGGCGGCTCATCGAGGGCGGCGGCGTGAAGATCGACGAGGAGAAAATCGACGACGTAAACGCCGAAATCCCCGCTTCCGCGAAGGAAAAGGGCGAATTTATCCTGCACAAGGGTAAGAAGGTGCATATAAGGGTCTTATTCACGAAATAAGTTTTAAGCTGTTAAAACTTATTTCCGTGAGTTGAGGGCTCTGCCCTTTGCCGCGCGCTTTTTAGGGCACACCATAATACGCGCGCGGCATTCACCCGCTCAGGTCGCAGGTATGCGACAAATTGGGTGCGCTTAGGCAAAAGCGTCGTTTTGCCACGCGCAGTTGTTTATTTGGCTCGCGTAAATTGTTTCGAGCTGACGAAACAATTTACTGCGATTGGAGGGGAAACCCGAGCGGTTTTCCCCTTTGTCCGCGATATATAAGGGCACACATATTATAAAATCGCGGACATTCACCCCTTCCGTAAGCCGAGGTGTCGGCAAATTGAGTGCAAGAGCAAAAAGCGTGGTTTTTGCTCTTGCGAGTGATTTATAATAAATATAAAATAAATATAATTCCAAAATCTCACGAAAAATCTAGCGAGATTTTCGTGAACGAGGCAGCAGAGCCATGAAGAGCTATCTTTCCGTGTATTCGGCGACAACATACGAAAAGGTCATCGAGCGCTCGCGCTTCATCGCCAACTGCGCCCACGCCGAAAGCGAGGAGGAAGCGAGGGCGTTTATCGCCAAGGTGCGCGCCGAACATTCGCTCGCCACGCACAACTGTTTTGCATTCGTAGCGGACAAGGTCGGCAATCTCATGCGCTTTTCCGACGACGGCGAGCCGCAGGGCACGGCGGGCATGCCCATTCTGGACGTGCTCAAAAACAAAAAACTCTTCGAAACGGCTGTGGTCGTCACCCGCTATTTCGGCGGCATCAAACTGGGCGCGGGCGGGTTGGTGCGTGCCTATTCGGGTACAGCCGCCGAGGCGCTCGATTCGGCGGATATCCGCGAATATACGCCCTGCCGCGAGGTGTTTTTCACCGTCGGCTACGAAAATTTCGACGCGCTGAAGAAGTACCTTTCGCAGAGCGACTGCGCCGTCAAGGATACGCAGTATTCCGATAAAGTGCGCGTCCTGACCGCCGTGAAGGCGGCGGACGCGGAAAACTTTGTATCCGCCGCGCGCGACTTTATGGCGGGCAGGGCGGACGCCGAAGAAGGGGAGGAATACCTCTTTCCGTTCCCCCTCTCCCGAGGATAGGGGAAAATCATGAAAGTTTGGTTCAGGTGCAATAAATGCGGCAAGGCATTTGAGGCAGAGGAACGCGTGCGTACGGACATCTGTCCGCACTGTATGTCTTTTATTGACCTTTCGCGCGCGGAGCGGCTCGTCCGAAAACCTGCCGCGGCAGTGTGCGGAAAGGAGGTTGACCCCGCTGAAGATGCCGCATCGTCCGCAATGAAAAAGACCGCTGCAGGCGCGAAGTCCGTTAATCAAGCGGCGGGTACACCTGCGCGAGGCATATCGCCGTTGGGTTGCCCCGCGGGCGCGGATGCCGAAGATACATACGATTCGCTGTACGCCAAGGCGGAAAAAATGCTGACCTTTGGCGCATGGGGCAATGCTTCCGAACTTTTCCGGCATTGCCTCGAAAAAAGGGAGAGCTGGCAGGCACACTTCGGTCTGGTGCGCGCGACCACGCGCGAGCTGACCGATTTGAGCAATTTTTCGGCGGTACAGAAGGATGCTGACGCCGCGTTCGACAAAATGACGGCGGCGGAGCGGATTTCGCTCGGCAAGCGTTATGTTCCCAAATTGGATGAAAAGCGGCAGTCGTTGAAAAATTCGCTTTCTTTGTTGGAGCGGAACGATCTGCATGAGTTTATCATGCAGAAAGACAAGCGGTCGACGCTGGGCGAGCCGAACAGAAAGGGTATTGCGGCGATCGCCGTCGGGGGAATTCTTTTAGCTGTCTTTCTGATAATCGGCGCCGCTCTGTTCGGCGCATTGCCGGAACAGCCCGCAGTAGGTACTGTCGTACTCTGTGTCGGTATTGCCGCGGGGGTTGTTTGCATTGCGTTCGGAGCGCGGGCGTATAGCAAGGAAAAGCGCGCCAATGCCGCAAAAGAAGCAGTGCGCGCCGTTACCGAGCAAACGCGGAATATCGAGCGCGAAAAATTGATGGCGCAGATCGACGCGATCGATTATCTCTGCGGATTCCTCAAATACTGAATCGAAAGAATCGATTGCATCAATTTGAATTATCCGTTTTGCAAATTGTTTACAAACGGATTTCCGGGTGCTATAATAATATAAGGAAAAACAAAAACGCGCGTGCGCGCAAATATACTGTGAGGTGGAATTGTATGAAATTCATCAAAGCGGAAAAACTGAAAGAAAAACCTGCCGACCAAAGCAAACTCGGGTTCGGCAAAATCTTCACCGACTATATGCTGACGATGAAGTATAGGGGCGGCAAGTGGGAAGATCCCGTCATCGAACCGTACGGCCCGGTCGCCTTCGATCTCGCCACGACGGTGTTTCATTACGCGCAGGGCATCTTCGAGGGATTGAAGGCGTTCAGGAACGAAAAGGGCGAAGTGCGCGTGTTCCGCCCCGAGGAGAACTTCAGGCGCATGAACCGCTCCGCCGAGCGCATGTGCATCCCGCTCGTCGACGAAAAAGTCGTCCTCGACGGGCTGTTTGAACTTCTGAAAATCGAAAAGGATTGGATCCCCACCGCGCCCGGTACGGCGCTGTATATCCGCCCGTCCATCATCGCGACCAACGCGATGCTCGGCGTGCATGCGGCAACGGAGTACCTGTTCTTCATCATCCTCTCGCCCGTCGGCAGTTACTATGCGCACGGGCTGGCGCCCACCCGCCTGTTGGTCGAGGACTATTATACCCGCGCAACTGTCGGCGGCACGGGCGAGGCAAAGTGCATCGCCAACTACGCCGTTTCCCTCAAGGCGGGCGAAGAGGCGGAAAAGAAAGGCTTCGACCAAGTCCTTTGGCTGGACGCAAACGAAAAGAAGTACGTCGAAGAAGTCGGTTCGATGAATATGTTCTTCGTCATCGACGGCGAGGTGGTAACGCCCGCGCTCGTCGGTTCGATTCTGCCCGGCATCACCCGCAAGAGCAGCATCGAACTTCTGCGCGCGCACGGCTACAAAGTTACCGAGCGCCGCGTTTCCATCGACGAGGTCATCGAGGCGCAGAAGAAGGGCACGCTGAACGAGGCGTTCGGCACGGGTACGGCGGCGGTCATTTCGCCCGTCGGCATGATGGAATATAAGGGCGTCGACTACGTCGTCAACGGCGGCAAAATGGGCGACATCACCAAATGGCTGTACGATACCATCACCGGCATTCAGACGGGCCGTTTGGAAGATAAATTCGGTTGGGTCGTAAAACTGTGAGCATATTCGACAAATTATTCAAAAAGAAAGCGGACGAAAAGGCGGTCATCAAATTCTGGAAGGAATTTGAAAGCCGCGCCGAACTGTACGCGAATATTCTGGCGGACGGCGACGAGGACAGCGAGGACTACCTGTGGATGAAGGGGCTCGTCGGCAAAGCTCTGAAAATGTGCTGCCTGGATACAACCTGCGGGTACGATTTCGGGTTCGATACCTCGCGCGACCCTGTGCGGCTTGTCTTTCATCATATGAACGACGACTATCTGAAGCAAGTGGGCGAGCTGCTCGCCAAGCATTACCCGAGCAGCCTCGCGAATACGATCGGATTTGCAGTAGCGGAATGATCCGCAGCCGATTCCGCGCAATTTTTGCGCGGAATTTTGCTATTTTGCGGGCAATGCGAACAGGTTCGTTTGTCGCGCGTAATGCCTGTAAAATGCCGTATAAATGCACAAAATCGTCTTTTCGGAGGTACTATGTCAGACATAACAGCCATTACACCGCAAGTTAAGGACAAGGAACGGTGCAACATCTATGTGGACGGCAAGTTCTATTGCGGGCTGAAATTGGAAACGGCGCTGCGCTACCGTTTGAAGGCGGGCGAGCCGATCGACCTTGCGAAGCTGGACGAAATTCAGCTGGAAAACGAAAAGTCGCAGGCGCTGGACAAGGCGATGACGCACCTGTCCGCCTCCATGAAGACGGAGAAGCAGATCCGCGACTATCTGAAAAAGAAGGGGTACGTCGATGCGGTTTGCGACTACGTTCTGGAAAAACTGCGCGGCTACAGCTTTATAGACGACGGAGAGTACTGTGACCAATACGTCCGCACGGCGGGCAGGAACAAGGGGCGGCGGCTGATTGCGGCGGAGCTGAAAAAGAGGGGCGCCTCGGAGGACGCCATCGATGCCGCGCTCGAAAACCGCGAAGGCGAGGAGGACGCGGCGAAGGCTGTGCTCGCCAAGTACATGAAGAACCGCGAGTTCACCCGCGAGAACCTGACCAAGGCGTACCGCCATCTTTTATCGAAGGGATTCGACTACGACACGGCGAAGGACGCGCTCGCCGCGCTCGGCGCGGAGGACGAGGAGCAATAGCGGTAAAGGAAAGACAAACGAGGGGAGGAAAGTATGCAGAACGTACTCACCTGCGCGCAGATGCGCGCGGCGGATAAATACACCATCGAAACGCTGGGGGTACCCTCCGCGGAGCTGATGGAGCGGGCGGGCGCGGCAATCGCCGAAGAGGCGGAAAAACTGCTCCGCGAGATCGGCGGGCGCAGGGTGCTTGCGGTGTGCGGCGGCGGGAACAACGGCGGCGACGGCTGGTGCGCGGCGCGCTTCCTCGCCGAACGCGGCTTTGAAACGGCGGTCTACACGCTGACGGACAAACTCTCGCCCGACTGCGCCGCTCAGCGCGCGGCATACGAGGATGCGCTCTCCGCCGCGGGTGAAGATCCCGCCGTGTTTACCGTTTTCCCCGAAGAGAAGTTCGACGTCGTTCTCGACGCGGTGTTCGGCACGGGATTCCGCGGCGCCCCCGAAGGGAAATTCGCCGAGGCGATCGCCCGCATGAACGAGAGCGGCGCGAAGATCGTTTCCGCCGACATCCCGAGCGGTTTAAACGGGGATACGGGAGCGTTTGTTTTGTGCGTGAAGGCGGATGTCACCGTCACGATCGGCGAGCTGAAAGGCGGACTTCTGCTCGGCGACGGCGCAGACGCGTGCGGAAAGGTCGTGCGGAAGGACATCGGCATCTCCCTCCCTTCGCCCGCGCCGGCGGGGCTTTGCGGCGCGGCGGATTTCAAAAACGTGTTTCCCCCGCGCAGGTCGAATACCCACAAGGGCAGTTTTGGTCGGGCGGTCATTTTAGCGGGCAGCACCGCCTATTCCGGCGCGCCCTTCCTTTCCGCGGGCGCAGCGCTCAAATGCGGGTGCGGCTATACCCGGCTCGCCGTTCCCGCCGACATTTTTCCCTATTGTGTCGGAAAACTCCCCGAGGCGATCCTGACCTGCGCCCCCGCCGAGGAGGGGCGCCTGCGCTATGACGAAGAGTTTTTGCGCGGACTGGCGGCGGGCGCGAACGCCGTCGCCGTCGGCATGGGGTGCGGCGTTTCCAAGGGGTTATACGACAGCCTCGCCTTCCTTCTCTCCGAATACCGCGGCACCCTTGTCATCGATGCGGATGCGCTCACCGCGCTCGCGGAGTACGGCGCGGACATTCTGCGCGAAAAGAGCTGCCGCGTTATCCTGACGCCGCACGCGAAGGAATTTTCCCGCCTGTGCGGCAAGCCGCTTGAGGAGGTTTTGCAAAACGGCGGGGCGCTTGCCAGGGCGTTTGCGGCGGAATACGGCGTCACGGTGCTGCTGAAGGGGCATACGAGCCTCGTCACGAACGGAAAATTCACGATTTTCTGCAACGAGGGCACGCCCGCGCTCGCCAAGGGCGGCAGCGGAGACGTGCTTTCGGGCGTCATCGTCTCCCTCGCGGCGCGCGGCGTGAACGCCATGGATTCGGCGGCGTGCGGCTCGTGGCTGATGGGCCGCGCGGGCAAGCTGGCGGCGGCGGAGCAGGGCAACGAGTACAGCGTCTGCGGAACGGACGTCATCGCAAAACTCCCCGCGGCGATCTCGCAGCTGATCGCGGCGAGCGGCAGGGAAAACTTCGATGCCCGTTAAAAAACGAGCCATGGCAAAATTTGCAGCCGCGCAATTCGCGGCGCAGGTATAAAGCGCGGCAAACTTGTCGATACTGTATTGCGGAAAGGCACTTCTCCGAACGGGCGGGCTTCGCGTTACATATACTGTTAGGGGGAGGGTTTTTTCCGGAAGACAAGTCAAGCGAGGTTGCTGCCAATGGATATCAGGAGGGGAGAACTGTACTATGCCGATTTAAGCCCCGTTGTCGGGAGCGAGCAGGGCGGCGTACGCCCCGTGCTCGTCGTGCAGAACGACGTCGGCAATAAATATTCCCCCACGGTCATCGCGGCGGCGGTCACGAGCAAAATGACGAAGGCGAAACTTCCCACGCACATCGAAATCGCGGGCCGCAGCTACGGACTGCAAAAGGATTCGGTCATTCTGCTCGAACAGATCCGCACGCTGGATAAGCGCCGGCTGAAAGAGCGCATCGGCTCTCTGCCCCTTTCCACCATGCAAAAGGTGGACGGCGCGCTGCTCATCAGTCTCGGCTGTACCGGGGGAACGCATTGATCGCAGTAAATAAAAAAACAGAACGTGCCGACCCGCCGCTTGACAAAGCGGCGGGTCGGTTTTTTTTACCCGTTCTTCCCCGCCGGGGCAATGCCGCGGGCGGGCGGAAATCGCCGTAAAAACCGCGCAAATCCCGCACGAAAACGGCAGAAAAATTTCTTCGCCCAAACACTTTAATTTTTCGGAGGAGTATGGTATAATATCTTTGTATACCGCTGTCGGGCAAGGGCAAAAAGCCGTTCGCCCGCCGCGCGGCGTCCGGAACACAGAGCGTTTCGGCGAATAAAATCCGCCCCTCCCGGCGGAGCAACGGAGCGTATATATGAAAGAACCCAATTATTTCATTCCCCCGCGGTCGTTTCAGATTTTCGGGTTTGACATCTATTATTATGCGGTGATGATCGTCTGCGGCATCATTCTCGCCGTCATCGTCGCGACATTGCTGATGAAGCGCCGCAATATCCCCACAGACTGGATTTTCGACCTCATTTTATGCGTTCTGCCTCTCGGCATCATCGGTGCGCGCACCTTCTCCGTCGTGACCGACCCGACCACATCCATTTCCGAATGGTTCACGGGATTCCGCGACGGCGGTCTGTCCATCATCGGCGGCGTTATCGGCGGCGCGCTCGGCGTTATTCTCTTCTGCCTCATTCATAAGGTCAATTTTCTCCGCATTGCCGACTGCGTCGTGCCGGGTCTTGCGCTTGCCCAGGCGATCGGCCGCTGGGGTAACTTTTTCAATCAGGAAGTGTACGGCGGGCAGGTCACCAACCCCGCCTTGCAGTGGTTCCCGTTCGCGGTGTACATCGAAAGCTACCGCACCTGGCATTACGCCTTTTTCTTCTATGAAAGCCTGATCAATCTCGCCGTGTTCGCGCTGCTGTTCACCTTTATGTGGAAGTTCAAAAAGAAGCCGAGCGGGCTGGCGATGTGCGGATATTTCTTCTGCTACGGGCTTACCCGTTCCATCATGGAACCGCTGCGCGATTCGCAGTTTATCCTCGGCTACAATATCCCCGTATCCTTCGTCTTTTCCATCATCATGTGCGTGGGCGGAGCCTTGCTTGCGCTCGGTCTGCTGTATTACAACCGCCGCAAATACGGGCGCTGTTTCGGCGCGGCGGAAGGGGAGCCTTTGGCGATTTTGCCCAAGTACTACACCAAAGAGCAGTTGAAAAAGTTTTACGAAGACAAGCTCCTCAAGGAAAAGGCGGCGCAGCTCAAAGCCGAAGCCGAATCCGCCGGAGATGCGCCTTCGCCCGTGCCGAAAAAGAATGCCGTCGTCTGCCCCGCATGCGGCGCGCGCTTCGTCGCGGAGGGGGATGTTGCGGAATGCCCCTTCTGCCATACTCCGTTCAATACGGGCGGCGGGGATAAATCCGTGCAGGAGGCAGACAAATGAGCCGCGACCTGACCTTATTGACCGATTTATACCAGCTCACGATGATGAGCGGCTACCTGAAAAACGGGAAAGAAAAGGACATTGCGGTATTCGACCTCTTTTTCCGCCGCAACAACACCATCACCTATTCGGTGGCGGCGGGTTTGCAGCAGGCGATCGAATATGTGCAGAATATCCGCTTCAGCGAAGAGGACATCGCCTACCTGCGTTCGCTGAAGCTGTTCGATGAAGAATTTTTGAATTACTTAAAAACTTTCCGCTTCACGGGCGACATCTACGCCGTACCCGAGGGCACCGTCGTGTTCCCCGAGGAGCCGATCATCACCGTCAAGGCGCCCCTGTTGGAGGCGCAGTTCCTCGAAACGGCGCTTCTGAACATCGTCAACCATCAGACGCTCATCGCCTCCAAGTCCGCCAAGGTCGCATACGCGGCGGCGGGGGATACGGTGATGGAATTCGGTCTGCGCCGCGCGCAGGGGCCGGATGCGGGCGTGTACGGCGCGCGCGCGTCCGTCATCGGCGGCTGCCGCTCCACCTCCAACGTGCTCGCCGGCAAGCTGTTCGATATCCCCGTGGCGGGCACCCACGCGCACAGCTGGGTGATGAATTTCCCCACCGAATACGAGGCGTTCAGGGCGTATGCGGAGATCTTCCCCGATGCCTGCCTGCTGCTCGTGGACACCTACGACACGTTAAAGAGCGGCGTTCCCAACGCCATCCGCGTATTCGACGAACTGCGGGCGGCGGGGCACGAGCCGAAGGGCATCCGCCTCGACAGCGGCGACCTGGCTTACCTGTCCAAGCGCGCCCGCCGTATGCTCGACGAGGCGGGCTATCCCGACGCCATCATTTGCGCGTCGG
>ERZ1643249.4300-NODE-4300-length-12002-cov-7.636478_pt1 | contig 12002 bp, 9 predicted proteins | sample MGYA00579263_ERZ1643249 | MGnify/ENA primary metagenome ERZ1643249 (study PRJEB29033, sample SAMEA4952264) | chicken gut metagenome | biome: Broiler Chicken; feature: Gastrointestinal Tract; material: Caecum | place: Ireland | collected 2018 | study: Broiler...
CCAGGGTTTCACCCGTCTGTGCAAAACCCCCGGCTTCGCCGGGGGATATTTATTTGCGGGGGTAAGGGGGAGCCGCTGCCGGAAAGACGAAAAACTGCCAAAAAATTTTGCCCGTCGCTGTAACAAAACCGCCCGGCCTGCGGCTTATAGGCAGACCGGTCGAAAAAATGGCCGCGGCCGGACAGACCCAAAACACAGGAAGGGGGAATGCGCCATGCTTGGGGTGGAGGAACTCTACCACCGCTACCGGGACGACGTGTTCCGCTACCTGTGCAGCCTGACCCATGACCCCGCCCAGGCCGAGGACCTGCTCAGCGAGACCTTCCTGTGCGCTATCCAGAAGGCGGGCAGCTTCCGGGGCGAGGGCAGCGAAAAGACCTGGCTGTTCGGCATTGCGCGCAGGCTGTGGCTGCAGGCTCTGCGCAAACACCGCCCCACGGTGGAGTACAGCGACCTTTTGGGCCTGTATGTGGAGGACACGGCGGGCCAGGCGCTGGACACCCGCCAGCTGGCCGACCGGGTGCGGCAGCTGCTGGACGCCCTGCCCCGTAGGGAGCGCACCATCGTGCAGCTGCGGGCCCAGGGCCTGCCCTACGAGGAGATCGCCGACCGCTGCGGCATCCGCGCCGGGTCGGCCCGCGTCATTGAGTACCGCACCCGCCAAAAACTGCAGCAAACCCTGAGAGAGGAGGGCTATCTGTGACAGAATTTGAATCCAAGGACCCCCAGGGCCGGGCCGCCCCGGCAAAAACCTTGCCCTCGCCGCAGCCGGCCGCCCCGGCCCCTGGCTCTGGCCCGGCGGGCAAAACGCCGCCCGTCGACGCCGGCGAAGATCCGGGCGCGCTGCCCCCCGAAGGCCCGCCGCCCGCGAACGCCCTGCCGGACCTGCCCTGCGAAGCCTGCCGGGACCTGATCCCGCTGGTGCAGGACGGCGCGGCCAGCGACGCCAGCGTGCAGCTGGTGGCGCAGCACATCGCCCACTGCAGGGACTGCCGGGCCTTCTGGCAGGCGGGGGCGCCGGCGGCCGCGCCGGACGACGGCAAAGTGCTTTCCAGGATCCACCGCCGCCTGCGGCTGGTGCTGGCCGCCGCGCTGGCGGCGGGGGCGCTGGTGGCTTTCTGGCTGAACACCTACGCCTACCGGCCGGAGTACAGCGTGGTCATCCTGCCGGTGGTGGGGGCGCTGGGCTGCCTGCTGCTGCGCCGCCGCTGGTACTTTGCCCCGCCGGCCGTGGCCGCGCTGGGCTTTGTGTGGCACCTGGTCGCCACCGACGGCTGGCAGGAACCGCTGGTGTTTGCGGTGGGGTATGGGCTGCTCTGCCTGCTGGGCGCGCTGGCCGCCAAACTGCTTGTCTATGCTTTTGGGAAAGGAGATTGAACCATGCTGCAAGTGACTGAGCGCACGCCGTCCGCGCGGCGCAATCGCAGACCCCGTACCCGCGCAAAGCGCATCCTGGCCGCTGCGGGCGGTTTCGCCATCGTGCTGGGCCTGCTGGGGACGCTGGCGGTTTATACCGGAACGCCACTGGGGGACTGGCTGGCAAGGCGCAGCGCCGTGGAATATGCCGACCAGACCTATCCGGGGTACGGGTTTGAGGTGGAGTGGATCAGCAACCGCCATTGGCTCTGCTACGAGGTGGGCCTGCGCGCCCGGAACAGCGAGGATACCCGGTTTGCGGTGGAGCTGGCCCGGGGACGCGTGGTCAGCGACAATTTTGACGAGAGCGGCTATGGCGGCGCCTGGGACCGCATCTGCGAACTGCTGTATGCCGATGTGACATCCCGGCTGGCCGGCGACCCGCTGCTGGGGCAGGCCGCCGTCAGCCTGTGGCACGCCTATGTCCTGACGGACGAGGGGGAGCTGACCGTCCCGGCCGAGGGCCACCCGGCCCTGGTACGGGATATGCCCTACGACAAGGCAAACCTGCCGCCGGTGGCGCTGGTGCTGGACCAGCAGACCGCCGCCGTCAATGACGACACCCCCGCCGAAGCACAGCGGCTGATGCAGGCCGCCAAGGCCGCCATGGACGCCGCCGGCATCGACATTGCCGCCTACCAGGTGCGGCTGTACACCGCGGACACCAGCGACTATTATACCTCGCCGCTGGTGGCCGCCGCGGACCTTGTATCCGCCGCGTCCTTCTGACGCGGGACAGTGATAACAAAAATTTCCCCGCCGCCCCTGCCGGATATTGCCCGGCAGGGGCGGCGGGGGAGTGCTGTTTTGGCGAAGATAGGGGCGTCAGACGGCGGCGGGCCGGCGTGATCGGGCGGTCACAGTGTCTGGCCGCTGACCAGGCCGTTCCACAGGCGGTAGTAGATGCCTTTTTTGGCCAGCAGCTGGTCGTGGGTGCCTTCCTCCTCGATGCCGTTTTTGCCCAGCACCAAAATGCGGTCGGCGTTTTTGATGGTGGTCAGGCGGTGGGCGATGGTCAGGGTGGTGCGGCCCTTGGCCAGCGCGTCCAGGCTCTGGCCCACCAGCACCTCGCTCTCGTTGTCCAGGGCGCTGGTGGCCTCGTCCAGCAGCAGGATCCTGGGGTCCTTCAAAAACAGCCGCGCGATGGAAATGCGCTGTTTCTGCCCGCCGGACAGCTTGACGCCCCGTTCGCCCACGTAGGTGTCGTAGCCGTCCTTCAGCGCCCGCACAAAGGCGTCGGCGCCGGCCAGGCGGGCGGCCTGCTCGATCTCGGCGCGGGTGGCGCCGGGCTTGCCGTAGGCGATGTTCTCGGCCACCGTGCCGCTGAACAGATAGACGTCCTGCTGCACCACGCCGATGGCGCCCCGCAGGCTTTCCAGCGTGACATGGCGGATGTCCTGCCCGTCGATCAGGATGCGGCCGCTGGTCACGTCGTAAAAGCGGGGGATCAGGTTGCACAGCGTCGTCTTGCCGCCGCCGGAGGGGCCCACCAGGGCCAGGCTCTCGCCGGGGCGGATGGTCAGGTCAACGTGGTGCAAAACTTTATTGTGGTCGTCCGGGTACTCAAAGCTGACATCCTGGAACTGGATGCCGCCCTCGGTCACCACCAGCGGCTTGGCGTCGGGCGCGTCGGTGATGTCCACCGGCGTGTCCATGATCTCGTAAAACCGCTCGATGCCGGTGACGCCGCGCTGGAACTGCTCGGCAAACTCCACGATGCGGCGGATGGTGGCGATCAGGGTGGACACATACAGGATGTAGGCCACCAGGTCGCCGGCGTTGATCAGGCGGTAGACCAAAAACAGACCGCCCGCCACAATGACCACCAGGTACATCAGCCCGTCAAACAGCCGGGTGGAGGTGTTGAACGCCGCCATAAAATGGTAGGTGGTCTTTTTGATCTCCTGGAAGGTCCGGTTGCCGACCTCGAACTTTTCTTTCTCCCGCTCCTCGGCGGCAAAGGCCTTGATGACCCGCTCGCCCAGCAGACTGTCCTCGATGGCGGCGTTCAGCTCGCCGATCTGGTGGCGCTGGCGGCGGAAAGCCTCCCGCAGGCTGTGGTTGAGCCGGATGGAAACGACCGCCATCAGCGGCACGCAGGCAAACACGATCAGCGTCAGCGGCACGCTGGCGGTGCACAAGATCACAAAGGAAGCCGCAATCTTGATGGAGGCGATGAAAAATTCCTCCGGGCAGTGGTGGGCAAACTCGGTCACATCAAACAGGTCGTTGGTGATGCGGCCCATGATCTGCCCCACCTTGGTGTTGGAATAGTAGGTGTCGCTCAGCCGCTGCAGGTGGGCAAAGGCGTCCCGGCGCATGTCGGTCTCGATGTAGACGCCCATGATATGGCCGTTGGCCGACATATAGTAGTTGGCCGCGCCGTCGATCAGCCGCAAAACCAGGTAGACCGCCGCCAGCCGCAGCACGATGCCCGCCGTCAAGGCCACGGCAGGGTCGGTGGCGGCGTTGGTCAGGTAGCTCATGATTTGGGGCAGGATGATGTCGCACAGGGTGGTCAGCGCCGCGCAGAACAGGTCAAAGAACAAAATGCGTTTGTAGCGCATCAAATAGGGCAGGAACCGCCGCAGCTGCGACGGCTTTTTGGTCCGGGTCGTCTGTGTGGTTTCGGTGGGCATGGGTTCCTCCGTTATGGTTGGATTTTGTGTGCGGCCGTACGCCGCGGACGTCACCGCCGCAAAAGTCCGCCCCCTGGGTGGTGACAGACCTGGGGGCGGGAAAGGAAATACTGGGGGATCAGGCGGCCGGGTTCGGCGGGGTGCCGGTCTGGTTGTTCGGTGCGGGGCTGTTTTCCGGCGGGGTAGGTGATGGAGTGGGTGAGGGGATGGGGAGTGGAGGAATGACTTCCTCCCATGTCTCCGAGCAGCGGGAACATTCATAATAGATCGTTCCAGCTACACCAGGCTGGGCTTCAACCCGATTTACTTCGACCCAGTCGTGCCCTATAGCGGGCAGAGGGGTGGTATATGTGTCCCCGCAGCTACAGGTGTAGACTATTTGGCCGTCTGACGTGCAGGTGGGTTCCGTACGGGTCTCCGCATACCGGTGTGTGTGCGGCGTGGGCGTGGGTGTCGGCTCCGGCGTCGGCGTTGCCACCGGCAGCGCGGCGATGGCCTCGGTCTTTTTCTCGCCGCAGCGGGTGCAGGTGTAGGTGCGCTGGCCCTCCACGCCGGGCTGGGGGGGGGCGGTCACGGCGCCCTCGTCCCAGGCATGGCCCAGGGGGTCCAGGTCGGCCTCGCCGTAGGCACCGCAGATGCTGCACTGGTATTGGGCATAGCCGCCGTACAGGCAGGTAGGCTCCTGGCGGGTGCCCGCGATCTCCACCCAGTCGTGCTCGTGCTCGTCCGGGGTGAACAGCGCGGTCAGCACCACGCCGCCGGCGTCCGCGTTGGAGGGCACCGTAAAGGTCAAACTGGCGCTGCTGCCGGCCGTGCCCAGCGATGCCGTCCAGCCCGCAAACTTCCAGCCGGCATTCGGCACCGCTGTGACGGTGGAGCAGGTGCCGCCCTTTTTGACCAGCTGGCTGGTGGCGCCCTGCAGCGTTCCGCCGGTGGAGGCCACAAACTCCACGGGGACTTTTGCGCCCCGCACCGCGATGGGGTCCTGGCTGATCAGGCCCACCGGCGTGCCGGCCGGCTCCGGGATGTTCCCCAGCGGCTGGGGACGGCGGTCCTCGGTGACATAGGCATGGGTGCGCACATACTCAAAAAAGGCGGTGACCGCCGTTTTGGACAGGTGCACCCCATCCGACAGGGTATAGTCCTTTTTGGCCCAGCCGGTGTCCGGGTCTTTCAGCACCTCGGCGCTGTTCAAAAACTTAAAGCCGTTTTCCTCGCACATTTCGGCCAGGGCGGCGTTGTAGGCGTCCACCTGCACCATGTACAGGTTCTGGTTTTCGCGCTGTTTGTCCAGCGGCGGGATGGCGTTGACGATGATGTCGGCGTAGGGCCAGGCCTCCCGGATGGCTTCCAGCCCTTTCAGGTAGGTCTCGATAAAGCTGTCCGCGTTGGTGGACTGGCCGGACAGGTTGTTGGTGCCAAAGCCGATGATGATGCGCCGGGGTTTGAGCATGGCCACCGCGTCGGGGATGGTGTACATCTGGCTGTAACCCACAAACTGCTCGCATTTCAGGGTGGTGATGGACCCCGCGCCCATGCTGACCACGCCGATGTTGTTGGCCAGCGTGGTAAAGGCCTCGCCGGTCTCGTCGGCGTACATCATGTAGCGGGCGGTGTTGGAGTCGCCGATGAACAGCGTCTCGTCCACGTAGCTGCGGCCGGCGTCGGGGGTCTCGGCCAGGACGGCGCCGGTCTGGGCAATGACGGCCTCGGCTTCGGCAGAGGCGCTGGCGTCGGGGTCGGCGGCCTCGGCGGTGGCAGTCTCGGCTGTGGCGGATTCCGGCGTTTCGCCGCCGGGGGCTGTCTGCCGCTGGCAGCCGGCCAGCAGCAGACAGCCGGCCAGCGCCAGGGCGGCCAGGCGGCGGGGCAGGCCGGCAGGTCGGACAAGGGACATGGCGGGTGGACCTCCCTCCAGAAGATTGGCATACAAAACTGCGGGCGGTTGAACTACAAAAAGTAAGAATACCTTGATTTTACACCGCTTTGCCACAATTGTAAACCGCATACCCGGCGGGCGGGATGTAAAAATCATTCAGACCGATGCGTCAGGCAGACCAGAGCACGGTATACGGCGTAGGCAAACAGTGCCGTGCCGCCGAACAGCAGCGCCAGCCGAAGGGCGTCCGGATGGACAGCGGCCGCCAGCTTTTGCAGCAGCAGGGCGGGGCGGAAAACATCCCAGCTGTTCAGACGCAGGAAACGCCCGATGTATATGCCGGCCCCGCAGGCCAGGCAGGCGACGGCCGCCCCGGCCCATGCCGCCGCGGTCCCCGCCCTGCGGCGGAGCGTGTCGGTCAGGCAGTCCAGTGCGAGGCAGCCCAGCAGCCAGGCAAAAAACATTCCGCCGCCGAGGATCACAAGCAGGAGCCAGTGGGTAAATTCGCTGCTGTGCTGCACCGTGACCTGCCCGGCGGCATTGCTTTCCAGCCATTCCATGCCCGCGGGGGCGTGCAGCAGGTCTGTGACAAAGTAAAAGGCGTTGGGCAGAAGCAGCAGCCAAAAAAGCCAGCAGACGGCGGCGGGCAGCGCATGGCTGCAATGCAGGGCCAGCCGGCCAAATACAAGCGGCAAGGCCGCCAAGACCAGGTTCCAGCCCAGGCCGATGCCCAGCGGGTCGCCGGAAAGCCTGGTATAACCGGCGCAGGCAAGCACGTACAGTGCGGCCAACAGCAACGGCGGCAGCCAGCGGGAGAAGGATCTTTTCATGGAAGGCTCCTTTCGGCCGCCCGGAACGCGGCGGCATCGAATAAAGCCCGCAGCGGAACGCCGCCCGCTGCGGGCCTTGAAATACGCAGGAAAGCGCGAGTGACATAAGAAAACAAAGGTTCCGAAGAAACTGCGAAGCATCGCAAAATCGCGAAAAGGCGGCAGATGCAAGGCAGAGGGCTGCCGCGCTCCTTGGTGGAACGCAAAGCCCGATAACGCAGCAGATGCCGCCTTTTCGTTAGAATTTTGCGGCTTTGTTTTCTTGTGGAACCGCGCAGGAACTGCCTTACTTTTTGGCCGGCGTGAACCCGGCCGCTTTCAAAAAGCGCAGGAAGGCGGCCTGGCCGGCCTCGTCGGACTTAAAGACGCCGGCGTTCTCCAGCACGTGGCTGAACACGATGCCGATCTCGTCGCGCACCGCCTGCTCGGCTTTTTCGGGGCGCAGGGCGGTGCCGTATTTGGCGATCAGCCCGTCGATCCAGTCGGCGTGGACGGCCAGCGGGCTGCCCTGCTCCCGGCTGGTGTTGGGCGCCTTGCCGGAGAGGATGTCGGCGATGGCCGCGCCCTGGTCCTTCAGCCGGGCGGGCAGGATGGCCAGGCCCATCACCTCGATCAGGCCGATGTTCTCCTTCTTGATGTTGTGGTACTCCTTGTGGGGGTGGAAGATGCCGTCGGGGTACTGGGCGGTGGTGCGGTTGTTGCGGGGGGCAATGTCCAGGATGTAGCCCAGCTCGTCGTCATAGTGCAGGATGGGGGTTACGGTGTTGTGGGGCGTGCCGTCGGTCTCGGCCAGGATGTCCACGCTCTCGTCCGACCAGCCGCGCCAGGCGTCCATGATGTCGTTGGCGGCGTTCTGCACCTGCTGGCTGCTGCGGCCGATCAGCCGCACGGCGGACACCGGCCAGTTCAAAATACCCGCCTGCACGCCGGGGTAGCGCGGGTTGGCAAGCTTGGTCCGGACGGCGGCTTTCTGCATCGGGAACACATACCGTCCGCCCTGGAAGTGGCTGTGGCTCAAAATGCTGCCGCCCACAATGGGCAGGTCGGCGTTGGAGCCGCAGGTGTAGTGGGGGAACTGGGCCACAAAGTCAAAGATCTCGGCCAGGGTCTGGCGGGTCATCTCCATGGGCTTGTGCTCGTCGTGCAGGATGATGCAGTGCTCGTGGAAATAGGCATAGGGGCTGTACTGCAGGTAGAACTGCTCGCCGGCCAGGTTCAGCGGCACGATGCGGTGGGTCTGCCGGGCGGGGAAGTTGATGCGCCCCGCGTAGCCGATGTTCTCCTTGCACAGCATGCACTGGGGGTAGCCGCTTTTGGGCTGCAGCCGCTCCATGGCAATGACCTTGGGGTCTTTTTCCGGCTTGGTCAGGTTGATGGTGATCTCCAGCTCGCCGTAGGGGGTGGCGGTGGTCCACTGGATGTTGCGGGCGATCTGGGCGGTGCGGATGTAATTGGACACCACGCACAGGTCGTAGAACCAGTCGGTGGCGGCCTGGGGGCCTTTTTGAGCGCACAGCTTGCGGAACTTTTTGCAGACCTCGCTCTCGCGGGGCATCAGCGCGCCCATCAGCCGGGTCTCGAAATTGATGCGGTACTGGGGCACGGTATTGTCGAACAGGCCCTTCTGCGCGGCCAGGTCCAGCATGTGCTCCAGGATCTCGGTGGGGGTGTCAAAGGACTCTTTGGGGACCTTGCCCTCGTACGGGGCGGCCAGGCCCAGGATGTCCAAAAGGGTGTTGCGGGCAACGATCACGTCCAGCTCTTTGACCAGCTTGTGCTTGCGGCCAAAGCGCAAAAGGCGCTCCACGTCCAGCGCAAGGGCGGTGTCTCTCTCGGCGGGACCGGCGGATGCAGCAGATGATACAAATTCATTCGACATAGTGGCAACCCTCCTGTTACTATAACGATACCGCATTTTTCATTCCTTTTCCATGGGCGATAGACCCATGCTTTTGTGCATTTGACGCGGACGGCCGGCACGGCCGCTGCCGGAGGCGGCCGGATACAAAAAGACCGGGGCGCGCCGCCGGCCCAAACCGCCGCGGAAACGCCCCGGAAGAAGTTACTTTTTCAGATCGCTGAACAGGTCGGACCGGTAGACCCCCTGCTCGATCAGCTGGGCAAACGCCTGCTGCACCGCGGGTTTGTCCTCCTGATAGGTGACGCCGAACCACTTGTCCGGGGTCTTGAGCACCTGCACCGTGACCTTGCCGGTCTGCAGCAGCTCGTCGATATAGATGGGCAGCAGATACTCGGACTTGGTCATGTCGCCCTCGGTCTTGTCAAAGAACTCCACAAAGCCGTCCTGCAGAAGCCCCATGAACTCGGGCGTCAGGCCCCACATGTTCATGCTGACCAGGCTCTCCACATCCAGCGCCTTGCCGGCTGCGGCCGCGCCGCCGACGGTCTTTTCAATGCCCTTGGTCTCGTCCACGCCGGTCAGGTAGCCGGCGTCGTTCATTTTGCAGATGCCGCGGGTCACGGCGCCGTTGTCGCTCAGGGTGTTTTTCAGCACAAAGCCGGCCATGCACAGCTTTTCGGGGTGGGCGGGGTCGTACTGCTCCAAAAAGTCGTGCAGCGCCACATACGCCTGCTTGCCGTAGTAGTCGTCGGCGTTGATGACGGCAAAGGGTTCGTGCAGGATGTCGCGGCAGGCCAGCACTGCCTGGCCGGTGCCCCAGGGTTTGGTGCGGCCTGCGGGCAGGGAAGCGTTGGCGGGCAGGTCGTCCAGCGCCTGGTAGGCGTAGGCCACCTCCACGCCCAGGCCGGCGCAGACCTTCTCGATGCGGTCGCCGATGACCTCGCGGAACGCCTGCTCAATGTCGCGGCGGATGATAAAGACGATCTTGTCAAAGCCGGCCTCGATGGCGTCGTGGATGGAGTAATCCATCAGGATCTCGCCGTTGGGGCCCACCGCCGCCAGCTGCTTGATGCCGCCGCCGTAGCGGGAGCCGATGCCGGCCGCCATAATGACCAGTGCTGTTTTCATAGCTCAATTCCTCCCGGGCTGCCCCGCGCAGGGGGCAGCTTTTTTCTTTATTGCTGTATTTTTTTGCCGTATGCCCCGGCGGTTGCGCCCGGCAGGGGAAAATCCGCAGCCGGGGCGTGCTCCCGCCGTGCGGGTCACATCATATAAGCGCGCAGCAAAGCGTCCACGGCCAGGTCGCGGCCGGAACCCAGCGCCCAGTACAGCGCAAAGCTCAGCGCGAACATCACCGCAAAAAACAGCACCACGGCCGCGGCGCTGGTGCCGCCGCGCATTGCCAGGGCGTCGGAACGCTCCTGCCCTTCGGGGAGCTGCTCGCAGATGGTGCGGATGCGGCGCGAGGCATCCTTCTTGTACCAGTAAAAGGCAAACAGGCTGCGCAGCAGCATCTGCGCCCAGTCAACGAACACAAAGGCCCAGCTCAGCGGCGTCAGCCAGCCCAGGTCCAGGCCGGACACCAGCGGCGAGCCGGCGGCCTGGAACAGCGACAGCACGGTGGGCAGCGTCAAAACCAGGGACAGCAGCGTGAACAGCGCGCCCTCCTTCCACATTTTGCGGTAGAAGAAGTAGACCGGCCCCAGGAAAAACGCCGAGAGGCTGACGCTGAATTTGCGCTTCAGCTCGTCCATGCGCACAAACTGCGCCAGGTAGCTCAGGCTGGAAGGGCCCAGAAAGCTGGCCCAATCCCTGGCCTTGATGCCGTCGATGGTGTCGTCGGGGCGCAGCTCGCGCCGGTAAATGCCCGCAAAGCCGGGGCCGGGCTGCTGGGCGGTGTTGGCCGCGCCCTGCGCGCCGCCCGCGCCGCCGGAAGCCTGCGGGCCGCCGGGCCGGGTGTAGACCGGCCCGCCGTTGGCCGCGCCCTGCTGCCGGGGCGGGTAGTCCTGCCCCAGCGGGGTGCCGCAGTGGTTGCAAAACCGCCCGTCGGCGGGGTTGTGGGCGCCGCAGTTGGGGCAGACGCGCTCCCCCAGATCCTCCGGCGGGGCTTCCGGCGCCTTGTCCGGCACCCACTCAAAGCCGGTGCCGTGCTTGTCGGCGTGGACGCAGGCCCCGACCTTCTGCCAGCAGGCCCGGTGATAGGGCGTGCCGCAGTCGGGGCAGACGACCACGTCGTCGTTGTCGGTGAATACCTCATTGCAGACGGGGCAATGATTTCCTGTATATAATGCCATTCGACAGCCTCCGTAATGTGATGACAGCCCGGGCGGAAAGGGGCCGGCCGCGCCCTGCGGGCAGCGGCGGCAGACACGCCCGGCAGGCAGAACCGGGCCGAAACGGCGGCTTTGCCTGAGATTATGGTAATTATACCCCAGTTACCTATAAAAAGCAAAGAAATTTCTGTTAACACCGCGCCGCGGGGCGATTTGCGGTTTACAAAAGGGCTGCTTTCCGCTATACTATTACCGTGTCAGTATGCGCCGCGGCTCTGCATTGTCCCGGCTGCGGCTGCTTTTGTGCGATAAACCGAGCATTGAAAAAGGGGTATTGAAAATCATATGATCACGCTGGACGAACTGAAATCCAAACTGGGCGGTTTTGAGACCTCCATCAACGACCTGCGCGACGCACTGGCGATCGAGGCCAGCGAGAAGCGCCTGGCCGAGCTGGAACACCAGATGACGCTGCCCGGCTTTTACGACGACCAGGAAAAGAGCCAGAAGGTCTACGCCGAGATGAGCGACCTGAAGGGCAAGCTGGACCGCTTTAAGAAGCTGAACGCCCAGTACGAGGACGCCGGCACCATGCTGGAGATGCTGGCCGAGGAAAACGACCCCGGCCTGATCCCGGAAGGCGAGGAAGCCGTCAACGCGGTGGAGAAGGCGGTGGACGAGCTGCAGCTGATGACCATGCTCAACGGCGAGTACGACGCCAACAACGCCATTTTGACCTTCCACGCCGGCACCGGCGGCACCGAGGCCCAGGACTGGGCCGAGATGCTCTACCGCATGTACACCCGCTGGGCCGACGCCCACGGCTACAAGGTGGAAGTCATGGACGTGCTGGACGGCGACGAGGCCGGCATCAAGAGCGCCTCGATGATGGTCAAGGGCCCCAACGCCTACGGTATGCTGAAAAGCGAGAACGGCGTCCACCGGCTGGTGCGCATCAGCCCCTTTGACGCCAACGCCCGCCGCCAGACCAGCTTTGCCTCGCTGGAGGTCATGCCGGAGCTGAACGACGACATCAAGATCGAGATCCGCCCGGAGGACATCGAGATGCAGGTCTACCGCTCCTCCGGCGCGGGCGGCCAGCACATC
>ERZ1643249.4303-NODE-4303-length-11995-cov-8.038777_pt1 | contig 11995 bp, 13 predicted proteins | sample MGYA00579263_ERZ1643249 | MGnify/ENA primary metagenome ERZ1643249 (study PRJEB29033, sample SAMEA4952264) | chicken gut metagenome | biome: Broiler Chicken; feature: Gastrointestinal Tract; material: Caecum | place: Ireland | collected 2018 | study: Broiler...
CGTTCGCCTCACACGCGAGAGGTCGTGGGTTCGAGCCCCGCCAACCCCACCACAACACGATAATCCGAACCTGACGCCGGTTGGCGATGGGTTCGGATTTGTTGTTTTTCTTCCGCAATAATTTACATCATACAATCAAAATGAAAAATGGGATGCGTCTTAAAGGCGCATCCCATTTTTCATTTACGCATCATCGGTCGGCTTGGAATCGTTCGACTACGAATCCGACAAATGAGCAAAAACTTCCAGAAAGTCCGGAAGAAGAATACGGGCAATCGCAAGGAGCACAGACTCCGGTACGTTGTCCGGGAATTGTAATATTGCTGTAGCATTGATGCCCCGGAAATAGGTTTATATGCATTGTAAGACGCAATTTACTCAATAAAAAGGAAACGGTTCTTGCTGTTTCCTGGAAGAATAAGTTTTTTCTGGTTGGTTTGACATTGACATCCGGACGAATTGTACCGTCAATCTCGCCGTGTTGCTGTTCAAAAGATTGAATGCTCTTACGAATCAGCACCAAAATGTGACTGTTAATCGAGCGGCCCGCATAATCAGCTACAAATCCCAGCTTTTCCAGCATTTCTTCCTCAATTCGAATGGACACACTTTTGATAGCCATAGACTTCTCTCCTTGCAGATATATTGTGTGCTCATTTTATAGCTATGATGTGTATAATGCGTTAAATAGATATGTATATCTAAAACTATTTTTCTAATTGTATGGGGAGGAAAATGGTAGCCGCAATCGTAGGTTCCGGAGCATTACGGATTATAGATTTAGAAAAATATCTATCGGATGGAGCTACCGAAATCGTTTCCGGTGGCGCCAAGGGAATAGATGCATGCGCCCGGGAACGCCAAATCCCATGATATTAAGCTGACAGAATTCTTGCCGGAATATGAGAAGTATGGCAGAGCCGCTCCGTTAAAACGAAATATCACAATCATAGAGCATGCGGATCTGATTCTTGCCTTTTGGGATGGTTCTTCCCACGGTACTAAATTTGTCATTGCTCACTGCAAAACCCGTAATATTTCAATAAAAATCTATATCTCTACTCACCGCATCTGATACCATTTGGCTGCAAAATTTGTGCACCAATCAATTTTCGAAAGAAGAATTTCAAATCGAACACATAAGTTGTTAAATTAAAGTTAGCACACCCCCCTTCAGACAGGAAGGTCTGGTTGTTATGAAGCCACTCTATTCTATTACAACTTTGACAGATCTCAAATAAAGGCAGCATCTGAAAACAGAAGATCGAAGAGCCATTCAAGTGCTTGTGAAGAACGAATTTTGCAGTCACGCAATTGCAAGAGAACTTGGCTACAGTTCCTCCGCCATGACTGCATCGATTAGCAGATTTTCTTATTTTCAGATTGAATTAATTCTATTCCAAGAAAACAGCTTGGTTACCAACCTCCATTTGCTTTATTCTGTAAAATGCTGAATTTTATGTTGTAATTTTTGGAGAAATGAAGAAATGTTAATGTAAATTTGTACTGATTACATTCGCGATTGCGGAAAAATTTACATATAAACGGTTAAAAATATCTTGCTATAATAGCGTAAAGGAGGTGTGCACTCTCAGTGAAGGGCAGCTTAAAAAGTTTTGGTAATGGCTGCAGATGCAATAACAATGAAGCCTTCTGCAAAGCAGCAAAATGCATTATTGTATAGCTGCGTAACCGTGCAGATGGAGTAATGGATGCAAGTCAGGATTTATGGTAACAGAAAGGATGGTTGTGATGATAAAAAATGCGTTCTCTTTAGAGGGAAAGGTTGCGCTTGTTACGGGCGGCGCATATGGTATAGGGTTTGCAATAGCACAGGCATTAGCGGAAGCTGGTGCTAAAATCGCATTTAATTGCAGAAATTCAGCTCACTTGGCAAAAGCGATGCAGGCATATTATGAAAAGGGGATCGATGCAAAGGGGTACATCTGTGATGTTACAGATGAAGCAAGTGTCCAAAGCATGTTATTGGAGATCCGAAAGAGTATTGGAATCGTTGATATTCTGGTCAATAATGCTGGAATCATCAAGAGAACTCCCATGCAGGAAATGAAGGTAGAAGATTTTCGCCAAGTGGTGGATATAGATCTGGTCGGACCGTTCATTTGTGCGAAAGCAGTGATTCCCGGTATGCTGGAAAAGGGGCAGGGGAAAATCATAAATATCTGCTCAATGATGAGTGAATTGGGGCGGGAAACGGTATCAGCTTATGCTGCAGCAAAAGGCGGATTAAAAATGCTGACACGAAATATTTGTGCAGAATATGGACATGCCAATATTCAGTGTAATGGTATTGGACCTGGATATATTGCAACAGAGCAGACTGCGCCGCTGCGTGAGCGGCAGAGTGACGGAAGCCGCCACCCCTTTGATCTATTCATTATATCAAAGACTCCGGCAGCGCGTTGGGGAACACCGAAGGATCTGATGGGACCGGCTGTTTTTCTGGCATCGAATGCATCCGATTTTGTGAATGGCCAAATTCTTTATGTGGATGGCGGAATTTTGGCGTATATTGGAAAACAACCCTAAAATTTTGCAAAAGCGCATAATGTCAATGGATAGAGAAAAGAACGGATTACATTAGAGAAAAAGATCTGCCTGCTGTGTTTTTTGGAATATTTATGTAATAAAATGTTTCTTTTGTTTTATGTTCGATGGATGAACAGCAGGCAGCATCGCTATATCAAGTTCACCTATGCTATGATATTGCCAGATAGCATATGGTCAAAAGATACAAAAAAAGAATAAAAGCGTTGTGCTTTTTTGATATTAATGAAAATTTTTATATACTTTTAACTTGGATTACGGAAAAAAAAAGTTATGTACTTAGAAATAGCCTTGTTACAATAAACACATAAATTATTCATCGATTGGAGGAAGGAGAAAATGCAAGAACGCTGTTTCATGATTTTAAATCTCCTTCGGGAGGCAGATGGATATGTAACTGCAGATGCATTAGCCAAATCGCTTCATATTTGTTCCCGTTCTATACGAAATGATATGACGCAATTAAAATTGCAATTAGAGCGGCTAGGCATAAACGGATTGAGCAGCAAAACACGCAATGGTTATCGATTGGAATTAACCGATGAACAATGGAAGCGTGTTGATGCTTTTTTTTCAGTGGATAAAACACAGCTGAGCTTTTCTCGTACGGAAGGAGGAAAGTACATAGTTCTGGAATTGCTTTTGAAAGGCAATGGCGTTAACTTACGGCAGTTAAAACAGGAAACCTACTCTTCCAGGCGAGAAGCAATGGAATATCTCAATGATGCCAGACAATGGCTGAGAGTTCACAATATTTTGCTGCATCGGCGCAAGGGACAGGGCATTTTCATTGATGGAGAGCGTCACTGGGTACGTATTGCACAGTGGAATCTGTATAGAGAGTGCATGCATACGAGCGGTGCGAAGATGGACAATGAAAGCATCTGTCGCTTTTTTGAGATTGGACATAATTACAATTTGGAATACATTCCCGAAAGACTGGAAAAAAAGTATGATCTCTATTTTTCGGCTGAAAGCTATATTCGCATCATTTTCCTGCTGACCGCTGTACTGATGGATTACAGAAGGAAATTCAGCTATCATTTCCCGATGGGGGAATTCCGCAGCACAAAAATGGAGAGAAGCATGAGCATTGATTGCATACAGTGGATGCAAGAGATGTGCGGTGTGTGCTTGGATTTGGAAGAGCAAAACTTTTTTAAATTCATTATTGCAAGCTCAGAAATCATGCATTTTCACAGCAGGCAAAGACAAGTAGAATTTGAATACGAACATAAGCCTGTACAGCAGTTAGTCAATAATATGATTGCAGTTGTGGGCAGCGTTTTGCGAACTGACATTTCCACCGATCGAGTGCTGATTCAAAGCTGGGAGCAATATCTTTGCGCAATGAGCACGGAGTCTCGATATGGTGTGCTGCGCAGCCGCGGAGATATGGAGATCCCTCAGGGCAGTGCACCGATTCGATTGGCATGTTGGTTGAGTAGTCAGCTTTTGGAAGAAAAGCTGGGAATGGTCACGACGGAACGAGAAATCTCTTGTTTGGCACAACATGTAGAAGCAGCAGTGAGACGAAGAAGACGCAATATAAAAGCGATTCTGGTTTCCAATGAAAATCCCGGGGCAGTTCGATTACTGGCTGAACGACTGCATAATGCGTTTCCGGATTTGCAGTTCATAGAGAATTGCCATAGCTATCATGCAGAGCAAATCATTCGCAATCAAAATGTGGATTTGGTTATCTCAACAGAGGAGATGCCGGCGATGCCGAGAAGCAAGCTGGTCAAGATCGAAGCTGCATTGGCATCCGCAGATATTGCCGCAATTTCAAATCATATTCGGCAGTATTTTCGAGAAGATGTTCCTGGCCTTACAGGATTACAACCAATACAGACGCTTTTCTGGGAGGAACTGGTGTTGTTTCTTTCGGGAAATGAGTCGAAAAATGAGATTTTGCATCAGATGGCATCGGTTTTGGCAAGTCATGGCGCAGTGGATAAAATGTTCATAAAATCTGTGCTTCAACGTGAAAAAATTTCTTCGACCTATTTTGAACATGGGGTTGCAATTCCTCATGGTTTTCCGGAATTTGTACGACAGCCAATGGTGGCGGTAGTATTTCTGAAAAAGCCGGTTCGCTGGTCTGGTTCTGATTGGGCGGATGTCATTTTCATGATGGCAGTCAACATGGATTCACAATTTGAAGTGCAGAAACGAATTATTTCCTTTTATAGAGGGTTGATTCAAATGCTGTCTCAGCCCGAGGCTTTGCAGCGCTTCAAGCGTTTGACCACACCAAGAGGAGTTGTCGATGCCATAAATACGATGATAGCTCCCAATACCTATAAGTAGTTCGGAAAGGAGTAATTTAATATGCAGAAAGTGGAACTGACAATGACAAATGAGGAGGGACTGCATTCCCGTCCGGCTATGGAGTTTTCCAAGGCTGCCGCAAACTTTAAAAGCAAGGTGGAGATTGAAAAAGATGGTATGTCTTTTGACGCGAAGAGCATGCTGATGATTCTTTCGGCCTGCATCTGTCAAGGGGATCTTTTCGTTTTGTCTGCTGAGGGGGAGGACGAAAAAGAAGCGGTTGACACCTTGAGTCAGCTGGCGATGCAACTGAAATGAGAGACGATATTAAGAGAGGTACTGACAGCTTCAGGGAGGTAAAGACGTATGGAATCAAGCTATTTATCGGTCATCAACCGTCAGGCGGTTGCAGTGGATGTTTGTGCCGCCAATAAGGAAGAGGCATTCCAGTGCATTTGTGATATGTTAACCAAGGCGGATGTTCTGAATTCTGCTGAAGAGTTTAAAAAGGATTTATATCTGCGGGAAAAGGAGGGGAGAACCGGGATTGGAAACGGTGTTGCAATTCCACATGGAAAGTCACTGGCGGTGAAAGATACTTGCATTTCTGTGCTCAAGCTGCGTGATCCTATTGAATGGGAAACGCTAGATGGTAAGCCTGTCCGTGTTCTGATCTGTTTCGCAGTAAGCGATAAGGATCGGACTGATAAATTTTTACGCATGATGGCGCAGGTGGCGCGTAAGCTCGCGCATCAAGAAACGATTGATAACTTGATGGCCGCGACAACACCTGACGAGCTGCTGGCTGCGCTGGCATGAACATAAAGAATGGGAGGAAAAAAGTATGAAAATCGTAGCAATCACAGCATGCACTGCCGGTATTGCGCACACCTATCTGGCAAAAGAGAAACTACTTAATGCAGCCGAAGAACTGGGATACCAGTGCAAAATTGAAACGCAGGGCTCAATTGGCGTAGAGGATGAGCTAACGGCAGAAGAGATTGCAGAGGCCGATGTTGTTATTTTGGCAACGGATATTCGTGTAAGCAAAGAGCGCTTTAAAGGAAAACCGGTTGTGGAGATCCCGATTGGCATGGCTGTGAAGTCGCCAAAGGGGGTTCTCCAGCAAATTGCCACTAAGCTTGGAAAATAAAGCAATTATAATTCAGGAAGGGGTTGAAATATCTAATGAAAGTTGAAAATATCAGAAAACACATTATGACCGGCATTTCATACATGATTCCTGTAGTCGTTGCTGGTGGTATTTTGCAGGCTTTGGCAAAATTATTTGGTGGTTGGGCAATCGGAGATGCTGTTGCTGCCGGTGCTACACCCTTTACCAATATGAATCCCTTTACTTGGGAAGGTTTCTGGTGGGGATGCAACCAGCTCGGTTCTTACGGCATGAACTTTGCTGTTGCCATCATGACAGGCTATCTGGCATATTCCATTGCAGGACGCCCAGGTATCGTTCCAGGCTTTATCATTGGTTATGCCTGTGTCATGTCTAAGGCCGGTTTCCTGGGCGGCCTGTTGATGGGCTTCATTATTGGATATTTCATCCTGTGGATGAAGTCCTGGAAACTTCCCAAGGTTATGCAAGGACTAATGCCGGTTTTGATTATTCCTGTGATCGCAACATTTGTCTGTGGCATGTTATTCTTGGTTGTATTCTGCTTGCCGCTTGCATGGATCATGGAAGTGTTCCAGAACTGGATGATTTCTCTCAACGGTGGTTCAAAGGCAGTTATCGGCGCCGTTATTGGTGCATGTATGGGCTTTGACTTGGGTGGTCCGGTCAACAAGACTGCATCTATGGCTGCAAATGCATTGGGCACTGACGGCATCAATGGTCCTATGACTGCTAAGATTGTTGGCGGTATGACTCCTCCGATTGGCTTGTGGGTAGCTTCGCGACTGGCCCGCAAAAAGTTCTCCAGAACCGAACTGGATACTGCGAATACTGCACTGCCAATGGGTCTGTGCTTTATCACGGAAGGTGTTCTGCCGTTTGCCGCATCCGATCCGTTGCGCTTTGTTCCCTGCTCTATGTTGGGTTCTGCGGTTGCAGGTGCAATTACAGTTGGTTTCGGCTGTGAGTCTGTTGCCGGTCACGGCGGTATCTTTGTAGTGCCTATGATGACCAACCCGTGGGTATTCATCGTCGGACTAATCGTCGGTTCGTTGGTTACTGGTATTGCCTATGCTTTCGTGCGTAAGGAGCGCAGCGAGGAAGAACAGGTTGAGACAGAGAGCGAACTGGATGTTGATGTAGAGATCAATATTGGCTGATTTCGGTCAGACTGCAACCTAAGCAATTTCTGTTATTTGGATAAATGTCTTGTTTGCTGGGGGCTGGACATTGTTCCAGCCCCTCTGTTTTGGAAAGGAACGACCTATGTTAGTATCTATGAAGGCAATCTTAGAGGATGCCAATCGCAATAACTATGCTGTTATGGCCATGAACACTGTTAATATGGAGATGGCACGCGCCGCTATTGAGGCTGCGGAAGAGGAGCATTCTGCCATTATTGTTCAGTTCGGCAAGGGACAGATGCAGACGCTGGCACACAAAGAGGAAATGCTTCCTATGATCAAGGAAATGGCGGAGAAAGTACATGTGCCTGTATGCATTAATCTGGATCATGGCTCGGATTTTAAACTGATTGTAGATTGCATTAATGCTGGGTTTACGAATGTAATGTTTGACGGATCCAGTTTGCCCTATGAAGAAAATGTTCGACAGACCGCAATAATCACGGCCTTGGCACATGGCGTAGGATGCTCAGTAGAGGGTGAGCTGGGGCATGTGGGGCAGGCGGATGCCGCAGAGGATACCAACGAAGACCTGTATACGAAGCCGGAAATGGCTGTTGACTTTGTGGAACAAACGGGGATTGATGCGTTGGCAGTTGCGGTGGGCACTGCACACGGTGCCTATCCGAAAGGAAAGATCCCCAAACTGGATTTTGAACGTCTGCACCAGCTGAAGGCTGCCACAAAAATGCCGTTGGTTCTGCATGGCGGTTCCGGTTCCGGCTCTGAAAATATTACCAAGGCAGTGGCCGGAGGCATCAATAAGATCAATGTGTGCACAGATGCCTTTGAGGTGGGCAAGGAAGCCTTGCTGAAAGCGGCACAAGAAGGTAAAAACTATATGCAGATGTGCGCTGCTGCAGAAAATGCAGTTAAAGAATTTGCGAAAAACTATATGCGCCTGATCGGCTCCAGCGGACGTTTCACCTTTGAGACAGTGGACAACGGCAGTAAAGAATAACAAAATGCTGCGATAACGTTTTGGATAAATACAGATATGATTTCTGAAAGAGGTTTTGAATATGAAAATTGCACTTTTAAACGAATTTAGCCAGTCTTCCAAAAATGATATTATCCTGAAAGAACTGAAAAGTGTAGTCGAGCCCATGGGACACGAGGTCTATAACTGCGCAATGACCGTGCCGCTGGTGGATCGTGATGTGCCTGAAGCCTACACGAAGGAAAATCCGCGTCTGACTTACCTGCATCTTGGCATCATGGCAGCGCTGCTGCTGAATTCCGGCGCGGCAGATTTTGTTGTTACCGGATGCGGTACAGGTCAGGGTGCTCTTATGAGCCTTAATATGTATCCCGGTGTTGTCTGCGGTTATTGCATTGAGCCAACCGATGCATATCTTTTCCTGCAGATCAATAACGGCAATGCACTGTCCCTCCCGTATGCAAAAGGCTTCGGCTGGGGCGCGGATCTCAATCTGAACACGATCTTTACCCGCGCATTTGGCTCGCCGAAGGGTATGGGTTATCCGGCGGAAAATAAGGCTTCTCAGAATCGCAATGCAAGCCTGCTGTTTGAAATGAAGGGTCGCGTTGCAAAGCCGCTGATTCAGGCATTGGAATCCATTGACCCGCAGTTGGTCAAGGAGTGCATGATCCCGCGCTTCTTAGAGTGCTTTTATGCCGGCTGCACGGACGCAGAATTGAAAGCGTTTGTGGATAAGGTAGTTGCTGGTTGATAATTTGCAAGCTTAAGCCAAGGCAGAAAGGAATTATGGGATGAACGTTTATACCGGTATACCGGCTGCGGAGGGTATTGCTTGCGCATTGGCTGTTGTTGTAAAGGAAATTATTCCTGAAACGGTGACAGTCTCTTTGGATGAAGCGGTTGAACAATGTTTGAAGGAAATTCGCCATCTTCGGGAAAAAACAGCTGCTGACTTAGGAGAAGAGAGCGCAGAAATTTTTGATGCCTATGAAATGCTGCTGCAAGACCAATACTTAGTGGATTCCATCAGGAATCTGCACAATGAAGGCGCGGGATTGGTGGATGCCGTCGAGCAGGCCATGGAGCAGCATGCAGCAATGTTTGCCCGTGCCAAAAGCCAATATATGCAGCAGCGGGCAGATGATATTCGGAATATTAAAAAGATGCTGCAGCGTGCCCTTATGGGTAACAGCTGCAGAGTGAAGCAGCCGGAGAACGGTGAAAAATTTGTGTTATTCGCAGAAACATTGTCTCCTGCTGACATCATGGAAGCCGATACCTCTCGTCTTGCAGGCTTGGTAACAAAATTTGGCGGCAATACGTCTCATGCAGTGATTCTGGCCAAAACGCTGGGCATTCCGGCTGTCACCGGCTTTGATGCTCTCGATCAAGTGGAGCAGGAGGATACCGTTGTTATCGACGGAGCAAAAGGTACGGTCACGGTCGCTCCAGATGAACAGACCATGCAACAGACCCAAAAATTGCTGGAAGAGCAAGAGAAAATGAAAGAAATGATGCGCCAATTGCCCAAGGGTGAAGTGTCTGTTTTGGATGGCGAAGTGGTTCACGTAAGCGTGAATATTGGTCTGGCATCCGATCTGGAAGGCCTTGATTTGGAGAGCATCTACGGTGTGGGCCTGTATCGCACGGAATTTCTGTTCAGTGAGCGTGTCATGGCGCCGACTGTGGAAGAGCAAATCAAAGAGTATAAAAATGTTTTCGACAGCTTGGCCGGTAAGGATTTGATTATACGCACGCTGGACATTGGCGGCGATAAAGTGATTCCGTATCTGGACTGCCCCAAGGAAGAGAATCCGTTTTTGGGCTGCCGAGGCATCCGCCTTTGTTTTCGCAATGAGAGCTTGCTGCGGGATCAGTTCACAGCGCTGCTTACAGCATCTGAGGGACGGCCGTTTTCTGTAATGTTCCCCATGATTTCCAATATTGCTGAGTTTAGGAAGGCAAAGAAGATATGGGGTGAGATTGCCGCGGAATTGAAGGAAAAAGGATGCAGCATCAGCCCCGATATCCGTTTGGGGGTTATGGTTGAAACACCGGCAGCAGCGTTTTGCGCTGATTTACTCGCCAAAGAGGTGGATTTTGCCAGTATTGGCACGAATGATCTGACGCAATATGTGCTTGCGGCTGATCGTGGCAATCCGAGTGTAGGCGTCAAGCTGAGTTATTATGATCCTGCAGTCTTGCGTGCTATTTATCAGACGATTTCCGCCTTCCGCCAAGCGGATGTCAAAATCAGTGTTTGCGGCGAGGCAGGCTCGGATGTTCATTTCTTGCCGCTGATGTTGGCAATGGGCTTGCGCTATGTATCCGTCAGCCGCTCTTTGATTGATCGGGTGCGTTACACAGTGCTCAATACATGTGCGGAAGAACAAAAAACTGTTTTGCAGCATGTTTTAACAATGGCAACGGAAGAGGAAGTACGCGCTGCCGTCGGCTGAAGAAACCGTAAAGAAGAAAGTCAAAATGCGTCTAATAGCCAGGGAATTGAAACAATACTATTTCGATCATGCGAGGAACAAGCCAATGAAAAAAATCAAAAACGCAAAGAACACAAAAACGCTTGGACGAATGTGTTTTAATTGGATGATTCCCGCTGTGGAATACTGGTTAGAACAGATGGCTGCTGAGGGATGGTTGCTGTGTAGTTTCAACCATGTAATCTATTATTTTCAACGCAGCGAACCGATGAAATGCAGATATTATATTGTATCACCGGAATTAGGTTCAAATGATGGGACTGCTGTAGCAAACGAGCTGCAAGGAAAAGGCGCAGTCATCTTCGGCACGGGGGTCCGCCGGTTTGGTGGACCGGAATTTGTTCTGCGTATGGGTGAAGAAACATCCGGTGCGGATTTGAAACGCTACTATTTGAAACGCAACAGTCGGATCATCAGCAGTATGCTGAGTATGATGGGAGCATTTGGGTGTCTTGCACTATGCATAATTGCTTACTTTGGGTTTTATGCAAAGGATATTCAGAGCGCGCTTTTCGGTAATCTTTTTTTGCTCTTGATAGCAAGTGCCTTTGGAATTTTTTTAAGATTTTTCATATGCAAATGCAAAAAAAACCATGAACCATACTCGTTTTCAAATAGCTTGAAATAAGATTAAATATGTATTGAATTCGCGTATAGTTATTTCGGACAGATACGAATTAAGCTAGATCGATTTTCCATGCGCTGAAATGCCTGTACCAAACAAAAGCTTCGGGAATCCAATCGTTTCCGAAGTTTTTGTTTTGCTTAAAAAAACCACCAGATAGAAAGAGTATGACATGGACTGGTCGGATCCAGAGCCTACCATAGCGAGCAATTCGTTCAGGCTGCACTTCAGCCAACGCTTAATTTTCTTTTTACAGGAATCTTTTTTGCGAACTTCCCTTGGCGTGGGCCAGGCTGCCTATGACAATTAAGTTAGGAATCGGAGGGATAATATTTTGTTAGAAAATATTCAAATTTTGGTCTCACAACTCCTTGTGATGTTTTTACTAATGGCGGTTGGCTATGCTTGTTTTCGATTGAAATATCTCAACAATGTCAGTGCAGGTCAAATGTCACTAATCTTAACACGCATTGTCTCTTCCTGTGTCATCATCGACTCCTTTCAACGGGAATTCGATCCCTCACTGGTCATTGCTCTGCTGGAAGCAGTAGGCTGTGCAATTTTCGCAATGGGGTTGTCAATCGTGATAAGCCATTTACTGTTTCGCGCAGGCGGCCCACACAAAAACTTTGCGGACAAGCGCATGTGTGTGATATTCACTAATTGCGGATTTATGGCTTTGCCTCTGCTGGATGCACTGTATGGTTCTTATGGCTTGTTTCTCGGCTCCGCATTTATTGCTGTCAACAATGTGCTGCTGTGGAGCTACGG
>ERZ1643249.4306-NODE-4306-length-11988-cov-6.183860_pt1 | contig 11988 bp, 15 predicted proteins | sample MGYA00579263_ERZ1643249 | MGnify/ENA primary metagenome ERZ1643249 (study PRJEB29033, sample SAMEA4952264) | chicken gut metagenome | biome: Broiler Chicken; feature: Gastrointestinal Tract; material: Caecum | place: Ireland | collected 2018 | study: Broiler...
ATGATTATTATTTCAATTTAGACTAATTACCTAACATTAATTTAACAGTACTACCGTCTTCAAGCCTTGTTCCAGCACTAGGTGATTGGCTAATTATTTTCTCTCCACTACCAGAATATTCTATAGAAAAGTGTTCTAATAATTTTTTCGCTTCTTCAGGGGTTTTACCCACTACATTAACTACTTCATAATAAACTTTATCAGTCCATTCATAGTCTTTTTCTATTCCACCCTCTTGCTTTTCTATATCTAAAGCATCAATTATATCTAGAAGGATTCTTCTTGCAATAGGAGTTGTTGTATAACTTGAAAGTAATGCTGTATCTTTTGGATTATCTATTGCGATATAAAGCACCGCTTCAGGATCATTTGAAGGTACTATTCCAACAAAGGACATTATGTAGTTATTAGCAAGATAAGCACCATTAACGGCCTTTTGAGCCGTACCTGTCTTACCACCTATTCTATAACCATCTATATAAGCAGCTTTCCCTCCACCTAATGCTACAACACTCTCTAAAGCATATCTCATAATTTTGCTAGTCTCTTCACTTATTACTTTTCTTACTTTAGTCTTACTATTATGTTCCATTACATTACCAGTAAGAGGCTCTAAGATATTTTTTAAGACGAAAGGTTTCAATAAGTCTCCCCCATTAATAACTGCCGATATCGCTGTTATTTGTTGGATTGGTGTAACACTAATACCTTGGCCAAAAGCAGTAGTTGCAAGTTCTATATTTCCAACATTTTCAAGAGGAAAGATAATTCCTTCACCTTCTCCGTTTAAATCTATTCCTGTCTTAGAACCAAAACCAAATAAATCTAAATAGTGGAATAATCTTTCTTTTCCAAGTAATTGTCCCATTTTAACGAAACCTGGGTTGCTTGGTGTCAATACAGGAACATCTTATGACATGACTAGTGTTGCTACAAGCTAATGTAGTTGGTGTTTTCTTATTTTGTTTTTTCTTGTCGTTCATATCTAAATCTATATCAATAACAGGTGTATTAAAATCAAAATATATAGTTAATTTTATATGTTTTCTACTATTATCTATTTTTTCAACAATTACTTTATCAATTAACAATTTTACTAAATTTGGAAGGTTTTCTTTTATATCTAGTTTTGTTGTTAAATAATTTTCTATTGCTTTTATTTTGTTCTTTAACTTTTTTTCTTCTATATCGCTATTTTGCAAATTATTTATTTCTGATTCTAATTGTTTTAATTCAACATTAAATTTATCATTTCTCTTTTTTAACTCATAATCGCTTATTATTCCCTTTAAATTTAAATCTAACAACTTATCTTTTTGTTGTTCTATTTGCTCTATCTTATTCTTTGCTTTATCTATGTCTATTGTCGGTGTATATTTCATTATGATATTTTCATATTCCTTTAAAACTTGCTTTAAATATTCCTTTTTATGTGCCATAAAATCACTAAAAACAGAAATAAAAATATTATCAAGTTGGCTTTCCTGTATAATTGGAGAAGCACAAACAGAAACTCCTTTTCTCTTATAAGTATTGCATGACCAAGTTGGCTTCAACGATCTATTACTACCACCATTCCTAGTATATATATCATTACAGTCGCCACAATATATCTTACAAGAGTATTTAGAATGTTTTAGTACTTCATCAGAATTCAAAATATGTCTAGCACGTAATTTTTTTCTACTTTCATACAGTTCGTTACAACCATCCCACAATTCCTCAGAAACAAGAGCTGGTATTCTATCATCCTTATAACAAATTTGTCTTTCTTTAGGCACTTTCTTTTTTCTATGAGTTTTATAATCTTCAACTTCACTTAATCTAGCAGTATAAAAGCCCTTATATCTAGCATTTGTTAAAAACTTTGCTAAGGAAGTAGAGGAATAAGGCTGTCCTTTAGAATTTAAGTATCCCATATCAGCTAACTCTAATCCAATTTGTGTCAAACTTACAATACCAGTTATATAAGTATTAAATATATACCTTATCATTATAGCTTCATGTTCATTGATATAAAATACACCATCTTTTTTATCGTATCCAGTGAGTTTTCCTCCAATTAATTTTCCTTCTTTTATATTTCTATTGATACCAAATTTAACTCTTTCTGATAAACGACGAACTTCGTCTTGAGCTAAACTAGACATAATAGTAAGCCTAAGCTCTGCATCAGGTTGTATTGTTATTAGATTATCATTTAAGAAAAAGACAACAACACCATTTCTTAATAAATACTCTGTATATCTTATACTATCTACTGTATTTCTAGCAAATCTTGAAATCTCTTTAGTTATAATTAAATCAACTTTTCCAAAAGTAGCATCTTCTACCATTTGTAAGAAAGAATCACGATGCTCTACAGCAGTACCACTAATACCTTCATCAATATAACCACAAACAAAAACCCAATTTTCATTTTCTTTTATCATATCTTCAAAATAGCCTTGCTGGTTTTCCAAAGAGTTAAGCTGGTCGTCCTTATCAGTAGAAACACGAGCATAATATGCAACTCTTAAAGGCATATCATATATCGTTTTACCTTTTTTTAAATCTTCCTTAGCAGTTATTATATTCATATATCACCCTCTCTTTCGCATATATCTTTCTTTATGCTTTACCATAAATGAATGTAGCATCATTATAAAATGAAGTCAAACAATTAATTGTTTTTTGAAATACTTTCCAATTTTATTTTTTTCAAACGTGCCATTATAGATTTTTCCATTTCATTATAGGTTTTTAAATCTATAATTTTCTCATCATATAATCCTTTGTTAATAATCAACCTATACTCTAACAACTTATATTCAAAAGGTAAATTCTTAGTACTAAATCTTACTTCTATGTCTTTATCATCCATACAAGCCTCCACACTAAAAACTATGAATAACTAGACATATTTATTCAGTAAAAACATTATTTTCAATAACCTCTTGATCCATAACATTATTTATTTCAATGAGATTATTTAAATGTATTTCTATTAAGTTTTTAGTACTATCAACATTGATATAATAAGTATTTTTATTTATTTTACCTTTTATATAAGCATTTTCCTTCTGAGTTATTTTTTTACTACTTATACACACTGCATAAGTCCTATTATTGTTTTCTTTAAAGTCTATTGTTTTTATTTTATCTTTTAAAATATCTTTAATAACATCTATAGCAGGTTTTAACTTTTCTACTTCATATTTTTTAAATTCAGAAAACCACTCATCATCATTTAAGTTAATATCTCTATTTTTATTATTAGTAATATTTTCTACAGTAAAATAAGTATCTTTTAAATCTTCTAAAGGTCTTACTTTTCTTATTATCTCTCCACTTAAATAACAAGATAGATTTTTATAAATTACTGTATCTCTAAATATTGGAAAACCTATATTAGGAAATATAATAGTTTTATAATGCAAGTTTTTAACTTCATCAGGTGTCATTACATCTCTAGCCATTAAAGAAGTAGAATGATTACCATTATAATTAGAAATACTAAACGACTGACTAAGTGAAGATGATTCTATTGTTTTCTTCCCTAGTCTTTTACTTATTTCTTCAGCTGTACTCATAGTGTTAGTCTTAAGGTACTGGATTCCTGAGTTATCAAGAATAATTTGAGCGACTTCTTTACCATAAACATTATCTAGTTGAGCGAATGACTGTATAAAGAAATGAAACCTCATACCTCGAGAACGAGAAACAGAAACAATAGACTCTATATCAGAAAGTGGTGGACAATTAGCAAACTCATCCATTAGCCAGTCCATTTGTATTGGTAATTTTTTAGTTTTCTCTTTGTTTGCTAATTTAACTAACTCTCTATAAAGTAAACCTACTATTAAAGTTACTAGTGTATAATATACTTTATCTTCATCAGGAACTATTACAAATAATGCTGTAGGCTCTCTACCAAGAATATCAAGCTTAAAATCAGATTTACTAGTGATGTTTGCTACATTTATATCATCAAATATAGCCATCTTTTCACTAAAGACACCTGTAATAGAACGATAAGTATTATCACTAGTAGATAAGATAGGCATTAAGCTATCTTTAGACTTACTACCATATTTTTTACGTTCAGTATATGATTTAAAGAATCTACTATTCTTTTCTTCCATAGTAGAGTTTTGAAACTTACGAATGGAAGTCATAGTAATTGGTTCTCTTGTTATTTTTCCATCGTTATATTCTTCTAAAAAGAAACCTATAAGTCCTTCTAATAAGTTTTTAGCACTATTATTCCAAAATGGATCTTTACCTGGAATTTCTTCCTGCATAACCATAGTGGCAATAGAACTAATTAACCTATTAGCTTCGGCATAGTGCGACAAAGAAATATTCTTGTAATTTAACTTTTCTTCTTGTTGTTCTGTTTTATTAGATAAGTCCTCATACTCTATATACTTTTCATATTCGCAGATAATAGGTTCTAATATATTAATATGATTAGATAACTGAGGCTCTCTAAAATCTATTGTTAAGATATTATAGCCTTTTTCTTTAAGCATTTTAGAAGTATGATGATAAATTTCCCCTTTCGGATCCGTTATAAAAATACTCCTTTTTTCTTTTGCATTGGCAAGAAAAGTAACTGTAGGAATAACAGCAGTTACACTTTTACCACTACCACTACTTCCTAAATAAACATAATGAGGTGTATCATTATCAAACCATACTTTCTTAAAATCTTTACTATAATAAATAGGTATTCCTACTTTTTTAATATTAGATATATTCGCTTTAGTAAAATTCTTCTTTATTTCACTTTTAGTAGCGAATCTACCTGAACCATATTCGTTATTATTCTTTATCTTATAGTTATTAATTAAAGGTTCGCCATAAACAAAAAAGATTATAAATAATATAAATATGATTAATAAAGCAATAAGAGGAAAACTCATTTGTTTTCCTCCTCTAATATATAAATACTTCTGTGATAAACTAAAATCTTAACTTTAACTTTTTCATTTTCAATTATTCTATATTTATTACCCCAAAAGCATTTATGTTTCCATATTAACTTTTTTATAATGGGCTTAAATTTCATAACCATTATCTAAACCCTCTATTACCAATAAATCTTTATGGTAATCTAACATTTCTTTTTCCATTATTTCAAAAGGATTTAAGTTCTTCTTTGGTATTTCGTATCCTTCTCTTATAGAGTTCCATACATCACTCTTATAACTAAATAAATATTCATCGCTATTTAAATCGTATATCATATATTCTTTTCCATCAGGTGCTTGAAGATTCCCTGAGCCATCATAATATTTAACCCAATACCAGCCTTCAGGTAAATTTTTAGCTTTAACTTTTACTGCTTCTTCTTCATCAATGTTATCAAAATCTTCATAATCCACATCTAAATCAACGTACATTTTTTGAAACATATCTTTATCTATTTTACTTAAATCAATTATTATTTCATTATCTCCGAACTCCTTTGTTTGTTTTAACTTTAATATTCTCGGTGTAATAAACGTATATTCATTAGGAGTACGAATAATATCTCTAAATTCATTATAAAATTCATTAATATTATTATCTTTATTCACTATTATTCATCTCCTCCTTTGTCTCTTCAATTCTTTTAAGTGCAATATCATAATATTTCTTATTTACTTCAAAACCTATATAATTTCTATTTTCTAATATACAAGCGACTGCTGTTGTACCACTACCCATAAATGAATCTAAAACTACATCTCCTGCTACACTACTATTTCTAATCACTTTTCTTATAAATTCTAATGGCTTTATAGTTGGATGCCCATACTTTTTCTTATCAGACATATTAGTAGTAGAAAAATAAACAGTTCTTGCATCAGAATAATTTTTAGGCTTACAGTATCCTTTTTTTCTAAAATATAAGCAAAATTCTTTATCACTTAGATATGTATTAGAATATAAAGGCATTGTATTTGTCTTATTCCATATAAGAACATCATAATTACAGCCTAGTTTTTTAACAAAGTAATCAAAATAAAATAGTAATTGTTTTTTATTACACCAAATATAAATGTTTATATTCTTCATTACTCTTACTAATTCATCTAGTACTGTATAATCATAACCATTAACTAAACTACTTTTTTTCAGTTCATCTTGTAGTTTATAAATATCTCTTGTTATTTTATTCTTATTAGAACTTTCATCTTTTTTACGAGTAGATAACTCATAAGGTGGATCAATTACAACGAGGTCAATAGATGCTGTTGGTATTTTCTTAATACCCTTTAAACAATCCTCATTGTATATTTTATTTAATTCTAGCAATTATTTTCCCCCATAAAAAAAGACTGGGAATAACTCCCACCTTTTCCTTAATAAATTTTCATAATCAACATTAAATGCTTTAGCCAACCGATATATAAATATATTCTTAATATTCTTTACTTTATTATTTTCAATACTCCATAATGTACTTACCGAAATATTAGTAATTTTGGAAAGTTCACTTAAACTCATATTTTTACTTAATCGCATATTCTTTATATATTTTCCGAACACTTTCATTTTCAACCTCCTTTACTATAATTGATGTTCATTATTAAATAGCTTACTAAATTCTTTAGTAGCTTCTTCCATTTCATAATTAATGTTTTTAATAGCATTTTCTATTTCATACTTATTCTTAAATCTTTGTCTTGCTGAATTTTTTGATAAATAATTCTTTAAAATATCATACTTATTTTGCTTTTTATTTTTTAAATAATGTTTTAAAATAATCTCTTGTATTAAATCGTTTTCACTAATTTTATTAAACTTCTTCTTACAATTTTCATAATTATAAAGAGCATTATTAACAATAGCATTATATACATAATTATCTACATATTTATTTTTAGAATCAATTAATGACGTATCAACTTCAATATTCTTAATATTATTATCTTCATATATTTTATGAAAGTAAGAATTAATTTTATTTAATGATGTTTTAAAATTAGCATATTCTCTTTTAAAATCATTATTGTCTTTAGAAAAGATATAATTCTTAATATCTCTAGTAAGAGCCTGTATTTCTTTATCTTTAATAGAACCATATTTTATTTTACCTAAACTACCCTCTCTATAAAAATAAAGTTTTTGCCCTAAAGTTAGTATCTTTTCTTCTAATAGTAAATCTTTTTTATCATATAATAAAAAGTTTTTCTCTTTTGGGTTAAAATATTTTTTTAACTTATCTATTTCTTTATTAGTTTCTTTTAATAATGGTGTATAAATCTTTTCTTTTTCTATTGCATGAACAACTTGAGCTTTTAAAAAATCAATTTCACTTTGCTTTAGATTACCACTTCTTCTATAACCTACCTTATTTTTAGAATATAAATAATTAGGTTCTTTTTCCATAAATGAGAAATGAAAGTGAAGATTATCAGTATCAGTATGAAGTGCTATTTGATAAAACATTTTATTAGTATCTTTAAAACCACACTTTTTAAAAAACATAGGTAATATGCTAGTAGCAAGTTCTTTTTCTAATTTATGTATATCAATATTTTGAGTTAAATAATCATTATTAAATGATAATACACCTTGCCAAAGATTAGAGTTTTCTAAATACTTAACAGCTCGTTTTTTTCTTCTTTCTACTTCATCAGCTGTTGCATATTTACCATTTTCTAAAACTAAATTAACAGTATTTTCTTTTGTTAATTTACCAGTATAATAATCATACATTGACATTGCTCTTTTTTCTTCATTTGTATAATAATCATACATACCTAATACCCTTTTTATAGACTTTTTTTTATTACTAAATTTATTATCAACATTATTAAGCCCTAAAGTATATAAACTATTAAATATAACTTTAGGGCTTTTCTTTTTAGTCATAATATTTCTTACCTCTTAACTTAGCATTAAATTTAGATAAAGAAACACTATCTTTCGGATCTACTACATTTTCAAAATCTAAATCAGCATATAACTGCTCTAACAATAAATAAGTAACATTTAATTTTTTAGATAAATATTCTATATTCTTTTCAAACTTTTCTAATTTACTAAGTAACTCATTATCAGTTAAAGCAAGTTCTAATAATTTAGATACACCTTTAGAAAATGAAAGATTATTATTAATACAATAGTTATTTATATTAGCATATTCTTCATAAGAAAAATAAATATGCTTATCTACCTTCTTTTTCATTTAATCTTCCCAAGACGAACTCTAATAATTGTTCTTTCATAGAATCAACTTGTATTTCTTTATCTTTAGTTAGTTTTTTAATACTGTAATATGGCGTATTAACTGGTAAGAAATAAGCGACTCCAAACTTTTGATAATTAGTTAACCACTCTCTTATTCTTCTTTGTGGTAATTTATTATGTAAAATAGTAACATCAAAACCACCTAACTTAAATATTTCTCTAGCTGTTAATTCTGGATGTTCTAATCTCATCATTATCGTCCATAACTTAAAAATAGGATCATATACTATTTCTCTTTTATATTTAACACCTAATACAAAGATATTTTGTTTTAATATTTCAAGTTCTTCTTTTGTATAAATTCTTGTTTTCATCTACATCAACTCCATATCGTTATCATATTTTTTTATTTCATCAACTAATTCTTTATTTAAAGTTTTACTATTTAGTACTTTATCAGCTATATCTTTAACATCATTATAATCTAATGATATATTAAGCCCTCTAGCTTTGTCATATACGTTTTTTTCAAAGTCAGTCATTAAGTTTTCCCAAAAGAAAATCATATCTAACTCTTTAGTTTCTTTATCAACTTCTAAATCAACAATTTTCTCATTTGCATATATATTATCTATAATACTATTTATATTTTTAGATATATATGTCCTAGTAGAATAATCACACTTATCTAAGTATGTATCTAGTGAAAGTATATAGTTTTCACTTATAGCATCACTTAAAGCATAATCTACAATGTCATTTGCAATTATCTTATTTAGTGTCAGTTTCATTGTAACCTCCATTCTGCAATATATTTATATAACCAATTTCTAATAATTTAATCATCATTTTAGCTCTACTTAAATGATAAAACTCTGCCATTAAACTAATCCTATTGTATAAATCAATAGGTATTAAAAACTCGAATCTTCTAATACTATTACCTCCCAACTAATATAATAAATTCTATTTAAAAAAAGCAGGATAAGATACTTACGGACTATAAACTAATTAACCCTTATAAAATAAGGCTTTATAGTTCCGTAAGTCTTATTTTGCACTTGCAAAATTCATCCTATAATATAGGAAGTTTTACTAATATAAATGGGAAATTACCCTTATATATCAACAAATTTATTAGGAGTTAAAATCTACCAAACTCATACCATCAACTAATTTACCGTCAAGTGATACTTGATAATGTAAATGATTATTTGTGGAAGTTCCTGTAGTTCCAACTCCTGCTATTTCTTGACCTTTATTAACTACTTGACCTTCTGTTATCTTATTACTATTAGGGAAAAGATGAGCATAGGTTACTACATAATTAGTATCATCACAACGTATTCTAATCTCATTACCATTACTACCTATATCTTGAGTATTTACTTTATATGGGAAAGACACCTTTTCAGCTATGCCATTGCAAGTTGCATATACTGGGGTAAGAGCTTCAGCTGATAAATCCCAACCATTATGTTGGTCGCTTTTACCAAACACAACTCTTTCTTCCATAAAAAAACTAGATACTCTTTTAATTTTAGAAAAATCTATCGGTGGTGCAAAAGGTTTAGCTTGTGTGACATTTATTTGATTACTTTCTTCAATTCTATCTTCATCACAAACATCTAAAGGACTATATTTTCCTAAATCACAAACATCACTTATAGGTAACATTTGTTTAGAATCATTATCTAAATTATCTTTATATATTTCTTCAAAAGATAAACTATTATCAGCATTATAAAAATATAGTATTCTTTCTAAAGACACATAACCTTTTTTAGCTTTAATATAATCATTTACAACAGTCCTATATTCATCAGCATACTCACTATTATTCTCAACATAACCATCAGTAACATTAGAATCAAAAAAGCCTAATACTTTTAATATAGGTGCAAGTAAAATTATAAATATTACTGCTATAATAATTATTCCAATAATAACTCCATAAACTATTTTCTTTTGCATTTATCTTTCCATTTCAAATTCCTCTGCTTCATATAAAGTGTAAGAATATTTATTTACCTCTAACATTAATGATAATGCCTCTTTTGATAAATCTTCCTTTTCTTCAATTTTATAATCACTATCAAAAACTATTTTATATATATCAGAATAAAGTTTTTCCATTGTATCTTCTACTCCCTTATCACTTGAAAGAACAATATTCATCATATCAAAAGCAAACTCTTCTGTTCCAAAATAAAGTGAAAACTTATAAGGATCCACTCTTTTTATATATTCAACTAATAAATGAGATACTTCTTTTCTCTTATTAATATTTTCTTTTAGTGGATTAAATATATAATTTCTTTTAATAAGTTCTTGTTTTAAATTATGTTCTATAACACTATCATAATTTTTATGCATAGTATCAATATATTTCCACACACCATCTTCATAAACATATAAAACATTTTCACTTGATTTAATAGAATATTTAATAAGTTCTTCTCTTGTCAAAAAATCTTTACTATGAAACTTTTCTCCACGATCACGATGATAAGCTACTGTTACGTCATCTTGTCGTTCTTTAAAATTATGTGGCTTAGAAGAATCAGGAGATACCTCTTTACCTAATTTTGAAATATCTCCTAGTTTTATTAAATCTTCTACTTTACTTTTATCTTTATAATAATTATATAAAATAACACCGTTATGCTCTAAATAACCATCACTATGACAATAAATAGATTTATAAGTGTTATCGTCTTGTTTCATTGCAATTCTTGAAATCGTACTCATATCTACCTCCTATTCTTCGCCCATCATTTGTCTTTCAAGTTCGGTCGCTCGAATCCAAATTCTTAATCTATCTTTACTACTAACATTTAATAAAAACTCGCCCCTTTTAGCAGATAATAAAAAAGCCTTTTGAGTATCAGTCAAAGGACTATTTTCAAACAAAGTTAAATAGGCTTTTAAATCATCTTCTTTTAAAATACCTACCATTGTATATTGACAGTTGTTAAAAATAGCAGTTGCGTGCCTTAAAACACCTGCATTACCTATAAAGTCTTTAATACTTTGAGTACACACTATCATATTAGCAAAGTATTTACGAACTCGCCTAGCAAGTTGTCCGAAGTTCTTAATAACTTCATTATTCTTCTCATCTATGAATAAATGGAACTCATCTACTATAATACTAATATGTTTATGCTTATTACCTAGCTTTTCATTTTTAATTTTATTAGAAACAATACTATTATTAAGATAAGTTAATAAGTTCAGTGTTTGGGTATTAATTAGTCTTTGATTACCACTATATAGTAACTCTTGTAAGTTAAAAGAGATTAAATCATTTGATAAATCTATATCAGTATAACCATCAAAAAGATAAGCATCCGTTCCAGTTAAAAATCTTGATAATATTATTTCTAACTGCACTATTAACTTTCTTTTTTCTTCACTATCTAAACTTTTCTTATACTCAGGTAAATACTCATAAAGTTCACTAAATATAGGGTAATCTTCAGGCTTTAAAGTTTCTAAAGTATTTATAGATGTATTTTTATAAATACCTTTTTTATTATATAAAGACTCCACTACTGCTAATAACATAATTAGTTCTTTTTCAGTTATATCTTCAAAAGCTGTTTTAAAAAAAGCCTCCAAAAAACCTAAATGTTTAGCAAGAGGACAGTCAGTTTCTTTAAGTTCTTTATTATCGTCAGATGGAATATATCTTATTTGTAAGGGGTTAATCATACCACCTTTTCTTGAATATAAATCTATATATTCCCCACCATTTTTAAGTACTAAATTCTTATATTCATTTTCAGCATCTATTATAAATATTTTAGTACCACGAGC
>ERZ1643249.4307-NODE-4307-length-11987-cov-4.773969_pt1 | contig 11987 bp, 10 predicted proteins | sample MGYA00579263_ERZ1643249 | MGnify/ENA primary metagenome ERZ1643249 (study PRJEB29033, sample SAMEA4952264) | chicken gut metagenome | biome: Broiler Chicken; feature: Gastrointestinal Tract; material: Caecum | place: Ireland | collected 2018 | study: Broiler...
GCAAGCTTTTAAAAAAGCTTGACCAAAACTTTTCTTTTTCTCTTTTGTGCAGTTTCACTTTCAAAAAAGGTTTTTCTACAGTCTGAAATCCGGAGCGTAAAATGCTCCGGATTTTTTATTTATAAAACTTGTTCCAGCCAGACAGACTCGTCCTCATGGCGGGAAGGCCGGTTCATCAGGTCAGATACCGCCTGTTTCGGGTCCTTGCCCTCAGTCAAAACCAGCTGGAGCTGCTCCACAATGGGCATGGTGACGCCTTTTTCCTGCGCCAGTTCCCAGGCTGTCCCGGCGGCGATGCAACCTTCCACCGTCATGCCGACGCGGGCAATGGCCTCTTTGGGCGGGACGCCCTGGCCGATGAGGATTCCTGCCCGGTGGTTGCGGGAGTGCATGCTGGTGCAGGTAACGATCAAGTCCCCCACGCCGGCCAACCCGGAAAAGGTGGCCCGCTTGGCCCCCATGGCCAGCCCCAGCCGGGCGATTTCCGCCAATCCCCGGGTAATCAGCGCCGCCCGGGCGTTGTCCCCAAGATTCATGCCGTCGCAGATGCCTGCGCAGACGGCGATGATGTTTTTCAAGGCTCCGGACAGCTCCACCCCGGTCACGTCGTCACTGACGTAAATCCGGAAGGTGGGGTTGGACAGGGTTTCCTGGATATATTCCGCGCTTTTCCGGTTTTCGCAGGCGGCCACCACGGTGGTGGGCACGCCCCTGGCCACCTCCTCCGCATGGGAAGGGCCGGACAGGGCCACAATATCGAAGCCGGGGATTTCCTCAGAAATCACCTGGCTCAGGCGTTTATGGGAGCCTTTTTCCAAGCCTTTGCCCACATTGGCCAAAACCGTCCCGGCCTTTAAGTGAGGCGATACTGCCTTGGCCGTTTCCCGGACGGCAAAGGAGGGGACGGCAAAGAGGACGCATTCCGCCCCGGCAGCAGCGGAAATCTCCGTGGTCAATTCAATAGAAGGCTCCACCGGGACGCCGGGCAGCAGCTTTTTGTTTTCGCCGTTCCGGCGGATCTCCGCGATTTCTTCCGGGAATTTCCCCCAAAGGGTCACGTCGTGGCCGAATTTGCGGCACATAACCGCCAGGGAAGTGCCGAACCCGCCGGTGCCAAGTATTACAATCTTTGCCATTTCCATCCTCCTACTGTTTTTTCTTCTGCCCCAGTTTATTTTCCGTGCCGTTTAACAGCCGCTTGATATTGCCCCGGTGCATGAAAATAACGATCCCGCCGATAATCAATGCCGAAAGGGTGTCTAAAAACGGGTGGGCGGCGCTGCTGGTCAGGGCAAAAATCAAGGTGGCGATGGGGAAGGCCACTGCCGCCGAAATGGAGGCCAGGGACACGATACGGCTGACGGCCACTACAATAATAAATACCGCCAGGATCACCAAAAACACCCTCCAGTTGAGGACTACAATGACCCCTGCGGACACCAAAATCCCTTTCCCGCCTTTAAACTCGTAAAAAATCGGGAAACAGTGCCCCAGCATCACCAGCAGGGCGATAAGGTAGTCGGCATAAAAGGGCACGCCCCCGCCGATCCAGGAAAGGAGCAGGTGCCCCAAAAATACCGCCAGCATCCCCTTGCAGAAATCGCCGATGGTGACCAGAAGGGCCGGCAGCTTTCCCACCGTCCGCAGGACGTTTGTCATGCCGGCATTCCCGCTGCCGTAATCCCGGATGTCCTTTTTGGCAAAAATCCGGGTGACAATAATGGCGAAATTGATGCTCCCAATAAGATAAGCCAGAAAACCGGAAAGCAGCAGGGCAAGAATCAGCAGGAATGCGTCCATAACAATCGTCCTTTCGTGTCAGAGGTCAGTCGGTGTCGTTCCGGTCCCGTTCCCGGATGAGAAAGCGCACGGGGGTCCCCGTCAGGCCGAAGGTATCCCGGATCTGGTTTTCCAGGTACCGCTGGTAGGAGAAGTGGAACAGGTCCTTGCGGTTGACAAAGGCCACAAATGTGGGTGGCTTGGTGGAAGCCTGGGTAATATAGTAGATTTTCAGCCGTTTGCCCTTGTCGGAAGGAGGCTGCATCCGGGCGGTGGCGTTGGCCAGCAGGTCGTTTAACGCGCCGGTGGTCACCCGCAGGGCGTTTTGGGCCGCCACCTGGTTAATCATCTCATAGAGTTTGTTCACCCGCTGGCCCGTTAAAGCCGAAATAAAGACAAAGGGGACGTAGCTCATAAAACTGAAGCCCACCTTCAGGTTATTCACATATTCCTGCATGGTTTTGTCGGTCTTGTCCGGGACGGCGTCCCATTTGTTGACCACCACAATGCAGCCCTTGCCCTGTTCGTGGGCGTAGCCCGCCACCTTGGAATCCTGCTCGGTGAAGCCCTCGGTGGCGTCGATGAGGATCAGGCAGACGTCCGCCTGGTCCACGGCCATGTAGGACCGGAGGACGCTGTACCGCTCCACATTCTCCAAAACTTTGGATTTCCGGCGGATGCCGGCGGTGTCGATGAGGACATATTTGCCGAACTCGTTCTCCACATAGGTGTCCACGGCGTCCCGGGTGGTCCCGGCGATGTTGGACACAATGACCCGTTCCTCCCCGGCCATGCGGTTTACGAGAGAGGACTTGCCCACGTTGGGCTTGCCGATAATGGCCACCCGGGTGACTTCCTCGCCGTATTCCTCCCCGGTATCTTCCGGGAAGTGCGCAAACACCGCTTCCAGAAGGTCGCCGGTGCCGTGGCCGTGGACGGAGGAAACGGGGATGGGGTCGCCCAGCCCTAAGTTATAAAACTCGTAAAATTCCGGGGGAACCTCCCCGATGCTGTCCACCTTGTTGACACAGAGCACCACAGGCTTGCCGCTTTTTTGCAGCATATTGGCCACATCCTGGTCGGCGGCGGTAACGCCGCACTGCATATCCGTCACCAAAATGATGACGTCCGCCCGTTCAATGGCCACCTCCGCCTGGCGGCGCATCTGGGAAAGCAGCACATCGTCGGTATTGGGCTCAATGCCGCCGGTGTCCACCAGCATAAAACTCTTGTTGAGCCACTCGCACTCGGCGTAAATCCGGTCCCGGGTGACGCCGGGGGTGTCCTCCACAATGGAAATTCGTTTGCCCACCAGCTTATTAAACAGGGTGGATTTGCCCACATTGGGCCGCCCCACCACTGCGACAATGGGTTTTGCCATATTGTTTTCCTTTCTTTTCCCTTATAAAAAGGGAGATTCTTCTATATAACTCATAAATTCTTCCGGTTTCAGTTCATAACAGACTGCCGGCGGCTATTTTCCCAGTTATGAAACAGGCATCCAATTATTCTTTCTCCCCCAGCATGCACCGGAGAAGCTCGTAGCCGTCGCTCCCCACCATGGTGATGGGCACGCCCAAAGCCTCCTGCACCTCCGAGAGGGTCACATCGTCCAAAAACACATCCTCGTGGAACTTTAAAAGGACGTCCGGCAGGAGCAGCTCCTCTCCCAAGTCCTTTCCTTTTAACTGGGCGATCAGATCCCGGCCGGTAATCAGCCCGGCCACCGTAATATCATGCCCGAAAAAGTCGTTGACAATGGGATAGACCCTTCCTTTTAAATTATGCCACGTTTCTTTGGCCTCGTCAACCAGTTTCTGGATAAAAGGGGCGGCGGCCACGCCGGTGGCGATGGAAAAATCCCGTTTCCGGCCGTCCGGCTCAAAAAAGGAAATGGCGTCCCGAAACTGCTCCCGCTGAAGGGTCAGCATCCCCACGCCGTTTTCCAGCTGGCCGTAGTCGCCGTAAAACTCCCCGTCCGGAAGAGGGCGCTCCGCTTTCAGGTAAAATTCGTCCGAGACGTAAAAGACCCGCTGGCCGTGTTTCTCGAACATTTCGTCCCCGTGGCGGTTCACCATGTCGATGACCGCCGCAGCCTCTTCCTTAGTATAGGGCCGCAGGGGGAAAAGCCCCTCCCGGTATTTGGTGAGGCCCACCGGCACGCAGGAAACGGTTTTTAAGGCCGGGACATACTCCGCCAAGTCGTTTAAGGACCGTTCCAGCTCCGCCCCGTCGTTGATGCCGGGGCAGAGGACCAGCTGGGCGTTCATGGCGATGCCCCCATCCGCCAGCCGTTTTAAAATGGACAGGGATTCCCCGGCGAAGCGGTTGTTCATCATTTTGCAGCGCAGCTCCGGGTTGGTGGTGTGGACCGAGATGTTCACCGGGGAAATCTTCATTTTAATAGTGCGCGCAATGTCGTGCTCCGTCAGGTTGGTCAGGGTGATATAATTGCCGTAAAGGAAGCTTAAGCGGGCGTCGTCATCCTTAAAATACAAGGTGTCCCGCATCCCCGGGGGCATTTGGTCAATAAAGCAGAAAATGCACTTGTTCCGGCAGGAACGCTCCTTGTCCATGAGATAGCTGTCAAACAACAGCCCCAGTTCCTCGTACTCGTCCTTTTTCACCAGGACCTCCCTGGTTTCGCCGGAGGGGGAGCGGTAAGAAAGGGTCAGCTTCCGGTCCATCATGTAAAACCGGTAATCCAAAACGTCCACGATTTCCTGGCCGTTTATGGCCAGAAGCTCCCCGCCCGCCTGGATTTTGGCCTTATGGGCCGGGGAACCAGGCTCCACCCCGCAAATCCGTACAGCCACAGCCGCACCGCCTTTCTTGATTGAAAAAAAGCGCCCGATAAAGCGCATTACGCCTTACCGGGCAGCCGGACAGATCAAATCGGATGGCTTACGCATCTTTTTTGATAACCTCTACGTCTTTGTAATATCCGCAGTGCGGGCATACTTTGTGGGGGGCTTTCAGCTCGCCGCACTGGGTGCATTTGGAAAACGCAGGCATAGGGAGTTTCCAGACGTTGGAACGCCGTTTGTCTCTTCTAGCCTTCGATACTTTACTCTTCGGTACTGCCATGGTTCGCACCTCCTTCACAGATTTCTGAACTCTCCGGATCTTCCTCCATGGAATCCAGCAACTGACTCAAAACCGACAGCCTTGGGTCAATTTCCTTTTTTTCGCATTTGCAGCTGCCAAAATTCAGGTTCTGCCCGCAATGTTCGCAAAGCCCTTTGCAGTCCTCGGAACAAAGCACCTTGACCGGAAGCTCCAGCAGCACGTCCGTCCGCACCAGCTCGTCCAAATCCAGCTCCCCGCCGGGGCAGAGGATGTAGTCCTCATCGTCCTCCGACTCGGTTTTCTGGACCAGGATGTGGGAAAACTCCATGCATTCCTCCCGGCCAAAAGGCTCCAGACAGCGGTCGCAGACCAAATCCAGGGAAAATTTCACACAGAAAACCAGCCGTACCACTCCGGCGCGGTTTTCAATTTCCCCTGAACATTCTACGGGCGACTGGAAAGGATACCTGCCATACAGTTCTTCCTGACCGAAATCAAAGGTTTCCCGGAAACTTTTCCGTTCCCCGACCAGGTCAAACAACTGCTTCAGATTCATTTTCATCTCGACACCTCATAATGCCACAAATTGTATTATAATACAAAGCCCTTTCCTTGTCAACAGTTTTTTGAAACTTTTTCAAAACCGGAAAAACGCAAGAACCGAGCCTGTTTTTCCCTTTTATTTTAGCAGAAAACCGTCAAAAAGGCAACCCTTGGCGGCTTAGGTGGAAAACCCGGTAGAATTGCGGTTTAAGTGGAAATTTTCCGAAGTTTTCCACTTTGATTTCTTAAAAAACAGCAGGTTATCCACACATTCCACCGAGTTTTCCACATTCCAAGTCCCAAAATCCCCGGATGTATGGTGAAAAACTCTCCGTTTCCGAATAAATATTCTGTCTTTTCATTACGATTTGTTGAATTTTTTGTCCCTTCCGGAAACATTTCCACCTATTTGCGGGAAAAAATCAATTTTCCCGCACAACCCCCGTTTTTTTCATTGAACTGCCCTTCAAAATGTGGTAAACTAAAGGAAATACCGTCAAACAGGGGGAATTCAGGTTGTACGCCAAGATTATGAGCGCCGGAGTGTTTGGCTTGAACGCTTACCCGGTGGAAGTGGAAGTGGATACCTTCCGGGGGATGCCGTCCTTTGAGGTGGTGGGGCTGCCGGACGCCGCCGTCCGGGAAAGCCGGGACCGGGTGCGGGCCGCTTTTAAAAACTGCGGCTACGAGTTCCCGGCCCAGAAGATCACCGTCAACCTGGCCCCGGCGGACCTGAAAAAAACCGGGCCTTTATACGACCTGCCCATCTTCCTGGCCCTGCTTTCCGCCTGCGGCCAGACGGCGGCGGATTTTTCCGGCTCTTTGTTTCTAGGAGAGCTTGCCATGAACGGGGAGGTGCGCCGGGTCCAGGGGGTGCTGCCCATGACCATTTTGGCAAAGGAGCAGGGCTTTTCCCGGATTTTCGTCCCGGCGGAAAATGCGAAAGAGGCCAGCGCCGTCCAGGGCATTGCAATTTACGGGGTAAAGGACGTCCGGGACGTGGTGGATTTTTTGGAAAACGTCCGGCCCCTGTCCCCGGTGGAGCCATTGGAATTTAAGCCCAGCTCCTCCCCTCACCAGCCGGACATGGCTGATGTAAGGGGCCAGGAGTTCGCCAAGCGTGCCTTGGAAATCGCGGCGGCGGGGAGCCACAACGCCCTGATGATCGGTCCCCCCGGTTCCGGAAAAAGCATGCTGGCCCAGCGGATCCCCTCGATTCTGCCGGACCTGACCTTTGAGGAGGCCATTGAAACCACCAAAATCCACTCCATCGCCGGGGAGCTTTCCGCCGACCGGCCCATTTTAACGGAGCGGCCCTTCCGCTCCCCCCACCACACCGTTTCCCCGGCGGGGCTTTCCGGCGGCGGCTCCATCCCCCGGCCGGGAGAGATTTCCATGGCCCACAACGGGGTGCTGTTTTTGGATGAGCTGCCGGAGTTTTCCCGCTCCGCCATGGAGATCCTGCGCCAGCCCATTGAAACCGGCGCCGTCGCCATTTCCCGGGCCAGCGGTACTTTAACTTACCCCTGCCAGATGATTGTCATTGCCGCCATGAACCCCTGCCCCTGCGGGTATTACGGCCACCCCAGCCACCCCTGTTCCTGCACCCCGAGCCAGATTCAGCGGTACTTAAGTCGGGTCAGCGGTCCTCTTTTGGACCGGCTGGATTTGCACATCGACGTGGCCCCGGTCAAATTCTCCGACCTGTCGGGCTTGGAAAAGGCCGAGTCCTCCGCTTCCATCAAACAGCGGGTGGACGCCGCCCGGAAAATCCAGACCGCCCGCTTTGCCGGGACGGAGGTGCGCTGCAACGCCCAGATGCCCGCCGATATGGTGGCGGAATTCTGCCAAATCTCCCCGGAAGGGAGCCGCCTTTTGCAGCAGGCCTTCTCCCAGTTGGGCATGAGCGCCAGAGGGTACCACCGGATTTTAAAGGTGGCCCGCACCATTGCGGATTTGGAAGGGGAGGAGAAAATCCAAACCGCCCACCTGTCCGAAGCCCTGCAATACCGGAGCTTAGACCGGAAATATTTCGCCCGCACCGGGCGGTAGGAAAGGAGAACCCCCTTTGAAAGTCTGCGAAGCTATGGTCAAATGCCTGGAAGCCGAGGGCGTCCCTGTGATTTTCGGCTATCCCGGCGCCGCCATCTGCCCCTTTTACGACGCCCTTTCCCGTTCCTCCATCCGGCACATTCTGGTGCGGACGGAACAGAGCGCCGCCCACGCCGCCAGCGGCTTCAGCCGGATTTCCGGCAGGTGCGGAGTCTGTTCGGCAACCTCCGGCCCCGGGGCCACCAACTTAATCAGCGGCATTGCCGCCGCCTACATGGATTCCATCCCCCTGGTCATCCTCACCGGCCAGGTGGATTCCCGGCTGCTGGGGCGGGACGTGTTCCAGGAAGCGGACATCACCGGGGCAGTGGAGCCCTTTATCAAGCACAGCTACCTGGTGAAAAACGAAAAGGAAATCTGCCGCATCATAAAGGAAGCTTTTTACATTGCCCAAAGCGGCCGCCCCGGCCCGGTGCTGGTGGACGTGCCCATGGACGTGCAGAACCGGGAAACCCGGTTCGATTACCCTAAAAAGGCGGAAATCCGCTCCTATAAGCCTTCCTCCAAGGGTCATCCCGGCCAGATCCGCCGGGCGGCGGAGGCCATCGCCCACGCGGACCGGCCCCTGCTTTTGGCCGGCGGCGGCGTGTTTGGCTCCGGGGCCGGGAAGGTTTTGGAGGAATTCTTATCCAAAGCAAAAATGCCCGCCGTCCACACCATGATGGGCATTGGTGCGCTGCCGGAAGGGTATCCCCTAAACCTGGGCATGGTGGGGGTTCACGGCGTCCGGGCGGCTAACTTAGCCATCGGCCGGGCGGACCTGCTTTTGCTTGCTGGCACCCGGATCGCCGACCGTTCGGTGCCGGACCCCAGCCTATTGGCCAAGGACAAAAAGGTGATCCACATGGACATCGACCCGGCGGAAATCGGCAAAAACGTGGAGGCCACCATCCCCATTGTGGGGGATTTGCGGCTGATTTTAGAGCAGCTTTTGGAAGAAATCCAGCCCATTTCCTTCCCGGACTGGGAACGGGAGACGGAAGTTTACCGGAAAGCCCCCTTGACCCTCCCCCTGACCGGGCATTTCGTCAGCCCCCACCTGCTTTTAAAGGAGCTGTTCCGCCGCATGGAGCCGGGGGCGGTTTTCTGCGCCGACGTGGGCCAGAACCAAATCTGGGCGGCCCGGATGTTCCGGCTGCCCGGCGGGCGGTTCCTCACCTCCGGCGGCATGGGAACCATGGGCTACGCCATCCCCGCCGCACTGGGGGCCAAGGCCGCCGCGCCGGAACGCCAGGTCATTGCCGCCTGCGGAGACGGAGCTTTCCAGATGTCCATGATGGAGCTGGCCACTATGGTCCAGCACAACCTGCCCGTCAAGCTCATTGTCTTTGCCAACAGCCGCCTGGGGATGGTGCGGGAATTGCAGGAACGGGAATACGGCCGCACCGAAGCGGTGAACCTGGACGGCAGCCCGGATTTTGTCAAACTGGCGGGGGCTTACGGCATCCCGGCCTTCCGGGCGGAGGACAACGGGGGAATCCCCGGGGCGCTGGACCTGTTTTTCGCGGAAAAAGGGCCGGTTTTGCTGGAAGTGCGGGTGGACCCGGAGGAGCCTACCCTGCCCCGTGATCTATATGAATAGGAGGATTTCCATGGAGACTGCTGTAATTTTGCTGAATGCCGCGCTTTCCTTAATCTTGATTGGCACAGGGCTTTTTATCTGGAAAAAGCATTCCCCTTACCCGGATTTTTCCTCCGGCTACCACCACAAAGCCGCCATGGAAAGCCGGGAAAGCTGGGAATCCGCCAACCGGCTGGCTGGAAAAATCTGTATGATCGAAGGGGTTTTGCTGTTCCTTGTTGTTCCGGCTGTCTTTTTCCTGGGCCTTCAAGGAGGGGCATTTTTCGGCGTTTGGATGGCATGCGCCCTCCTCGCTATTTTACTGGCTGTATTTTTACCGGCTTTGATTCTAAAAAAGAAGGGGGGACGCCAATGAAACGGACCATTTCCGTCCTGGTGGAAAACCGGGCCGGCGTTCTGTCCCGTGTGGCGGGGCTTTTCGCCAGGCGGGGCTTCAACATCGAAAGCCTGGCTGTGGGCACCACGGCGGAACCCGGCGTTTCCTGCATCACCATTGTGGCGGACGACAAAGAAAACGTCATGGAGCAGATCAACAAGCAGTTAAATAAGCTCATCGACGTGATTAAATTAAAGGAATACGCCCCGGACGAAATCATCAGCCGGGAACTGATGCTGATTAAAGTTACCGCCAACGCCCAGACCCGGGGGGAAATCGCGGAGCTGGCAAAGCTTGCCGGGGCAAAGGTCTGCGGCCTGACCCGGACCTCCATTACCATGGAGTGCTGCGACACCACCGACCGGGTGGAGAATTTCCTGGAGCTTTGCCGCCCCTACGGCATCAAGCGGGTGGTGCGCACCGGCGCGGCGGCCATTGAAAAAGGCTCCGGCCAGCTGTCCTTAGATGAATAGGCCCCGTCCTTTGCTGCGGCCCCTGGCCCTCGCCGGGTTTTCCATATCCGCCGCCCTGCTTTGCGCTTCCTTTCTGCCCTTTTTCCCGCTGATTCTGCTGGCGGGATTCCTATCGGCGGGCTGTATTGCCGCAGGTGTTTTATACTATTTGGATAAATTAAGAGGCAAAATTCTTCTGGTTTTCCTTCTTTCCGTGCTGGCCGCCTTAAGCTTTTCCCTTGGCGGCCGGTTTTCCCAGCTTCACGCCGCGCCTTTCGCCGGGACAGAGGTGGAATTTTCCGGGGAAATCCGCAAGATTTGGCGGGGAGATTCGGTCTGTTATCTTGTGGAGACAGACGGCGGCCCTCTGCCCTCCGGCACGCCCATCCTAGTTTACACGGGGACAGAGGAATACATCCCCGGCGACCGGGTTTCCGGAAAGGCGAGCCTTTGGGACAATCCGCCTTCCCGCTCCCAGCTGGCCCGCGGCGGGGAGCTTTGCGGTTATGCGGCTTCGGAAAACCTGGAGCTGCTGGAGAAGGCCGGGCCGGTGGACGCTTGGTTTTTCCAAATCCGGGAAAGCCTCCGCACCAACTTTTACCGGGCGTTCCCAAAAGACACGGCGGAATTTTTCATCGCCCTGTTCACCGGGGACGACAGCGGCCTTTCTGCGGGAATGTCCCGGACGTTTTCGGCCCTGGGCATTTCCCACATCCTGTCGGTGTCCGGCCTGCACATCTCCATGCTGACCGCCCTTGTCTGCTGGATTTTCGGCCGGATTTTTGGGAAGGGCAGGGTTTCGTTCCTTCTGGCCAGCTTGACGGCAGGGGCCTTTGTGGTGTTTACCGGGGCGGAAAGTTCGGCGGTGCGGGCCTATGTTATGGCCCTTTTCTCCGTATCCGCCCGGTTCCTCTGCCGGGATTACAGCCCTTCCAACTCCTTGGGCGGGGCCATGACCGCCATCTGCCTTTTAAATCCCAAAGCGGCCCTGTCCACCGGGTTTTGGATGTCGGTTTTAGCGTCGGCGGCAATCTTTTCTTTCGCGCCCAAATGGGAGGGCGCAATCCTTGGGAAACTGCCGGAAAAGCTCCGGAACCGCCTTGTCCGGGGGATTTTAGCCAGCTTCTGCATCACCGCCGCCGCAAACCTGTCCTGCCTGCCGGTATATTTCCTGTGGATGGGCAGCGTTTCCTGGAAAGCCTTCCTGCCCAACCTGATTTTGACGCCCTTGACGCCGGTTTTGATGATTGCAGGAGCCTTAATTTTTCTGCCGGGCATGGGCTTTCTGGGAAAAATCCTGGCCCTTTGCCTGGAACCCCTGTTCCGGCTGTTTGAAAAGATGGCGGAAGGGAACAGCTACCTTCCCTTGCAGTTTGGATGGCTGGTCATCTGGGGAATCGGCAGCATCCTTCTCCTTGGCCTGGCATTTTGGAAGGGCGAAACAAAACACCGGCGGCTGGCGGTTTCGTTAAGCGTGTTCCTCCTGTCCGCAGGGACTTTCACCTACTGGATTTCCGGGCGGGATGTTCTCTCCGTTTCCATTATTTCCGCCGGTTCCGGTCAGAGCATTGTCCTCACCCAGAACGGGCGGAGTTTGGTCATCGGGTGCGGCGGCAGCAATCAGATCGGCGGGAAAACCGCCTCCTTTCTGCGTTCCATTGGCGGGGATTCGGCGACGGCCCTGATAATTCCGGAGGAAAGGGAGCTTCTCATGGGGGAGGCCGCCGCTTTTGCCCGGGAAATCCCGCCGGAGCAAATTCTTTCCGGTTCGGAAAGCAACTGGTACCAGACCCTTTGGGATATGGGCCTTGCCATGAACCCGCTGGCGGCGGGGGAATACGCCCTTTGGCAGGGCGGACGTTTGGTAATTTCTCATAATCGGGCCAAGCCGGATATCGGTATCTTTTTAGAGGGCCGCAGCCTGCTTTTCCAGTCCAAGGAACTGCCCTCGCCGGAAAGCGGCTGGGACCGGGTATTTTTCTACGATGAAATTTACAAAAAGGATGGTTTTTCCATTTCCGGGTATGCTATAATAAAAGCAGCCCAATGGCGGGTTCCGCCGGAATTTTTGGAA
>ERZ1643249.4308-NODE-4308-length-11985-cov-5.369740_pt1 | contig 11985 bp, 16 predicted proteins | sample MGYA00579263_ERZ1643249 | MGnify/ENA primary metagenome ERZ1643249 (study PRJEB29033, sample SAMEA4952264) | chicken gut metagenome | biome: Broiler Chicken; feature: Gastrointestinal Tract; material: Caecum | place: Ireland | collected 2018 | study: Broiler...
TTATTATTGAATGGAGTTGGGTCTAGCCCAAATAGTAATAGAGTATAATCATCTATAAGTAAAATATTAAGTAATTGGAGATGTTTTTCAGATTTTTCGTAGATTACATTACATTTTTCTTCAAATACAATATTTGGGATTGTTTTATTATCTACTTTTATAACTAATCCCAAATACCAATCGAATTGTTTTGGAATCTTTACTAGATTATTTAAAAATTTATGTTTTGATTTCTCTAAAAAACTATCTACAATCTTCATTATTCTCCCCTTCGTTTTAGTTCTTCTTCTATTTCTTGTTTTTCTTTTTCTAGCCTAAGAATATCCTGTTTATACAAATTTATTTTATTTTTTAAGTTTTCTATTATTTCTTTATTTTTATTTATTTCTTTTTCTAATGAATTTTTCTTCTTCTCTTTTTTTATCCATTCTTGGTGTTGCTCTTTTGTTTCAACATTGTTCATTTTTTCTATATTTTCTTTTATCTCATCTATATCTGATTGCAAAACAGCTTCGTCATAATAAATTGATTCTCCTAACATATAAGCACGACCATAAGCTTGTTGTGGAATGTTATAATAATAAATGGGACAATCTCTTGTAGCTTCTTTTAAGTCTCCATAAAAAATACTATTAGATGTATTGTCGTAATAATGTCCAAATATTTTATTTTTATATTTGTTAGGATATATATTAGAAATCCCTATAATATATTCTGTTGCTTCTTGTTTTCCACCAAATATCATCCTAATTGTCTTTGCCAAGTTTGTATCCACCATTGTACGACTTCTCTCCATAATATTTGCAATTTCTGTTAATGTTTTCATACTATTATTATTCAGTCCAAAATAATTATTAAGAATAAAAGATTGTTTATTTGGAAGTTTTCGAGATATTTCTTCTAACCTTGTGTGTACCATTTTATAATCGATGTCATCTATCTCTAAATTTTTTTCTTTTATAGCTCTATAAAAATATCCTAACTCTACAATTCTTTCCTTAAAACTTTTTTTATTATCCATTTCTGTACCTCCATTACGATAATATTATATCATAAAAAGAAAAGTTTTGTCAAGATATTTTATATATTTTTTATTTTAAATTTCCCCATTGTCCATATGCCCAATCTCCTAATTTTGCACCACAATCTTTGCAATATCTTGAGAACTCTACGACATATAGTTCTTCTTTATAAAAATCTCTGTCCTCATAATGTTCTGAACCACAATTCTTACAGATAATAGGTTCCAAATCCTCTTCTTCAGAAAGAAATATATTTCGTAATTTATCTTTTTTTACATCTTCCCAATTTTTTATATATTGGTCATATTCTTCTGAAGACATACCTGTCTCTTGTATCACTTGTTTTTTAATTAGCTCAAGATTTATTTGTAAGTCACAAATTTCCTCAAAAAAATTATCCAATCTATCACTTATATCTTTTCCTAAAAATTTATTTCTGTTTATTTTACAACAAGCTTGAGCTAATTCTGTACATTCTTCTGCTAATGTAGTATATAATAAATCTCCTTGTTTTTCAATTATTTTTTTAGATAAATTTTCATCTAACATTTTAATACCATCCTTTTTGTTAAATATATTTCCAAGAGTACCCACCAGCATAATTTCTTTTGCCTTTACAAACCTCTGAAATATGCTTTCTAAGAGATTCATTTCCATTAGCTGCTTCTTTTATAGAATTAAATTTCATTCCATCACTACGTTCTACTCTTTTTTGTTGAGTTTTATATTTTCTACAATCTCTACACTTTTGACTAATTATACTTTTGTGTCCTAATATATTCCTACTATGATTTTGTTGCTCTTTCTCGGTAGCCCATTCTAAATTAGCTTCATAGTTATTAGTTTTATTTCCATCTTTATGATTTACCGTTGGTTTGTTTTCTACATTATCTATAAATGCTATAGCTACTAATTGATGAACAAGTTTGTTAAATCCCTTCCCATTTTTATATAAGACTACCTGACAATATCCATATTTATTTGTAGATTGAGACAATATTTTTCCTTTGATTTGTTTATATGTTATAAAAGTACCAAATTGATTTTTTCCAATTACTTTGACTGTTCTGTCTAAAGATTTTACATTTCCAAAATTACTAATTTGATATAAACCCTCAAATCCTTCAATGTTTTTCCAGACTTCTTCCATATTTTTCTTCTCCTTATTAATACCAATGATGTTGTTGCCAAAAATTCCAAGCTTTAGTCGGTGTACCATAACGATTTTTTATGTATTTACAACCCCATTTTATTTGTGTCTTATAATTTGTTCGGTAATCGTTTCCTTCACTAGCCATTTTTGAAGCGGGAAAAGCCTGAAATAATCCATATGCTCCTGATGATTTATTTTCTGCCATCGGATTCCAACTAGATTCTCTTTCTACAAGTTTTACTAAACAATTGAAATCGTTTTCTGTCCATCCATAAGTATTTAAACATAAATCTTTTGCGTACGCCTGATAACTTGATTTTGTACCAGAAGATTCTCTTGTTGTTGAACCACCTCTTGATGTAACCTTTACTTTCTTTTGTTCTGCAAGTCTTATCTCTTCTTGTCTTTTTCTTTCTTCTTCTGCCTTCTTTTTAGCTTCTTCCTCTGCTTTTTTTCTAGCTTCTTCCTTTTTTCTTTTCTCCTCAGCTTCTTTTCTCATTTTTTCTTGCAACTCTTCTGGAACAGGAACATTTTGACTAACATCTATTTTCCCATTTTTATAATCCTCAATAAATTTTGCAGTTTTTTCATCTTGGATTATATAAGTGGCTTCCTGTATTATGTCTTTATTTATTTTTGTTTCTTGATGCTTAAATAAACAAACAATAGACATAATAAAACAAAAAATTATAAAAGTTCTATAAAAAATTTTCAGCCCTTTTCTTTTAATTTCCTTTTTCTTATCTTTTCTTTTCATATATTACTTCCTTTCTTTATTAAAAACCTAGCTCTTTACAGAGCCAATATAAAAATCAACACAAGAAATTATCTGTTCTATATAAATTCATTTATTGTTTATAGATTTTATAAACAAATATTTGAATTTCTTAAATTAAAACTCATCTAATTTTTCCAGTACTATATAACTAATCACTTATAACAAAGCGTATTATGTATCGCAAGTAATGAGTTGGATACGAGTGTTGACCAATAAAGATATGCAAATTGTGAGTGACGAACTATACTAAGCATATAACGTATGGCAACACCTAATCAGAGCAAAACAGCCTACAATGACTATTCCCTGAATTGTATAACAACACATTTGTTGTTGATATGTATTACTTTCATCTTTTTATTACATTAATAACTTAAAGCTATTAATACAAGTGATTTTAGTCTAAATATAAAGATATACTAAATATAAAGACAATTATTATAAAACTTCTTTGTGTTCTTATTCTATATTAGCTCTGTAAAGAGCTAGGTTGTAAATATTATTCTTCTACTGTATTATATCTTGCAATTAAGCTATCAATAGTTTCATTTAAGCTGAATTTTGGAGTAAACTCAAAATCTTGTATTGCACACTTTTCAATAGCTTTTGATTGTAATCTAGATTTTTCTGAATATTCTTCATAAAGAGAATTTAATTCATTTTTTTCAAATGTAAGTTCTTTATCTACACTTACTTTTGCTTTTAAGTCTATTCTTCCGTTATCTGCATTAACTGTTGTAATAACTTTTTCGCTAGTTTGTGTTGGAACTTTATCATTTAATTTTTTAAGTTCTCCTATAACACTTAATAGGTTAATTCCTAAGCCTCCATACCTAGATTTTCCTGATTCTCCATAAGCAATATTTTCTTTTTTTGCAAAATCAAATGTTACTTCTTTATTTAAGAATGGAGACATAATTTTTGCTTCATTTTTTCTAGTTTCTATCTCATAGTCTACTTTGTTAATTTCATCTAATAAATCAATAAGCATACGAACTCTAGTAATTGGAGATACATTTCCCAACATAGTTTTTGGCTTTATTTCTTCTTCGTCATCTTCATAACTTTTTCCAGTAACTGTTCTTAGTTCTGACTTATCAACTTTTATTGTTTCTTTATAAATTCCTTCTGCATTATATCCAACTAAAGAATCTTTTACTGTTTCTGCTAAAACTTTTAGTTTACTACTGTAACTTCCTGCTTCTTTTTTGTTAATAACAAGTGTTTTTTCCATAAAAATCCTCCTTTTGACAATGATTTGCCAATTTTTTTTAAACTCTGTATATATCTATTATATCATACTGACAAAGTTTTGTCAAGTTAGATAGAAGTTTTATTTTTCTTTAACAGTTGCCTTTTTGCAATCTCATCAAAAATTTGAGTTGGATTATTTCTTCTTACATATTCTAAATCTCCTATCTCTATGTGTTTTTTTATTACTTCCCAATAATCATTTTCTTCTGTTTTTTCCCATTTTATTGGCATTCCATTATTGATGGCTGCTTCAGTTAGTAAGGATTGAACTTTCCAGAAATTTTCGTTAACAACTAAAGATAATTTTATTGCTTTTTCTCTATCTTTCAATAGAATATCTCCTCTCTTACTTACACCACAACTATTTGCAATATATGTATTATGAGCAGGAAATGCTTTATGTCTCCAAATGTTATATGGTAGATTATATGTTTTTAAAAATAAGGCTACAGCAGATTTTGAATTCCTTTGGATAGTTCCACAGTCTGTAGGAGTAATTCTAGCTTCAGTCTCCCTCCAATTTTCTAAATCTATTACTTTATCTTTAATTTCTCTAATTTTTTCATCCTGTTTTTCGATTTTGACAAGAGTATTTTCTTGATTACTTACAACTTGTGTTAGAAGCTTTCTTGTCTCTTGCATTTCTCCTAATATCATTCCCATTTCTTCATTATTTTTATTATTTCTCTCAAGATTAAATTTCATTATACATCTTCTCCTTCCATAACTTCTACATTTGTGTCTTCAACATATATTGTATTTCCAATACATAAATCTACATTCATCATTCTTTTCATTTCAATAACCCATTTTTCAATTCTATCTACTTGGGTTTTTACGAAATTTTTTGATTTCCCATCTTCAACTAAAAAAGCTTCTTTCATATATGTATATTCGCTTGCTTTTGATAAAAAATTATTAATAACATTTCCTAACAATCCCCAATCAATATTTTGCGTTCCAAATTTTGAATTTTGTTGTGTTGCAATAGCTTCAACAGTTCTTTTTGCATCTTCTAACTGTTCATTTTTTTCGTTAACGGTTTTTCTTAAAGTGTCTAGTTCGTCTAAAATATAATCTGGAATGTTATTTTTGTTGTCTTGAGCTAATTTTTTATATGATTCTAGTTCCGCTTTTAATTTTTCGGGAACAACTTCCTTTTCTACAACTTTTTCAACCTCAACAATTTTTTCTACAACTTCTGGGTCTGTTTGTGAATTTGATTGAATTTTTTGTGTTTCTAATTCTTGAATTTTTGCTTTTAATTGTTGGATTTCTTGGTCTTTTTGATGTTCTGTTTGTTGAAGATTTTTGATTTCTTGATTTCTTTGATTTACATCTTCAATAAGTTGCTCATTCACTTCTCCTATTTCTTTTATTTTTTTAGAAAGTTCTGCTACTTCTTTTTTATTCATTCTATCAAGTGGGAATTTTTCTATTACTTCTTTCTGAAGTTCTGGTGAAAGTTTGTCAAGACTTGCTAGTTTCTCGATATTAATTTTTGCCGCTTGCGGCAATTCTTTAACATTTTGAGATACTCGAAACGCCCTCATATATCTATATACAGAACTTTGTTTAAGATGATGTACATTGTCTGCCCAACTAAGAAACTCTTTACAATCATATCCGAATTCATCTTCAAAATATTGTTTTGCAATAATAAGTGTTTCTCCCCAATAAGCAAGTGCTTTTTTCCCCAATTCAATTCCTACTTGTGCTCTACTTTCTAATTCTATAATTCTCTCTTGAGACATATTGCCATAATTAAAATCCGTTATTAATAAAGTTCCTTCAACTAATTCTGCTAAAGCAGTTTCATTTGCTTCTTCCATAATTTTCTCCTTTCATATTCAATTTGAATTTTATTATAACACACTGACAAACTTTTGTCAAGTCTGTTAGTTAAATTCTTTTTAAAAGACTTTTAGCTTCATTATATATATTAGAAACTTTATTCTTAATTTCATCTATCTTTACATTATATAAATCAATCCAATTTTTGTCTTTTGAGTAATGATATGAATTAAGATAAGCTAAAATATCTTTTATTGCCTGACCATTTTTATAAAAGAATTCATATATATAATAGTATTCTAAATTTCTGTTTAAAAATCTTGTAAAAGTATTTGTGAAGTGTTCTAGTATATAATTTATTACTAGTCCAATATGAGGCTCATTTACTATATTATTGGAAATACATTTAAAGTCTTTTGTTTCTACTTTGAAGATGTCCATAAAACAACTTAAATGTAATGGAGTGTAATATCTGTCATCTACAAACTGTAAAAAATTTTCTTTTCTTATTGCAACAACTTTATCATTTGATAATGTAGTTACTGATAATAATAAATCAGACCTAACTAACATTTCTATCGCTCTTCTAAAACTTAATAACATTTCTTCTTTTGTGTTAGAATTACAAGCTTTTAAGAATTCTTTTTCAATGTCTTTTTTATTTTCTTCTACCATTAAAGATAATTCTTTTATTGGTTCCATATACCTTTTGTTTATCAATTCTCTTATGTCACTTTCTACTAGCACATCTTTTCCTCCTTTCCTTTATAAGGATATCACGTTGACAAAAGTTTGTCAAGTATATTTCTATTTTTTTCTTTTGTTTTTATTATAATATCAACGAAAAATTGTATTTTTGTAAAAAAAATGGACTTCACGTTGTATCATATATTTTTGCATTTTCAACAACAAGAAATCCTCTATATAATAATGTTTTCATCTAATTTGTCTTGACAAAAGTTGTTAGTTGTTTCCTCTTCCCCCTACAACCCCCAACTCCTTCTATAAAATTAATACAACTCGAAGCTCGTTGTCTTAATTTTATTTTCCCACCCCACCTTTTCTTCGGCAGAGCCTTCGAGAACGAACAAATTTTTATTTTAGGAAAAAATTTATTTGTTCCTAAACCCATTATATCATACACTTTCGTGTTTGTCAAGTTATCTAGAAATTCTGTTTCTTACTTTTATAAAAATCCTTATTCTTATTATGTTTTTTTAAAACTGACCGATTGGTCAGTTTTTTATTTTTTTATTGAAATAGAACCACATTCAACATATAAAATCTTCCCCGTTTCAAAACAGAGGTTTTTTGATATTGACTTTTCGTTGATTTCATAGTATAATTTGAATATGTAGAATGTGGTTCCAATATATTTTTTATACATTCTACATATAATAAGGAGGAAAAATGAATTTCAAAAAAGATTTGAGTGGGAATGTTTATTATAATTTAAAGGTACTTGCATTTAATTATAATACAAAAAAATGGGTATGTCAATGTAAGTGTGGAAACATACTTGAAGTAGAAACTACATTATTAACCTCAGGAAGAAAAAAAAGTTGTGGCTGTCAAAGATATATAAGAAAAAAGAATAAAGATGGAAACTACCCAAGATTAAAAAAAATGTATGATAAAATTTTATTTAAAAAAGAAGGAAATTGGAAAGATTGGGAAGATTTTAAAGAATGGGCTTTAAATAATAAATATAAAGAAATTCTTTCTTATAAGAAAATAAAAAGAAAACAACCTTATTCTAAAGATAATTTGATGTTTGGGATTAAATACAATTCAAAATTTTTATCTATTAAAGACATAAAAAAACATCATATTTTTTGGGATAAAGATGAAGAATGCTTCTATATTAGATTTAAGTATAACAATACAACAATAACAAAAGGAAACATATATACAATAAATGATTTGTGTGAAGAACACATCAAATTATATCATAGATACTTTCATAAAAAATCTTTTTTTGAATAGTATGTATATTTTATGAATAAAGTGAAATAATATTAATAACAAGACAATCCTTTGACGTAAAAAAATTAGTTTCCATAATTTTTTTTACAAAATGTCTTGACAAAAATTTTTTATTATGCTACAATGATAATGACGCAAGAAATATTGCGTTTGAAATAGTTACTTATGAAACATAATTTATAAAAAAATGGAGAAAGGAGAAAAATTATGAAGAAAAATAAAAGTAATTTACTACAAAAGAAAAATATCTCTAGTAAAAGATATAGTATAGATAAAAATAATGGAGTAAAATATATAGAAGACAAGCTAAATAATAACAAAAATACAAGAATTGTAGAAATTACTCCTAGACTTTCTTCTATAAATATATCTGATGAAAACTTAGATTTTGATATAAAAGTAGAGAATTTAGTACAAGAATTAAAACAGACAATTTTAAGACTACATAAAGAAGGAAATAGTGTAAGATTTATAGCAGGAAGGGTAGGAATTTCTAGAGAACTAGTGCGTAAAGTAATAAAAGGAGAAGGAACTCTAAAAATAACTGCTATGCAAAGAATTAGGGCACAAGAAATACAAAAAATTAATTTTTAAATTTTTAAATTCTTAACTTTTAAATTTTTAAATTTTTAGTTTTTTAAACTTTTAATTTTTTTAATTTTTTTAATTTTTTAAATTTTAGTTTTTTAAATTTTAATTTTTGAATTTTTAATTTTTAATTTTTAATTTTTAATTTTTATTAAAATTTATTTTTAAGAAATTTTAAAGAAAGGGAAGAGAGGTATGAGACAAAATCTAGAAGGACAAAACTTTGGACATCTTAAAGTTATAACATATAATAAGGATAAAAAGATGTGGAAATGTCAATGTGATTGTGGAAATATAACTTATGTTGTAACAAGGAATCTAAAGACAGGAAATACAAAAAGTTGTGGATGTAGAAAAAATGCAAAAGGAACAAAAAAGCCTAGAAAGATTAAAAATACTCTAAATAAAAAGATAATTGGACAATTACAAGTTATAAAGATAGACGAAAAAAATAATTTTGCTGTTTGCCATTGTTTACAATGTGGAAATAATATAAATATTCCTATAGATAAACTTAAAGAAATGAATAGAGTAAAAAGGAAATCTTATACTTGTGGAATAAATGGATGTTCTTATACACGAAAAAATGAATTTAAAAAAACTAGCAATTCTATAAAAAATGGAGATGTTTTTGGAAAACTAACTGTTATAAGAAGATTAGAAAACAAAAAATTAAAGACAGAAAAAAGTTTTTCTAGCGTTCCTATGTTCTTATGTAAATGTAGTTGTGGAAATGAAGTTGAAGTGCAAGGAAGATACTTATTAAATGGGAACACAAGAAGTTGTGGATGTAAAAAGGGAAAAAATTTTGCCTCAAAAAATCAATATAAAGATTTACTTCAAACAGAAGATGGAAAAATTCTATATGAAATTTATAGAAAATGGTTAAAGAAATTTAAAAATCCAACAAATCTTTTTAAAAGTAGAATTATTGATTTTGGAATTAAGTTTTTTCCAGAAATACAAGACAAAGAAGATTCTTTTAGGTACTTTTATATGTGGGCAACATTAAATGGTTTTTCTAAAAAAGATTGTTATTTGGAAAGAAGAAATTATTTAAAAGATTTTTCTGGAGAAAATTGTTTTTGGACAAATATAAAAACAAAAGGGTATTAAAATCGCTGGATAAAACGAAACTTTGCGATTATATAAAATTGCCGAATGACATAAAAAAATCCGATATATGTTTTTTCTAAAAATCGCTGGATAAAACAGAAATTTGCGATTATATAAAGTTTGCCGAATGACACGAAAAAATCCAATATATAGATACATAAAAAAAAAGTGAATTTTTTTAAAAAATATATTGACAAAAATACAAAATTATAATAAAATATATGAGTTCTAAAAAATATATTACTTTCTATAAAGAAATAAAAGCGACATTTTAAGTGTCGTTTTTTTTTATTTTTTATATATAATAGGAAGGAAATATAATTTTAAAAAATGTCTTGACAAAACTTTAAATTTATGATACAATAGAATTGCTTTGAACGGAAAGGAGGAATAATGAGTAAAAAGAATTCAAAATTTAGAAAAAGTATTTCAAAGAAGAATATTAATATGAAATTAGGAAAAGATTTATTGATATTTAGATATGGAGTATTAGAAAGAAAAGAAAAAGCTAAAGGATATTGTTTAAATCACAAATGTTTTATATCAAAATGTGATTTAAAAGAAAAAAATTGTATTTATAGACATTGTAAACATTTTAGAAAAAATATTGAATTATTTTGTTAGATAATCTTGACAAAAATTTTAAATTATGATACAATAGATACATATTTTTTAAAAAAACAATCATAATATTGAGAAAGGAGGATTTTATGATAGATGAGGAAGAATTACAAAAACTTAATAATAAGATACAAGAAGAAATAAACGAAATTCTATATTATTTACAAAATGAGATGGAAACAGGAAATGAAGAAACTATATATAGACAAACAAAACTTTTTGTATTTGCAAAGTCATTAAAAAACAATTTAAAAAATTTCTTTATATATAATGAAGGCAAACAAGAAATAATTAACAACTTTATAGAAACTTTTTTATATGAAGATAATATTATTGAAAAAATTTATAGTTATTTGTATGAAAATAATGGTACAAAGTATGACTTGTTTATGGATAGAGTAAGACTTTTAGATAGTGTAGAATTTTTTTTAAATCATAGATAATTTTATTGACAAAAGTTTGTCTATGTGTTATAATTGCAAAAGCAAATAATGTAGGAGATAAAATATGAAAAATGTAAATCAAAAAGAATGGGAAAAAGATTTTATAGAAAAGGATATTTTAGATGATTTTGATATATTTATAATGTATGGAACTCATAAAAAAACATATTACAGTTTAAGTGGAATTATTAACGAATTTATTGATTACATTGAAAATGATATAGTAAACATTTATAAAGAAAAATCTATTCAAACAGAAATTAAGAAACATATTAGGGGGATATGTTTTAGAAACAAGGAAAAGATATTTAAAAAGTACGGAGAATAGAGGAGGTGTGTGTTTAGTGGTCTTTGTTTATTTATTATTACTTTTATGTGGAATTATAACAATAAAATAATTTAATAATTTTTTTGAGAAAGTCTTATTTTCTCAAAAAAATTTCAAATATATTATTGACAAACACATAAAAATATGTTATAATGTATAATAAATAAAAAAGATAATAATAATAAAGAAAATGGAGGTGTTAAAAATGGCAGAAAGTGGCAGAGAAATATTTAAAAAGGCAAATTTAGGAAAATTAACTAATAGACAAATAATAAAATATGGAAAAATAGGAAATAATATTGGATATGAATTAACAAAACATAATGGAGCTGAAATTTATGGATTGGCATTTGTGGAAAAAACAAATGAAGGAGAATATATATATAATAGTGATAATTGTGTAGAAGGAACTTTACAAGAAATGCTAGAATATATTTTATTTTGCAAAAAAGAAAAGAAAATAATAAAAATTTCAAAATAATATTGACAAATTAATAAATATATGATATAATGTAAATATAGGAGAGAGATTTAGAAAGGAGAATGATTAATTATGAGTTGGAGTTATGGAGCAATTTATGAAAAAGGTATGATATTAACAGAGGACGATTTTAAAAAAATATTAAAAATGAGTAAAGTATTAAAAAAGGATTTTGAATTAACAAATGATGACATAGACGAAATGTATGGTGGAGATTTAATGGATTTAGTATTTAATATAGATATGTACTCCATTTATGCAACAGTTTGTGATATTTATACTTTAAAAGGATTTAATAGTATGAATGAAGGAGATTATGATTTAAGAAAAACAATAGAAGAAGAAAATATTTATGTAATATGGTTGAAAAAAGACAATTTATTAAGTTGTTATAGTGGATATGATGAAATTTATAAGGAAA
>ERZ1643249.4309-NODE-4309-length-11984-cov-5.300444_pt1 | contig 11984 bp, 12 predicted proteins | sample MGYA00579263_ERZ1643249 | MGnify/ENA primary metagenome ERZ1643249 (study PRJEB29033, sample SAMEA4952264) | chicken gut metagenome | biome: Broiler Chicken; feature: Gastrointestinal Tract; material: Caecum | place: Ireland | collected 2018 | study: Broiler...
AAAGCGATGCAGAGATCCTGCATCGCTTGTTTTTGCCGAAGCAAATTGCTTACATACCAAAACGCTTTTTAAATCTGTCAACACGTCCGCCGGTATCATTCAGCTTCTGACGCCCGGTGAAAAACGGATGGCATTTGGAGCATACCTCAACTCTGATATCTTTTTTCGTAGAACCGGTTTCGATAACCTCGCCGCAAGCACATCTAATCGTGGTCTGTTCATAGTTCGGATGAATTCCCTGTTTCACTTCTATTCACCTCTTTCAACGTACGGTCTTGCAATTCAATATGATACCACATACTTTGTAAAATTGCAAGCGCTTTTTCAACAAAATATTCAGGAATCCAGGCTTCCCACCAGTTCCGCCGCTTCCCTCATTTTATCCTGCGCGTCCTGCAAATAGCCGTCGCCCTCAGCAACCCGCTCCAAAAAAGCGTCGTCCACCGTGTCCGCCGTCACCGCCCCAAGCTCTGTCCGATAGACCGCAATCCCCTTCAGGGCGCTGTCCGCGCTCTGGCTCAGGCAGTTTTGCACCTCTTCATATTTCTTCGGCGCTTCCAGCGCGGCAATTTCTTTGAACACGGCTTCCATCTCATCCAAATCGCCCATAACCTTTGTGCGGTTTTCGTCCGTCAAATCCCGGAACAGCGTCTCTACATCCGAATAGAACGCAGAGCTTGCCTCGCTTAAACGCGTAACCACTTCTTCTACCTTCTGCGTATACTCCGCCTCACTGGCAGAGCTGCAGGCGGGCATTGCCGCAAGCATGACGGCCGCCAGCACAAAAACAGCCAAACGCTTTACCAACTTCCGCATCTTTTTCTCCTTTACTACCCAGCGCATTGTCCTTATTTTTTTGCCCTATTATTGTACTATATACAAGGGAAAAGCGCAAGCGGGACTTTCAGGCCGAACGCCTTCCATTAGCTTGCCCGCCGTTGATACGCCTATTCCCCTGTGATATAATAGGTTAAACTATTCCCGAAAGGAGGGGAGGCGCTTTGATGGTATCGACCAAAGGGCGCTATGCGCTCCGCGTCATGGCGGATCTGGCGCAGCACAGCACCGGCGCCTATATCCCGCTTGCCGACATCGCCAAGCGGCAGGAAATATCAGAAAAGTATCTGGAAAGCATCATGTCCGTCCTGAGCAAGAAAGGGTTTGTGGATGCACTGCGCGGCAAAGGGGGCGGATATCGTTTAAACCGCACGCCGGATGCCTATACTGTAGGAAGCATCCTAAAAGCGGCCGAAGGCTCCCTTGCTCCGGTGGCCTGCCTCGAAGAAGGTGCGGCGCCCTGTAAAAGGGCCGCCGGCTGCTCCACGCTTTCCATGTGGACACAGTTTTATCAGCTGATCGACCGCTTTTTTGAAGATATTTCCCTATCGGATCTCATGCAAAACGAAGCGCAGGGGGCCTTGACCGCCACGCCGCAGGCCCGCCCTTGACAAACCGGCGGGCTCCCCCTATAATCGTATTAACATACCAAATAAATATGTTAATCATGCGGGGACGGTATGCCGCCGCGCTGCTTCCAAACTGAAAGGAGACGTCGTCTTATGTCCAACATCTACACCTCCGCCGATCAGCTCATCGGCAAAACGCCGCTTCTGGAGCTGTCCCATATCGAAAAGGAATTCGGCCTGAAGGCGAGGGTTTTAGCCAAGCTCGAATATTTAAACGTCGCCGGATCTGTAAAAGACCGCGTCGCCAAAGCTATGCTCGACCAAGCGGAGGCATCCGGCCGGTTGACAAAGGATTCCGTCATCATTGAGCCGACCTCAGGCAACACCGGGATCGGCCTTGCCTGTGTGGCGGCCGCAAGAGGGTACCGCATCATCATCGTCATGCCGGAGACGATGTCTGCCGAGCGGCGCCAGCTGATGAAGGCCTACGGCGCGGAACTTGTGCTGACAGAGGGCGCCAAGGGGATGCAGGGCGCAATCGCCAAGGCAGAGGAGCTTGCCGGGGAAATCCCTAACAGCTTCATCCCCGGCCAGTTTGTCAACCCCGTCAACCCTAAGGCGCATTTTGAGACGACCGGCCCGGAGATTTATGCGGACACCGACGGATGCGTCGACTATTTCGTGGCCGGCGTCGGGACCGGCGGCACCATCACCGGCGTCGGCGGGTATTTAAAATCCAAACTCCCCGATGTGAAAATCATTGCGGTAGAGCCCGCCGCCTCCGCCGTCCTCTCCACCGGCGCCGCAGGCAGCCATAAGATCCAGGGCATCGGCGCCGGCTTTGTCCCCGAAATCCTCAATACCAAAATCTACGATGAAATCATTACGGTTTCCGATGAGGATGCGTTTGCCTTCGGCCGCCGTATCGGCCGAAGCGAAGGCGTGCTCGTCGGCATTTCTTCAGGCGCGGCCGTCTGGGCGGCCGTCCAAATCGCCAAACGTCCTGAAAGCGAAGGGAAAAATATCGTCGTCCTGCTTCCCGACACCGGCGACCGCTATCTTTCTACCCCGATGTTTGCCGAGTAATCCCGCTCTTTGCCGGGATATCCTTCCCCGTAAGCGAGCAAACCCAGCCTATAGCCGGCAAAGGATTTTTGCCGTTCTCTTTTTGCATGATCCCCCTTTGCCCGTTTGCGCCGCCATGCCGCATTTTTTATATCGCAAAGGGGTTTCTGGCCGCAAGCCTTCTTTCAAACCACTCGCAAGGCAGTTCCTGTTCGGAATATCAAAAGGACGTCACGGCCCACCGCAGTGGGTTTCCTATGCAAAACGGGCGGCATGTGCCGCCCGTTTTTTGCTGCTTGTATTCTTTGCCGCTCGATTATCTGAAAACCCCGGCAGCGCCGTACCTCCAGGTGAAGCGAAGTCTAACGCCCGTTAAAATCCCAGCACTTTTGTGAAGGACGCCTTCATTTCCTCAATAGCAGCCAGCGCGCCGTCCTTGCTGTCGGAAATGGCGGTATAATACGCCTTGATCTTCGGCTCAGTGCCGGAGGGGCGCAGGACGATGCTGTTGCCGTTTGCCAGTACAAATGAAAGCACGTCGGATTTCGGCAGCTTGATTTCCGTTTTCGCACCGGTTGCCAGCTCTACCGTTTCGCTGGCCAGATAATCGCTGAAGGAAACGACCGCCTGTCCGGCAATCTCTTTCGGCGTATCGGTGCGGAGCGAAGCCATAATCGCTTTCATCTGCTCCATGCCGGCCTCGCCTTCACAGGTAAAGCTCTGCTGACGGTGGATATAAAAACCGTATTTCGCATACAGGTTGTTGAGAGCCGTCAGGAGCGAAACGCCCTCCAGCTTATAATGCGCGGCCATCTCGCAGATCAGCATGGAGGCCACAACCGCATCCTTGTCGCGCGCATAGGTTCCGGCAAGATAGCCGTAGCTTTCTTCAAAGCCGAAGAGGAAACGATCCTTTTCCCCTTTTTGCTCCAAATAAAGGATCTGTTCGCCAATAAACTTAAATCCGGTCAGCACGTCGATCATGGTAACGCCGTAATCGGCGGCAACCTTTGCGGCCAGCTCGGTTGTGACGATCGTCTTAACCGCAACCGGGTCTTTCGGCATGGTGCCGCTCGCCGTGCGCTGTTTGCAGATATATTCCATCAGCAGGGCGCCGACCTCGTTTCCTGTCAGCAAGACATAGCTGCCGTTCTCATCCGGCACTGCGATACCGACGCGGTCACAGTCCGGATCGGTTGCCAAAAGCAGGTCGGGCTTTTTCTCTTCGCACAGCTTTAGGCCCAGCGCCAGTGCCTCCGGGATTTCAGGGTTGGGGAAGGGGCAGGTTTTGAATGTGCCGTCCGGCATTTCCTGCTCTTTGACGACGAATACATCCTGAATGCCGCGCATTGCCAAAATCTTGCGGACCGGCAGGTTGCCCGTCCCGTTGAGCGGCGTATACACCACCTTCAAGCCGGCCTTTTCGCAGGCGTCCGGGTCAAGGGACTGCGCCTTGACGTTTTCAAGGAACTTCTCCTCCACTTCCGGCTTGATATATTCGATCCCGCCGTCCTTCAGCGCCTCTTCAAAAGAAGTCAGGCGCACGCCGCCGAAAATATCGATTTTATTGATCAGGCTTAAAACACGGTCGGCCGCCTCCAGCGTCAGCTGGCAGCCGTCCGGGCCATACACCTTGTATCCATTGTATTTGGCCGGGTTGTGCGAGGCCGTCACCATAATACCGGCGTCGCAGTGCAGCTCCCGTACGGCAAAGGACAGACAGGGCGTCGGCATCAGATGGTCGTACAAGTACGCTTTGATCCCGTTTGCCGCAAGTACCCGCGCAGCTTCCGCTGCAAATTTATCCGATTTGATACGGCTGTCATAGCTGATTGCCACACTCGGATGTTCCGTCGCTTCGTTGAGGTAGTCCGCAAGCCCCTGCGTCGCCTTGCGCACCGTATAGATGTTCATACGGTTGGTACCTGCGCCAAGCACGCCGCGCAGCCCGCCGGTGCCGAATTCAAGGTCGCGGTAAAACCGGTCTTTGATCGCCTCGGTATCCCCCGCGATTGCGGCGAGCTCTTCACTCAAATCCGTGTCCTCAAGCTCAGTTTTTGTCCATAGACTGTACAGTTCCATTTCTTTCATGACAATTTCCTCTTTTCTGTTGCTTGATTTTTGAAAAGCAGAACTATCTATTAAAGCGGACTCTCCGCTATAATACAATATAATCGGTAATGGAAAGCTCCGTAAGCACCGGAAGCAGCGTTTCCAGATCCGCAGAAGGAATGACGGGCATCAGCGTTTCCGAAAGCGCGCTGTCCGCCGCCATGTTTTCGAGCATGGCGCGCGCAATAGCGGTACTGTCCGCCTCCGTCCCGAATTTCTGGGCGAGCGCAGCCTGCTCCTCTTCAATCGCCGAAAGGCTGATATACGGTGCGTTTTTGCTGTAGCCTATCTCCTGCATATCCACATACGGCGCATTTTCGCTCAGCGTCAGCTGCTGCGCGAGGTCGATGCTGTTTAATACCGGCACGTCGCCCGCGGCCTGCTGCACTTCATCAAGCATCTGCCCTAAAATCACGTTGCGCGAAGGCTCGGTCTCAATCGTATTCATATGCGCCGTATTGCGCGTCGGGAAGTTTACATCCGTCAGGACGATGAGCTCAAACCCCTTCTGTGCGGCGTCCCCTGCAAGCTCCGCTATATAGGTGCGGGCATTTTCCATATACGGGTTCAGCCATGATTTCCCGCCGAGAGCCGGCGTTGAATCCAGCCAGTTTGTGCCAAGCTGATCCGCGTAAGCGAAAGAGTTTTCGTTGCGCACATGGGAAACCAGCGGGTCGCGCAGCGCCGTAATAAATGCGCCGGGCGTAAGCCCTGCCTTTTGCGCGGCGGCAGTAAACACAGCCGCGTCAAACGCATTTGCGTCTGTTGACCCGAACGCTACCGCCTGTTCCGCATCCGTTTGAAACAGCACTTCCCCGTCTTCGTTTTTCAGTTCGACAAATACGTGCGTATAGCCCTGCGCGCGCAGCTGCGAAAGATAGGAGTCCAGCTCTTCGCCGGTCATCTGCGCCGTCTCATACGAAACGGTCACACCCCTGACTGCCGCCGCGGCCTCCGGCTCGCTTTCTTCGGACGACTCCGGAAGGGAGCTTGTCTGCGTCCCGGCCGAAGACTCCGGCTGTGAGGCGCCCGGGCCGAAATACTTCACCCATTCCCTGCACACGATATAGCCGATCCCAATTAAGACCACCAGTAAAAGCGCAAATAAAATACCGCGCAAAATCTGTCCCGGCCTTTTTGAGCGGCCGCGGTAAATCCGTTTCCCCCGCACAACTTTCCTTGGCTTTGACATATCCCATTGCTCCTTTTTGATATGATCCGAAACCCGTCCTCTTCTACTGTTTTATGCAGATACGCGCCCTTTTATAACAGTTATGCCCAAGTCCCGCCGCCTTTGCGGTCAAAACGGAAGCTCGTGGCCAATCAGGCCGTACATCGCAAGCGAAACCAAGCCGATATAGATCAGCGTAATCGGAAAGCCGCGGAACGGCTTCGGAACGGCTTCGCTTGAAAGCCGTTCATACGCAATGCCGATAAAATAGGCCGCCAGCGTAAAGCCGATCGCCGTGCCTGCGGCAAATCCTAAAAATGCCCCAAAGCTGCCCGAAGCGTTATTGGTCGCAAGCATCAGCGCCCCCAAAACCGCACAGTTGAACGCGCCGATATGGATGATGGAGAGCACTTCCTCCTTGCGCTTTTTGACAAAACGATGCGTAAAAAGAAGCGCGCCGACATACGTAAGGCCGATGACCGCCACATATACGGGCGGGATCACATAATAGGAAAAGGAGAGCTGCTTTAAGTAAGGGAAGATAAAGTAGACGATGACGGCAGAGACCGACACAATCACCGTCATGATTATGCCCAAAAGCAGCACGCTGTATTTTTTCCGCGTAGCGAACAGCGCGGTAGACGTGCCGATCCCGCGCGAGAAAATGGTGTTTTCCAAAAAGATCGCAATCATGGAATAGACGAACATATCCCGCAGGAACGCTCCCGCTGCGCTAAAAAACTCACTCATGCCCGCCCCTCCTTTTTTTCTTGCCTGATGCAGGCTCTTCTAAGTACATCCGGATCCGCTTGGATACAGCGGCAAGAAGCCCAATGATAATGAAACCGGAAAACGGCATCAGCACAGCCGACGCCGTAAAAAACGGGTTGACCGTAACGCCGAAAACCGTGCCGCTTCCGAGCACCTCACGGATCAGGCCGACTAAGACGATCGCAATAAAGAAGCCGGCGGCATGGCACGCCACATCCACCGTCATATAGCCAAACCCATTGCGGTGGAAACGCGATTCACTTTTGACCACGATCAGGGAGTTTGCCACAAGCAGCGGCAGGAACACGCCCAGTGAGTAGAGCGACCCCGGCAAAAGCCGTTCAATCAGCATCGCCGTTGGCACAAATACCACGCAGGCCAGAAGGGAATACAAGATCGGCCGGACGGTATACGGGATCCGGCGCGGGATGAAAGAGGAAAGCATAACGGTGATAAACGTGATAATGGAAAAGCCAATGCCAAGCGCAACGGAATTCTGCGTATTATAGCTGGCTACGATGATCGGGGCTAAAATGAAGCCGCGCTCCATAATCGGGTTGGTCATCAAAAGGCCGTTGAACTTTTGCAGCTTTTCCCTGTTCGCCTGATAAAACGACTTAAGCATCGGCATCACCCGCCTTCCCCTGTTTGGCTGCCATACGTTCGCGCAGCAGTTTTTTTGCCCGGCCATACAGCCTAAAAAGCGAGGCCGCATAGCGGTCGCACGAAGAAGAAAGCGCGTTTGCCAAAAGCAGTGCATAGACGATTTCTACATCATAAGGGCCAACGCGCCGCAGGATCACCGTAAAAATACCGATCAAGAAGCCGTAAACCAGCTGTCCGCCCTTTGTATCGGGCAGCGTCGCCGGATCGCTTACCATAAACGTCAGGCCGAACACCAGCGCGCCGGACGCAAATTCAAATTCGAGGGAATTAAAGCGCCCTGTTGTAAGGCGCGGGAAAAAGACGGCGAATATGCCGACCACAAACACAGCCGGCGCAATGACGCGGAAGCTGGCCGTTTTCCGGAACAGCAAAAAGAGCAGGCACACCGCAAGAACGATCATGAACGTCGCCCCCATCGGGCCGGCAAACTTTCCAAGCAGCACATCGAACAGCTCAATCCGGGGCGTACCGCCTACGCGGAGCGTACTCGCCGGGGAGGTGCTGAAGGAAAATACGCCGCCCGCTTCCGAAAAAGGCGCCGGATACTGCGTCAGCACCTCCGGCCAGCAAATCGTAACAAAGGCAATGCCGGCTGCAGCCGGATTGAAAATATTCGCACCGCGGCCCCCGAACGGATGCTTTGCAATGCAAAGGCCGAACGCAACGGCCACAGCCGCCGCCCAAAGCGGCGCGGAAGCCGGAAGCAGAAGCGCCACAATCAGCGCCGTAATCAAATAGGAAAAATCCCCTTTTTCAAAACGCCGGATCCCGCGGATGCGCAGGCAGATATACTCTGTCACAACCGCTGTTACAACCGCCGTCAAAATCAGCCAGAGCGCCGGCAGCCCATAAAGGAAAATCGGCATCAGGCTGAGCGCACACAGCACCACAATCATGTCCACATCGTGCCGCCGCTGCGGCATACTGTTATCCGGATTGTTTGTCTTCTCCATTTTATCCTCCAAGCCCCGCCTGTCATGAAACAGCGCCCGCCGCAATATGAATAGTACAGCGGAAAAATCCACAACAAACGGATGTGATCGTTTGAAAATCGAATTGCTTGATCAAAATCATGTAAAAATTATCCTGTCGGCCGACGAGCTTGCGGACAGCGGCCTTACATATCAGACGCTCGACGAACGGGATCCCCGTGCGCGCGAGCTGTTTTTTGCCCTGATCCACAAGGCCGGCGCCCTCTTAAACCGGGACTTCTCCTCTGGAAGCGTACGGATTGAAGCCTATCCTTACGCCGACGGCGGGTGCCTTCTTTTTTTGTCCCATACGCCGAAGGAGGGCTCCGCAGCAGGCGGGCTGTGCTCCCCCGTTGCCTTCTGCTACCCAAGCCTGCGGTCTGTCATCCCCTTGGCCGCCGGTATCGAGGCACATTTTTCGCACATGCTGTTACAAAGCGCCCTGTACCGGCTTGGCCGGTACTGCGTCCTCCTGCTCTACCCATGCGCGCGGCCGGACAAACGCCTGATAAGCCTGCTGTCGCAGGAAGGGGAGGCCTTCACCGCAGACAGCGCACATGTCCCTGCGCTCCTGCGCGAATATGCCCAGCCCATTTTGACGGAAAACGCCACCGCTGTTCTGGCCGCCGTCTCTCAAACCGACTGAAGCAGGCGCACCGCCTGTTCCGGATCGGGGGAGCCGAATACATACGAACCGGCGACCAGTACATCCGCCCCGGCCTCTACACACACCTGCGCCGTCTGGAGATTGATGCCGCCGTCAACCTGGATCAGCGGCTTGACCCCGCGGCTGTCCGCTTCTCTCCGTATTGCACGGATCTTCGGCAGTACCTCCGGCATAAACGACTGCCCGCCGAATCCGGGCTCCACCGTCATCACCAGCACCATTTCCGCCTTTTCAAGAAGCGGGAAAACCTGCTCAGGCGGCGTTCCCGGCTTTAAGGCGGCGCCCGCCTGTGCGCCCGCGCGGTGGATAGCCTCTATAACGGCGGCGGGGTTTTCAGCCGCCTCCACATGGAAGCACACCATATCCGCCCCGGCTTTTGCAAACAGCGGGCCGTAGTACGCGGGATCTTGGATCATTAAATGCACGTCCAAGAAGCGCTCCGTCGCCCGCCGGATGCAGGAGACCACCGGAAGCCCCACCGTGATATTGGGGACAAAGCATCCGTCCATTACGTCGATATGGATCCACTGTGCAGTACGGATGCGCTTTAATTCGTCAGAAAGATTGGCGAAGTCCGCCGAAAGGATAGATGGGGAAACAATATTCAATGCAACAGCTCCTAAAGATTCAAATTGCTATGGGCTTTTGTGTCTAAAGACAGATTAAACCATCTTTATTTTACTAAAATCCACCTATTCCGTCAAGGCGCTGCCCTTGATTTCTGCAACAAATTACGGCTGTCCGGCCGCCAAAGGCAAAAAAAGCGCAGTCCGGAACCCAAACGCCACCCTTCTGCATAGGATAGGGAGCAGGCCATCTGCGGAGATGGCGCGGAGGGTGGCATCCGCCTGCAAAAGAGCCGTCCGCAAAAGCCGCTCCGTTTTTATAAAAAGCCTGCCGGTATCATCCGGCAGGCTTTTTATATCCGTTATCAATCTAAAAGGGGCAAGGCCTTATCCGCCTGTCTTCTCCGAAAGCACAGCCTCTATTGTAATGGTGGAAGCGTGGCCCTCGTCATCCACACGGTAGACCGTCAGCACCACCGTATCACCCGGGCTCTTCCCGGAAAGCGCCTCGCTTACCGTATCGGCGTCATACACCTCGACATCATCCATTTTCGTGATAATGTCGCCCCGCTGCAGCCCCTTCTGCGCCACATCCGCACTCTCGTCAATATCGACGACCCGCAGCCCGCGCGGGATCCCGTTCAGCTCCGCAATCGATTCCGATACCGCACGGTACGTGATGCCAAGCTGTACGCGTCCTGTGACATATCCGTTTTGGATCAGCGACTCGATAATCGGTTTCGCATTGTCGATGGGGATCGCAAAGCCGATCCCTTCGAACCCTTCCTCCACCAGCTTTGCAGAGGTGATGCCGATTACCTGCCCATAGACGTTGACCAGCGCGCCGCCGGAGTTGCCGGGGTTGATCGCCGCATCCGTCTGGATAAACTCTACGTTTGAACCGATTGTCGAAACATATACGCTCCGGTTGAGCGCCGAGATATAGCCATGTGTAAAGCTTCCGGCCAGCGCCATGCCGCTCGGGTTCCCGATGACGACCACCTCGTCGCCCACCTGCATTTTTTCAGAGTCGCCGAACACAGCCGTTGTCAGGCCCTCTGCGTCGATTTTCAAAACCGCCAGGTCCGACTCCCTGTCGCCGCCGATATACTGCGCCGTATAGCTGTCCCCTGTCGTCAGCACCACCTCGATCCGGCTGTAGGGCTCTGTCGAGTCGTCACTGCGCACGACGTGGCAGTTGGTTACAATGTATCCGTCCGACCGGAAAACGATGCCGGAGCCTTGGCTTGCCTCCTGCATGCCGATCACCGATCTCTCATAGCAGATAATGCCGACAATCGCCGGTTCCACCTTTTTATAGATCTGCCGGTTTGTCAAAACTTCGCCTTCTACGCCCGCCGTGGTATCGCCGTCAGGCGTCGATTCCTCATCAAAAAGGTCGCCCTCCACCGTACTGCGCTCCGTCTGCGTCTGCACTGTGGGGAAAAACACAACATACGCTGCAAACGCGCCGGCCGTCAGGACAAACAGCGCGCTCATGACAATCGCCAGCACGCGCGTGCCCCTTCCGGGCTTTTTCTCCTTTTTCGGCTTTTTGGGCTTTTGCTGATGCGGGCCGCCCACAGGGCCGTAATCATAATATACCCACTGCTGCGTATCAAAGTTCTGTGACGAAGCCCCGGTGCCGCCCTTCGGTTCCTGCCCATTTTCCTCCGGTGCGAACGGGCGGAAATCTTCATCCATATTTTCGCATTCTCCCTTCACGCGGCCTTTCGCCTGTTGTTCCTGCCTACTGGCGGATGCCGCCTTGTTACATTATAGCGCCAAACCCCGCCGTAATACAATGGAAGTTCTCTGAAAGATTTCAGCGGTTTTATGAATTTTTTCTGAACTTTGCTGTCGCCCGGCCATGCGGCAGGGAAAAAACAAACTCTACAAACTCGCCTTCGTTGCTCCGCACGATAATTTCGCCGCCGTGCAGGCTGACGATAGAACGCACGATGTAAAGGCCAAGCCCTACGCCGTTTTTGTCCAGGCCGCGGGAACGGTCGGTCTTATAAAAGCGGTCGAATATCTTGGGGATTTCCTCCTTGCTCAAGCCCTCGCCGCTGTTTTTTACGCTGATATAGCTGTTTTTCGCATCGGAAGAGAAGCCGAATTCCAAATATCCGCCCTCGTTTACGAACTTGACCGCATTTTCAATCAGGTTGTAGACGACCTGATGGATTAAGTCCGGGTCTGCCTCCACCATCATCTTGTCATGGTCCAGCCCCCTGACATCCAAATGCTTCTCTTCAATCTGCGTTTCAAACAGGAAAACCGCCTGGCAAACCGTTTCTACAATATTGAATTTCGAACGGTTGATCTCCATCTCCCCCGCTTCAATCCGGGAAAGGTTGAGCATCGTCCTTACCAGCCGCGAAAGGCGCTTTGTCTCCCCGGAAACGATCTGCAAATAGTGCCGTTCCTGCTCCGGCGGGATCGTCCCGTCCAAAATACCGTCTACAAATCCGGATATCGTCGTCATCGGCGTCTTCAGCTCGTGTGAAATGTTGGCCGTAAAGCTGCGGCGCGCGCTTTCCGTCGTGGACAGGGACTGCGCCATATTGTTGAGCGCCATGGCGAGCT
>ERZ1643249.4310-NODE-4310-length-11982-cov-9.413180_pt1 | contig 11982 bp, 16 predicted proteins | sample MGYA00579263_ERZ1643249 | MGnify/ENA primary metagenome ERZ1643249 (study PRJEB29033, sample SAMEA4952264) | chicken gut metagenome | biome: Broiler Chicken; feature: Gastrointestinal Tract; material: Caecum | place: Ireland | collected 2018 | study: Broiler...
CCTGAATATTTTACTATGTATTCTGGTTTGTAATAGATTATTAAAAAGTAAATTAATGTTACTATTATTATTAATAATAACATTCCACACAACATAAATGTTGAGAATTTTTTTGGTGAATTGTTTTTCTTTTTGCTTGGTATTTTGTTTATATTTGTTTTTTTATCGTTTTTTTGTATTTTTAACATAATTTATCCTATTCCTTTCTTAAGGTGCTAAATAGGTAAAATTTATAATTTTTTTCGACCTTTTAGTCCTTTTTTCTTTTGGTTTCTCTAATTTATCTTAACATATTTGCAATTATTTTGCAACAATATTTAGGTGCATATTTATTTATTTTTTTAATATAGAATATCTTGCAAAGGAGGGCAAAGAGATGAATAAACTAAAAATTCCAGAAAATCATAGTGGAGTTAGCAAAACTCTTAGATTGCCAGAAAATATAGTAGATGATATACAAAATCTTGCTAACCTTAAAAATTTGTCTTTTAATAAGGTGGTAACATCTCTTTTAGAGTTTAGTTTGGATAATTTAGATGAAGATGATAAAAAAGAATTAGAAAATTTAAAAAAATAATTTTGAATAAAAAGAGGAATTCTTTTTTAAAATGTTCATATGAAGCTACTGTTTTGGATAGTATAATTTCATATGCTACATTTTATTTTTAGAATTCCTCTTAAAATATAATTGTTAATTATTTACAATATATATTATTGTGTCATTATCTAAATATAGTGTTATATTTTCTTCATTAAATTCTGTTTTGTATATTTGGTTAAGATTTATATTTAAATAATTTGTACTGTTTTCGTCTGTGATATTTAAAATTTCAAAAGTTATATTAAATTCAAATTTTTGCATTGAATATTTGCTTTTTAAAAATCCATCTTGTTTTATTGTTACAGTTTTGGAAATAAGTTTTTCTAAATTTTTTTGTAAATTATTTTCTTGTTCTTGAGTCATTTTTAATTACACCTCTCTTTTCAATAATTAATATAATCTATATGTTATTTTGTCAATTTATTTTTTGCTTATATTATTTTTCTCAAATAATTTCAAATATGTTAATAGGGATACTAAATTTCTTTTTAGTATCCCTATTTTTTGTGCAACAGTTGTGTTGCTTATTATTTTTTTAGATTATTCTACTAATTCAAAGTCTATTCTTCTTAGTAATTTGTTTGCTTCTGCAACTCTAATTTTTACTTTGTCTCCTATTTTGTATATTTTATGAGAATTTTCTCCTATTGCTTCTTTTCTTTCTTCATTATATATAAAGTATTCGTCTCCAAGTTGCTCATATCTTATTAGCCCTTCTACAGTATTATCTAATTCTACAAATATTCCGAAATTCGTAACTGATGATATTATTCCTTCATATTCTTCTCCTATTTTGTTTTCCATATATTCGGCTTTTTTGATGTCTTCTGCTTCTCTTTCTACTTTTGTTGCTACTCTTTCTCTTTCTGAACAGTTTTCTGCTCTTTTTTCTGCTCTTTTCTCATATTTTTTTATCCAGAAATCATTTACTAGATAGTCGTTTTCTAAATATTTTGAAATTATTCTGTGTATAAATAAGTCTGGGTATCTTCTTATTGGTGATGTGAAGTGACAGTAGTATTTACTTGCTATTCCAAAGTGTCCTTTGTTTTCTGCTTCGTATTTTGCTACTCTTAGTGTTCTTAATATTATGTTTGATACTACTTTTTCTTCGTCTTTTCCTTTAACATCTTCTAGTATTTTTGCAAATTCGTTTGGATATACTATGTCTTCTTTTGATACTTTTATTTTGTATCCAAAGTTGAATAGTGTTTTATTTAGTTCTTTTATTTTGTCTAAGTCTGGTGCTTCATGGTTTCTGTATATAAATGGTGCTTGTAACCAATAAAATTTTTCTGCTACTGTTTCGTTTGCAATTAGCATAAATTGTTCTATTATTTCATTTGCAAAATATGTTTGGTATTTTTCTACATTTATAGCATATCCGTTTTGATCAAGTGTTATTTTGCTTTCTGGTATTTCTAAGTTTAAATATCCATTTTCTTTTCTTTTTTCTTTTAATATATTTGCTAATTCTGCCATTAAGTCAAAATGTGATATATATTTATTATATTTTTTTAAGACTTCTTCATCTGACCTGTCTAGTATTTTTTGTACATCTGTGTAACTCATTCTTTCTGTTACACGTATTACTCCTTTATATATGTCTGATGAGACTACTTTGGCTTTTGGTGTGATTTCCATTGAGCATGATAGTGTAAATCTGTCTTCTCCAGCATTTAAACTACATATTCCGTTTGAAAGCTCTCGTGGTAACATTGGTATTACTCTTCCTAACATGTATATACTTGTTCCTCTTAAATATGCTTCTTTATCTAGTTCTGTTTTTTCTCTTACATAATGGCTTACATCAGCTATGTGAACATCTAGTTTGTAGTTTCCGTTTGGTAGTTTTTCTACATGAATGGCATCATCTAAATCTTTGGCGTCTTCTCCGTCTATTGTAAATATTATGTCTTTCCTTAAGTCTTTTCTGTTTTTTAAGTCTGATATATCTATTTTGTCTCCAAAGGCTTTTGCTTCATTTACTACTTCTTCTGGAAATTTGTATGGCAACTCATATTCTTTTATTAGAGATAGCATGTCTACTCCTGCTTGATTTACTCCTCCAAGTACTTCTATAATTTGTCCTTCTGCATTTTTGCCTTTTTCTGGATATTTTAGTATTTTTACTAGTACTTTATGCTTGTCTCTTGCTTTTCCCCAGTTTGCTTTTGATATGAATATGTCTGTTCCAAAGTTTTTGTCGTCTGGTACTACAAATCCAAAGTTTCTACTTTTTTGAAATGTTCCTACTATTGTGTCTTTTTCATGTCTTATTATTTTGGTTATTTTTCCTTCTTGTTTTTTGTTTTCTTCTTTTTCTGCTATTATTTTTATTTCTACTGTATCTCCATTTAGTGCGTTTTTACAGTTTTCTTTTGATATATATATTTCTTCTTCTTGATCTTCTATTTTTACAAATCCAAAGCCTTTTTGATTTTTTCTGTATGTTCCAATCATTCTTTCTTTTTCCATCTTTTTCTCCTTTTTATAGTGGATTTCTTCTTAAACAACAAAAAAAGCGACTCTTGTGAACCGCTTCCAATTATTATGCTATGTAAACTATAGAAAGTGCAATAGTTACAATTACAAAAGCTATTCCTAAAATAATAGACCATTTTTTTTGTAATCCTTCTTTTGTTCTACTTTTATTTTTTTCAAAAAAGTTGTTTGAAGAAGATCCTGTTATTGTTGATGATAGTCCTGCATCATCTTTTGATTGAACCATTGCTAATATTGTTAGCGCAACACATATTACCAAATCTACTATTATTAATATTATTTTTAATACTTGCATTTAGTATTCCTCCTAACGGTTTATTTATTCATATTTTATATTTTTTGAAAACTCTATAATCAGCTTTCATGCCTAGTACTTGAATATTTTAACATATATTTCCTAAAAAATCAATGCTAGAAAATTAAAAATTATAACTTTTATCATTATTTTTACAAATAAACTGCAATTTGTACTTTTTATACAGCTATTGTTTAAGTCTTGAAATCCTTTTGTTAGCTTTTGTATTTCTTCTTTATTAGATATTTTTTTGTCTTCTAAGTATTTTTGGGCTAAGTATTCTGCTTTTATCATTGCATCATTTTCTAAAAATACTCTTATAGCATAATTTATAAAACTTAGAATTAACAAAATATTAGAAAATAATAGCTCATTTGGTAACTTTTTTAGGATTGCTAGTATACATATTACTATAAAATATATAAAGTATAAATTTGAGTATATGAAGTTAAATATTAATAGTTTTCTATCTTGCACTGAGTGTAAACATTCATGTGCCATTGTTTGTATTCTTGTATAGCTTTCATGTGTGTTTCCAATTGATATTTTATCTGTAATTGCTATATATAGTGTTGATTCTGAATTCGTGTTTTCTTCTATTTTTACTTTTGTGTTGTTTAGTTTTTTTAATATTTCTTTACAAATTTCAGTATTGCTTGGGTATTTTTTTGCTATTTTGTTTAGTTCTTCATTGCTTGCTATTTCTTTCATTTCTTTTATATTTGCAGACATTAATACCATTATTATAATAATTGCAATTATTGATATTATTATTATTTCCATTTTTATATCATTCTTTCTTTATATTGATTATTGCTTAAACAAAGAATTGAATTTTAGGTTTCTATTTTAGTAAATCTTGTATTGCTTCTCCTATTATTTTATTTACATCTGCAACTAATACATTAAATCTTATTTCTGCATCAAAATATTTACTGGCTTCTTCGTTTTGAATTAGTTCTCCATATAGTTCTTGTAAATGTTTTGATTTATTAATGTCGTCTTTTCCTGTTTGAAGTGCTATAATTTGTGCTTCATATCTTGCTTTTTCGAATTCGTCTATTTTGTTTTTTAATTCTATATTTAAAGATATTGCTTCTTTTGCTGTTTTGTATGTTGTATATTCTTCTGATTGTTTTATTTCTTGTGCTAATTCATTTGCCAAATCATATACTTTCATTATTCTATCCTCCATTTAATTAGTATTGAGATATTGTCCATTTGTCTGTGTCTACTTGGTACCATACTTGTACTTCTGTTCCTCTTTTTACTGATATGTAATAAACATTTCCTTCTTTTTGTTCGATTGTGTATGTAACACTCGTATCTTTTTCTCCCCACTCTTTTTTGGCAAGTTCTATTGCTTTTTCTTCTTTTGTTTGTGTTTCGTTTTGTGCTTGATCATTTTGACTTTCTTTTTCTTCTTCTCCTACATATGTGCTATTTGTTTCTTCTGTTTGGGGAATTTCTGTGTTTTGTGTTGTTTGTGTTGTTTCTGTTTCTTGGGTTTCATTGGTATTATTTGTTGTTTTTTCTGTTTTTTGTACACTTTCTGTTTGATTACTTATTTTTTGTGTTGTACTTTCTTCTGGAAACATAGCATACATTAAGATTATTATAATGGCAAGTATTGATATAACAATTATTATTGATAGAATGTTTTGTTTATCTCTTGTTTTCATTTTTATTTCATCCTTCCTAATTTTTATAATACTTTTGCTTGTATTTTACCATCTATAAATTTTATTGAGATTTCATCTAATTTATTCACTTGTTTTGCACTTTTTATTATTTTTCCTTCTTTTTCTACTATACTATAGCCTCTTATTAATGTTTTTAGTGGACTTAATGCATCTAATTTTGCAATTAATTCATTGTATTTATTTTTTTTGTGTTTTTGTGTTTCTGTAATTGCTTTTTCTAATCTTTTTATATAATCATCTAGTATTATAGAATTGTCTATAATTTTTCTTGTAGGATCTGTAAATGCTCGAGATTTCATTATTTTTTCAAACTTAAGTTTCATTACTTCTATTTTCTTTTTTAGTGCTTCTTTATATCTGTTTTGGTAATTTTGTATTTTTTGTTTTAGTTCATATATGTCTGGAACAGCTAGTTCTGCTGCTGCAGATGGTGTTGGGGCTCTTAGGTCTGCTACAAAGTCTGCAATAGTAAAATCTGTTTCATGTCCAACTGCAGATATTATTGGTATTTCTGATTCATATATTGCTCTTGCAACAATTTCTTCATTAAATGGCCAAAGGTCTTCTAATGAGCCTCCTCCTCTTCCAACTATTAATACATCTGCTAGTTTTTTTTCGTTCATTAGTTTTATTTTACTTGCAATTTGTTCTGCTGCTCCTGGTCCTTGTACTGGTACAGGAAGTAATCTTATATATACATTTGGGTTTCTTCTGCTTGAAACATTTATTATATCTCTTATTACAGCTCCAGTTTGTGATGTTAGTACTCCAATTATTTTTGGATACATTGGAATTGTTTTTTTGTGAGATTGAGAAAAAAGTCCTTCTGCTTCTAGTTTTGCTTTTAGTTGTTCAAATTTTTCGTGTAGGTCTCCCATTCCATCTTCTAACATAGATTTACAATATATTTGATAAACTCCGTCTCTTTCAAAAACAGAGACAGAGCCAAATACCATTACTTTCATTCCATCTTTTGGTTTGAATTGTAATTTTTCTGCATAACTTTTAAACATTATACATTTTATTAGTGAGTTTTCGTCTTTTAATGTAAAGTATAAATGCCCTGTATAATGGTTTTTGAAATTTGAGATTTCTCCTTTTACTAATACTGCATTTAGGTTTTCATCTTCATCAAATCTATCTTTTAGATATTTATTTAATTGTGTTACTGTAACTGCATTATACTTCATTTGTTCCTCCAAGAATTTATTGTTGTTCTTCTTTTACTATACTTGCTAGTATTCCGTTTATAAAGTTTTTAGATGATGTTTCTCCATATTTTTTTGCTATTTCTAAAGCTTCATTTATTGCTACTTTATATGGTAAGTTTTTAAATTTTATTTCATAAATTGCAAGTTTTAATATACTAAAATCTACTTTTGAGATTCTTTCTAATGTCCAATCAGCTTTTAGATTTTTTCTTATTAAATTATTTATTTCTTCTTTGTGTTCTTCTATTCCTTTAACTGCGTCTATTATATATTCTTTTGCATCATTTTCTACAATTTCTTCACATTCTAGATATATTTCTATTTGTTCTTCTATATTTTCTGCTTTTTGAATTTCTAGGCTATATATTAATCTGAATGTAAGTTCTCTAATTGCTGATCTTTTCATTTTTATTTATGTTAGCTTTTCTTCTAACATTCTCCCTTCTAAATTTTTTCAGTTTACTGCTTTATAGTCTATCTATAAAGTTTTTTAATTTTTCTTTTACACTGTATTTGTTTTGTTGTACATAATTTCCAATTATTGCTCCTAATATTATTACAACACAAGCTATTATTAAGTCATATAGCTTAGTACATAAAATTAATATTGCTATAATTATTCCTATTATTGCTCCTTTATATTGCGATAAAAAGTTTTTAAAACCATCCATAATATTCTCCTCTTTTTAAGTTTGTTTAGCTAGCTTTAGTGTCTCTTTCACTTTTATTCACATTTACTATTTTTACATTTACTTCTTTTACATCTAAATCTGATGTTCTTTTCATTTCTTCTTTTACTTTATTTTGTAAGTTACTTGCTAAGTCTTTTATTACTACATCTTCATCTACTATAATTTGCAATGTTACTGCTATTTCGTTTTGTTCATTTACATATATTTTTGGTATACATTCTTTTATGTTACTAAATTCATAAACTACTGATTTTACCATATTGTCAAGTGTTTCTTTGGTAATTAATAGTTGTCCATTTTCGTTTTTTAATAATATTCCTTGTGATTCTTTTAAGGCTTCTTTTGAGCTAGAATCAAAGAATATGCATTTTATTGATAATAACATAAATATAACACTTATTGCTAATGTGATTTTAGATGCAGCTACATCTGTTACTATAAAGTTGATTATGTTTGTTACAACATCAAATGATAACCATTTGAATACTAATAAGCATAATACTACTGCAAGTAATAGTATGATGTATGAGTATATTATTAATACGAGTCTTTCTATAAACTTCATCTTTACATATTCCTTTCTTTTTTTGGTTAAAGTAAATAGGCATGATTAAATTTTTATACCTTTTATTTATTCATGCCTATATTTTTTTATTGTTGTTCTGCTGTATCTTCGTTTGAATCTTCTTTTTCTTCTAATTCTTTATCTGTTTTTACTCCTTGTACATGTACATTAACTTCTTCTACTTTTAATCCTGTCATATTTTCAACTGATTTTTTTACTCTTTTTTGTATTTCATAGGCTACGTCTGGTATTCTTGAACCATATTCTACAATTATGTTTACATCTATTTTTACTTCTTTTTCGTCTGATTCTACTTTTATTCCTTTGCTGTAATTCTTTTTACCACTAAGTACTTGTGTAATTCCTCCTGCAAATCCTCCTGCCATACTTGCAACTCCTTGTACTTCTGATACTGCAATACCAGCAATTACAGATATTACTTCATTTGCAATTTTTATGCCATTGTTTCCCTCATCTATTTCTTCAATTTCTTGATTTTGTACATTGTTTTCTTCCATTATTACTCACATTCCTTTCTTATTTATTTTCAAGATATTCTTTTTTGTATCTTGCTTTAATAAGTATATCAATTTTTGCTTTTTTTTACAACTGTTTTTTTTATTTTTATTAAATTATTCTTGCTCTTTTTCTAGTATATCGTCTATTACTATTTGTCTGTTTGCATCTAGTTTATAATGTGGAAGTTTTGGTAAATTGTTTAAACTTGAGTATCCAAACATTTTTAAGAATTCTGGTGTTGTTTTATATGTTGTGGGTCTTCCTGGTAAGTCTGCTTTTCCTGAATCTTCTATTAATCCATATTCTAATAGTTTATATATTGTTGCATCAGAACTTACTCCTCTTATTGCTTCTATTTCTGGTCTTGTTGCTCTTTGGTTATATGCTATTATTGCTAAGGTTTCTAATGCTGCATTTGATAAATTGGGTTTAGTTCTTTTGTCTATAATAGGATAAATGTAATCATAGAATTCTTGTTTACTGCATATTTGGTATCCGTCTTCTACTTTTATGATTTGAATTCCTCTGTTTTCATAGCTTTCTTGCATTTCTTCTATTATATCTTCAATTTTTTCTTGACTTATTTCTAGAGCAACCATTAATTCTTTTATTGTTACTACTCTTCCTGCAGCAAATAATATTGCTTCTATTATTTGTTCTATTTTTTGTTTTTCCATTATTTATCTCTTTCTTTTCGTTATAGTTCAATGTCTTTTTTAGTTTTTTTCATGTTTTCTATTGTTTCAATTATTTCTTCTATTTTCATTACTTTTTTTGCTCCGTCTTTTGTTCTTTCAATTTCTGCAAATCCTTCTTCTGTGTTGTTTCCAATTATTGCTATATATGGTATTCCAAGTATTTTTGCATTTCTTATTTTTTCACCAATTGAGCCTTTTACATCATCAATTATTACTTCAACATCTTTGTCTAAAAATTGATTATACATATTTTGAGCAATTTCTTTTTTCTTGTCATTACTTATAATATATAAATAATATGGTGTTACAGATATTGGAAGTGAATATCCTACTACATTTTCGTTTTCTTTTATGATGTTGTTTTCATATATTAGTCCTAAAACTCTACTTACTCCTATACCGTAACATCCCATGTAAAATGGTTTACGATTGTTTTGTTCATCTATGAATTTAATATCCATAGAGTCTGAATATTTAGTTCCTAATGCAAATATATGTCCTAATTCACATGCTTTTTCTTCTTTTAGTTTTTTTATGTTTTCTATGTGGTAGTTTTCTTTTAAATAGCTTTCTGCGTCTTCTCTTTCTAAGATTTCTACATTTAGACCTTGGTTTGTTTCTTTATCAAATAGAATTGTGTCTTCTCCAATTTTTGATAATGCCATTATTTCTTCTGAGTTTTTTCCACCCATTGATCCATTGTCTGCTGCAACTGCTACTATGTCTAGTCCAATTTCTTTAAATGTTTCAAAATAAACTTGTTTTATTTTATTATATGTTTTAATCATTGATTCTTCGTCTTTGTCAAAACTATATAGGTCAAACATTAAGAATTCTTTTCCTCTTAATAAATATCCTCTATTTCTAATTTCGTTTCTGAATTTTGGTCCTATTTGGTAAAATACAACTGGCAATTGTTTATGTGATGTTATTCTGTTTTCAGCAAATATAGTTATTGCTTCTTCTGCTGTAGGAGCTAAACAATATGTTCCTTTGTCTGTTTCTGATATCATTGTAACTCCTTCTTCTTGATATTGGTCATATCTGCCTGATCTTTTCCATATTTCGGCTTGTTGTATTAGTGGCATTTGAACTTCAATACAGTCTGCTTTGTTAAAATGCTTTTTTATTATTTCTTCTATGTTGTCTTGTACTTTTAGCGGAATGTTATCATAGGCATATACTCCACTTCCATATTGTTTTATTTGCCCTGTTTGCATTAATATATCTTGTGCTGGATACATTTCATCTAAATTGCTTAATTTTATGTTTTTCATTCCCATTTTTGATAGTCTCATTTATAAACCTCCAATAACCTCTATGTTTCATTATTTATTTTTTTTAGATTCTTTTATTTCTTTGTCACTCGGAATTATAATTTTTTTCTTATTTTCTTTTCCTTTTGGTTTTACATCTTTTATATGGTTATATACTGGAGATATGTCTAATGTTGATCCATCACCATCAATGACTTCTATCTTCTTATTTTCTTCGCTCATAATTACTCCTTTCAATATTTTATTAGTTTTGATATTGTGTTAAGTCGATTCCATATGTTTGATAAACCCAATCATTATAATTCCATGGTTCTAATGTTTCTGGTGTTCCATAGTCAATTCCAAATGTTTCTACTGAAACATTTGAGATTACAACATCATTAACTGGTATACTTACTTCTTTTTCTTCTTCTGTTCCTGTTTCAGATGTTGTTTCATCTGTTTCTTCTGCTTTTACTTCAACATTTTCTATTGCATGTACTACATCCATTCCTTCAATTACTTTTCCAAATACAGTATAGCTTCCATCTAATGATGAATTATCTACTGTGTTAATAAAGAATTGTGATCCTCCTGAGTTATAACTTTCTGTTGTTAATTGTGAAGAGTATGATGTGTAATCTGCTCTTGCCATTGCTATTGTTCCTTCAACATTTTTTAGTTTATTTTCATATCCATTTGCTAAAAATTCTCCTGTTATACAATATCCTCTGTTATTTGGATCTTCTTCTGCTACTAAGCCTAAGTCACTTAGTTCTGGTTCGCCTGTTCCATCACCATTTTTATCTCCTCCTTGTATCATAAAGTCTTTTACAACTCTATGGAATTTTAGTCCGTTGTAAAATCCATTCTTTGCTAATGCTATAAAGTTGCTTACTGTTTCTGGTGCTTCTTCTGGATATAATTCAAGTTTTATTATTCCAAAGTTTTGTATTTCCATTGTTACAATTGGGTTTTTTACTTCCATTGTGATTTTTTTATAATATCCATATGATACTGTTCCTATTAATACTAAAATTGCTATTAATGCTATTATTGTTAAGATATTTGATATTTTTTTCATTTTTATAACCTTCCTTTTTGTGTTTTTTTGAAATTATTATATATTTATTTTTCTTATTATGCAACTACTTTGATGAATTTTTTGGCTTATTATAGTAAATTATCAAATGCAAATTGTTCTTGCATTTTTCTTAAATAGTGTTTTATTGCTTCTGCTCTTACTTCTCCAATCCCTTCAACTTTGTCTAAATCGTTTGTTTCTGCAACTAGAATGTGTTGAAATGATTTAAATGTTTTTACTAGCTTTTCAATAATAGAGCTTGGCATTCTTGGTACTTTATTTAATATTCTATATCCTTTTGGATATACTGCTAAATCTTCGTAATTTTCAGAGCTTTCATATCCTAGAATTTTGGCAATTGCTGTTTGTTTTATTAGTTCTTCATGGTTTAAATTTCCTAGTTCTTCTAATACTGCATCTGATGTTTTTTCTGAAATTAGATAGTCTTTGATTATTTGTGCTTCTTCTTTTTCTAGTCCTCCTATTAATTCTTCTAGTTGCATGTTTACTAGTCTTCCATCTTCTCCTAGTTCATAGATTTTTTTCCTTATTTCTTCAACTATTTTCATTATCATTTCTGCTCTTTGAATTACAGATAGTACATTGTCTAATGTTACTATATCATTAAATTCATATTCATTTAAAATACTTAGTTTATTGTCATATACTTTTCTGTACTTTTCAAGTGTTTGTATCGCTTGATTGGCTTTACTTAATACTACATCTGTATCTTCTAATATGTATCTGTAATTCTCTTTAAATATTGTGATTATGTTTCTTCTTTGTGAAATGCTTATAACTAATTCTCCTGTTTGTTTTGCTGTTCTTTCTGCTGTTCTATGTCTTGTTCCTG
>ERZ1643249.4315-NODE-4315-length-11974-cov-5.493498_pt1 | contig 11974 bp, 10 predicted proteins | sample MGYA00579263_ERZ1643249 | MGnify/ENA primary metagenome ERZ1643249 (study PRJEB29033, sample SAMEA4952264) | chicken gut metagenome | biome: Broiler Chicken; feature: Gastrointestinal Tract; material: Caecum | place: Ireland | collected 2018 | study: Broiler...
CAGTTGCCGGAAATGCGGATGCAACGCAGGAAGCGGTTGATGGTGCTTACGATGCGCTCCTTGCAGCCAAGAATGCGCTGGTGGAACGCGGAGACAAGACGCAGCTTCAAGATGTGGTAGATGCAATTGATCAAGATCTGGAGTTAATCCCAGAGCTTCCGCTTACACAGGAGTTTGAGAGCGCGCTTACAGCTGCGAAAGCAGTTCTTGCCAATGCAGACGCTACACAGGACGTTATCAATGCAGCATATGAAGATCTAATGGCGGCAATGGGGAAGCAGATGCTTGTAGCAGAGCTGTATGGAATGGTTTTAGGCGTAGACGAATCTATAGAAGCGGGTTATGATCAAGGCATAACGGCAGAGACATGGAATGCTTTGATAGAAGAGTATAACAATGCGAAAGCATTGCTCGAAGATGTCGATGCGGCTGATGCTGAAACATTAGAGCAACAGATTGCAGCGTTTGAAGAAGCGGTTGCAAACCTTGTTTCTGCTGGTGACGGTAGTGCGCTTGCAGGTTTGGTTGAAACCGCAAAGAATGAAGATTTGAGCAAATATACAGAGGAAAGTGCAGAGGCCATTCGTCAGGCTATAGCCAAAGCTGAAGAAGCCCTCGAAAAGCGCGGCACGCAGGAGGAAATAGATGAAGCATATGCCGCACTTGAAAAAGCGCTTACAGATGCTGAACTCAAATCTGAAACACCTGTTACACCGGATTCTCCTGATACCGGAGATTACACACCGTTTGCTGTACCGGCAATGCTGGCGGCTGCAGCGGCAGTGCTTCTGTTCGTCAAAAGACGTAGAGAAACCAACTGAATAGAAACGGTGCTGTATGAATAAACGATAACAAAAAACGTCCCTCTTTATCAAAGAGGGACGTTTTTTGCACCTGTCATCAATTGATTTCGGCGCTTTGGGGATAAACTTATAAGAAGAGGTTGCAGACAATCCTTTTTAAGCTCTGTAGAATAACAAAAATCCCGAAAACCTATGTTTTCGGGATTTATTATTTAATATCAGCAGACTTTTGAAACCCAACCGTGTTTATCTTCCCGCTTAGAGAGCTGGATGCCGGTCAATTCATCATATAATTTCTGTGTAATTTCTCCGATCGTACCATCTCCAATTTTGATGATATCGTCTTTGTATTTTAATTCGCAGACCGGTGAGACGACAGCTGCCGTTCCCGTACCGAACATCTCCTTGAGCTGGCCGCTTTTAGCAGCCTCCTCTACCTCATCTATGGACAGGCGGCGTTCACTTACTTTATAGCCCCAATCCTTTAATATTTCGATGCAGGATTTTCTGGTAATGCCCGGCAATACGCTTCCGAGAAGTTCCGGTGTCACCACTTCGTCGCCGATAACGAAGAAGACGTTCATAGAACCAACTTCTTCAACATATTTCCGTTCTACGCCGTCAAGCCACAAAACCTGAGCATATCCCACAGCATCCTGCTGTGCTTTTAAAGAAGCGGCATAATTGCCGCCGGTCTTTGCATAGCCCATGCCGCCCCGGACTGTCCGTACATACTTTGGCTCTACATAAATTTTAACGGGTTCCAAACCATTGGCATAATAAGAGCCTGACGGAGAAAGGATGATTAAAAATTTATAATTGTGTGCCGGATGTACCCCCAGTACAGGTTCACAGCCAATGATGAAGGGACGGATATACAAAGAAGTGCCCTCTGCAGCGGGAACCCAGTCTTTTTCAATTTCGACTAACTTTTTTGTTGCCTGCACGCAAAAATCAACGTCAATCTCTGGAATGCAGAGACGGTCGTTTGATTGATTCATACGCTTAAAGTTTTCCTCCGGACGGAACAGCTGAATTGTACCGTCGGCCGTACGATAGGCTTTCAGCCCTTCGAATACCTCTTGTCCGTAATGGAAAACAGAGGCGGAGGGGTCGAGCGAAATCGGTCCGTATGGAACGATGCGCGGATCATGCCAGCCCTTTCCTACGGTATAGTCCATGACGAACATATGGTCGGTGAAGCATTTGCCGAAGCCGAGTTTGGACTCGTCCGTCGGTTTTTCCTTTGGCGCAGTGGTAAGCGTCACTTTAATTTCTTCCATGAGAGAACCCCTCTTTTCTGAATTGCAGACGTAAGATTTTATCACGCCTTTGGTACTATATTATACACCCCGGATACGCGGATTACAAGGATTTAGCTGAATAAAAATACATGGATATTGCAGAAAAATGCATACGATCTTTCTTTAAGAAGCTGAATTGGGTTTGTGAGCGGAAAATATTTTAATGCGAAATAAGGTGATCCGCATTAATTAGAAAAATATTTGCCTGTTTAATGCCCGGCTTTCTTACAATATCGTCACGCAAAAAAGGCAAAGATGGTTTATAATATAGCTGATAAAGTGGGAGGACCCACTGTACTATTACATAATGCAGAGAAGGATACGTTCTTTATACGGATAAAAAGGGGGAGACCGATGGAACTGCTTTTAGTAGAAGATGACCGTGTTATTGCAACGGGGCTGTTTTATTCACTGTGTCAGGAAGGATATGAGGTGACGGTTTGCCATTCCTGCGAAGAGGCGCGCAGTGCAATTGCATCACATAACTTCAGCCTCTGCCTGCTTGACCTTACGCTTCCGGATGGCAGCGGGTATGACCTTTGCTCTCTGATTAAAGGAAGAGGGAATATCCCTGTTATTTTTTTGACGGCTTGTGACGATGAAGGAAATGTGGTAATGGGGCTTGATATGGGTGCAGATGATTATGTGACAAAACCGTTCCGTTTGCGCGAATTGCTGTCGCGTATCCGTACAGTATTGCGGCGGTATGGAGGAGAGCGGATGCAAACACAGATTACGGCAGGGGATCTTGTTATTAGTACGACGGAAGCGCGCGTATTCAAAGCCGGCACGGAAATTGTGCTGACATCGTTAGAATATCGGCTGCTGCTGATATTTGCGGGGCATATGGGGCAAGTGCTTTCACGCGGGCAGCTTTTGGAAAATTTATGGGACGCCGCTGGTGATTTTGTAAATGACAACACACTGACGGTGTATATTAAACGTTTGCGGGATAAAATCGAAGATGATCCCCAGGAGCCGCAGTATATCAAAACGGTTCGTGGACTCGGCTACCGTTTTGGAACGCCGGAAAAGAGGAGGACGTTGATGTGAAAAACAGGGGAGTGGTGATCCCGCTTCTGGTGGGGATTTTGGTTTCTGGAATTTGTTCGCTTGCCGTATGGTATCGCTGCGGGGAACGCGCAGCGCAGTTCGTAGCCTGTTGCTTTTTGATTGTAAATGCAGCGTATTGGATTGCGTCGGTAGTACGCTACTGTGAGATTGAAGGGCTGTGCGTCTATTTGATGCGGATCCGTTCAGGCGACTATTCGTTGGATATCCGGGACAACAGGGAAGGCAGTTTGTCTAAGCTGAAAAATGATATCTATAAGCTGACTGTTACACTGCGGGAGCAAGCGGAGCTTTTGCGGCGGGATAAGGCTTATCTTGCGGATTCTCTTGCCGATATTTCCCATCAAATCAAAACGCCGCTTACGTCCATTACCGTGATGACGGAGCTGCTTGGAGAACCGGCGCTGCCTGAAGAAAAACGGCTCGAATTTTTAAACGGTATTCGTACTACATTGAACCGGATGGAATGGCTGGTGTCGACGCTTTTAAAGATGGCAAAATTAGATGCCGGTTCTGTTGTAATGAAACCGGAACTGTTTGGAGTGCTTGCACTGTGCAGAGAGGCAGTGGAGCCGCTCTTGATCCGTGCGGAATTAGGCGGGGTATCCCTTTCAGTATCTGGGCCGAATGCACCGCTTTTCTGTGATAGGCGATGGACAGAAGAAGCCGTATTGAATATTGTGAAAAATTGTATTGAACATACGAAATCCGGAGGATGGGTGAAGGTTCAGTGTATTGATAATCCACTTCATGTACGTATTGAAGTGACCGATAATGGCGGCGGGATTCATCCAAGGGATCTTCCCCATATATTTGAACGATTCTATCGGGGAAGGGATGCAAAGCCGGACAGCGCCGGTATCGGCCTTGCAATGGCACGTGCAGTCGTGCTGCATCAGAATGGAGATCTGACCGCTGAAAATACGGATGTCGGCGCGAAATTCGTGATCCGTTTTTTTAAACAGGTGGTCTAAAAAAACGGTTTTTGTATGACAGATTTGTCACACAGAAAGTCACAGAACCGTCATGCTGCCGCGGTATGCTTTACGATAGATTAAGCAAGGAAAGGGTGTATGCAGATGGAGATTCTGCGCATACAGAATCTTACGAAGATATACGGGAGCGGGGATACTGAGGTACGGGCGCTCAACAATGTGTCGTTTTCAGTGCAGAAGGGGGAATTTGTTGCAATTGTGGGGCCGTCCGGTTCGGGAAAATCTACCCTTTTGCATATTTTAGGGGGCGTAGACCGCCCGACCGATGGCAAAGTATTTATTGAGGGAAATGACATTTATGCCTTGAATGAAAATAATCTTGCCGTTTTCCGTCGCCGACAGATTGGCTTGATCTATCAATTTTATAACTTGATTCCGGTTTTAAATGTAGAGGAGAATATCACTCTGCCGCTGCTTCTTGACGGCAGAAAAGTCGACCGTGCTTATCTTCAGAAACTGATTGATACGCTTGGGATTGCCGAGCGGCTTACACACCTTCCGAACCAACTGTCAGGCGGACAGCAGCAGCGTGTTTCTATCGGGCGTGCGCTGGTAAACAATCCAGCGATTGTATTGGCCGACGAGCCGACAGGTAATCTTGACAGCAAGAACAGTGCCGAAATAGTAGAACTTTTAAAGTACTTTAACCGGGAAAACCGCCAGACGCTTATTATCATTACGCATGATGAACGGATCGCATTGCAGGCGGATCGGATCATAGCCATTGAAGACGGCCGTATTGCCCGGGATGAGGTGATCCGGCAATGAACATCATGTATCGTGTGACTTTGAAATCTATGCTGAAAAATAAACGCCGCACGATTGTAACCATCATCGGCGTCATTATTTCAGTGGCGATGATTACTGCGGTTTCAACCTTTTCCGCTTCCTTTTCAAGCTTGTTCCGCAGACAAGAAATTTACGAGAACGGGGACTGGATTGTCTCGTTCCGCTCAATAGATCACGCAAAGGCGCAAGAAGTAGAAAGTGATTCGCTTTTTGATAAGGCCGGATATTCATACCGCGATTTTTTTGTACAGCTTTCTAATCCGGAGGAGACAGGCTATAGATATTTGGAATTACTGTCGGCGGATCGCAACACGATTGAGCTCAACGCAATGAAGGCAACACAGGGAAGGCTTCCGGAATCGCCCAATGAGATCTGCCTTCCAGAAGAAGTTGAAGCTTTTTCATCTTATCAGCCCGGCGATACAATCACGCTATCTTATGGAATCCGTTTACAAGATGGGGTGCGTACTCCGGCTACAGAATCGTATATGGAAGGGGAGACGTTTTCTGAAATAGAAAGCCGGACTTTCACCATATGCGGCTTTTGGCAGGGAAGTGGAATAAGCCGTTTTTTTCCGGTCGCTGTGACCGGTTATTCGAGGGAAACGACGCCTGCGGAGGCACAGCTTAACTTGACAGCCCGTACGCTGCAAATCCAAAGCGATACCTATGGACAAATTTACGACGTTGCTTTTCAGTATCAGATTGATTCGAATACACTGCAGTTTCACAATGCGCTTTTAAATTACAGCGGCGTATTAAGTGACCGCGACCTGTTTGTTACATTTTTAATGCCGACGGTTATCATAGGTTTGATTATTATGATCGGTTCGGTTATGCTGATTTACAATGCTTTTGCCATTTCGGTTTCGGAACGTGCCAAGCAGCTTGGTATGCTGGCGAGCATCGGCGCTACCCGCCGCCAAAAACGCAGAAGCGTACTCTTTGAAGGGGTTGCAATTGGGATTGTTGCCATTCCGCTTGGGATCTTGTTTGGAATTTTGGGAATCGGCATTACCTTTTGGGCAATTTCTCCTTGGATTATGAGTATTTTTCAAATTGATGTGCCGTTTCAGGTTGAAGTCGTACCCGCAGCCATTGTGATGGCAGTCCTGTTTTCCGCCTTTACGATCTTAATTTCTGCATGGCTTCCGGCAAGGCGCGCTTCGAAAATTACGCCGATTGAAGCAATCCGGCAATCTCAGGATGTTCGCCTGCGCGCAAAAAACGTCAAGACTTCCCGATTTGTGAGAAAACTGTTCGGATTTGAAGGGGAACTTGCCATGAAAAATCTGAAACGGAACCGCAAACGGTATCGTGCTACAATTTTGGCGCTTTGCGTCAGTGTTGTGCTGTTTTTATCGACTGCCGCTTTTAACAATTATATGGTGCACGCTTATAGTATGGCGCGGCACGAGGTGGCGTATGATGTTGCGTTTTACGCTTACGACGGCAGTGATCAGACGCAGGAGCTTTTGCATATCCCTTACGCGAAGGAAGCAGAAATGAACCGCAATCTGTCTTTGGGGGCAGCGCTTCCCCGTGAAAAAGCAAGTCCTGCTGTGCAGAAGGCTTACACAGGATCTTTCGAAGAAATCCCTTTAGATATCCAAGTGATTGCGCTCGATGGCGCTTCACAGGAAAGGTATCTTGAAAAAGCCGGGCTGGATCCGCACCTGCTGGATACAAAAAATAATGCTGTCGCAATTAACCGCTATCTTTATGCGGACGGGCATGATTACAGCGAATACAGCACCGTGGATGAGCGGCAGATCTCTGAAATCAACCCGTATTATTCTTACTATCTTTATATCGACGGAGAGGAGAAAGAAGAACACTATTACACAGGGCAGCCGCTGTCTATTCAGGCTTTTACAGAGGAAAGGCCGCTTTGCGTCAGTGAAATCTCCGATTCCCCTGCAAGACTTGTCCTGGTTGTTTCGGAAGAGACTTTTGACGGTATGATGACAGCATATACACAGCAGGTTCAGGCTGCTCTTGATGCCGGGGAAGATGAAATCGACTCGCTTGTTTACAGTACGCGCTCTTTTTGTTACCGTACGGATGAATCGTCGCTGCTTTGCAGCGAGTTGGAGCAATACTATGGCTATACCAATAATTTTGAAGAAGCAAACAGGCAGGTTCAAAATATGCTGAACGTTATCAACGTATTCCTCTATGGGTTTATTACGCTGATTACGGTGATTTCTGTTGCGAATATCTTTAATACAGTTTCGACAAGTATCGGACTGCGGACAAGGGAGTTTGCCATGCTTAGAAGCGTCGGTATGACAAAAAAAGCATTTAACAAAATGCTCCGGTTTGAAAGCATGTTTTATGGAATGAAGGCGCTTTTATGGGGAATCCCCATTAGCATTATTATCTGCTTTTTGATGTATGGCAGCCTGTCTCGAAATTTTGATTTCGGCTTTTATATTCCGATTGTACCGTTTGGAATTGCGGTTTTGGCCATTTTTTCTATTGTCGGCCTTACGATGCTTTATTCAGCGTCAAAGGTGAAAAAAGCAAATATCATCTCAATCCTGACACAGGAAAATATATAGAAACCTTCTAAAGTGGGGAAAAGAAAAAGCGTCGAAAAAGGCGGCGGACAGAATCATCTGTCCGCCGCTTCGGCGTTACCATGGAATTTCACGCAGGAAACCGTCCCTGAGGACGAAACGGTTTTCGTCAGAGTGGATATATGGTTCTTTTTCATCATAGCACAAGGCCGAGGTGATGTACTCTCCAGCCTGCATTGCCTCTGGCGCCTTTATGTCACAGTACCAGCGAAAGGTAAATCCCTCCGGGCGCAGCTTATTGAAAAGGATTTTCCCCATCATGTTAAGCGCAGCTTTGGATGCGCTGGCGGCAAAATCTTCTTGACCTGTGCTGTAGGAGTTGCTTGCCTCTATATCCGTAATGGCGGCAATGCGCTTCATCCCTCGTCTTAGCAGCGGGAGAAAGGCGTTTACCGTTTCAAAAGCACCATAGAGATTTTGCATCATCGTGTCCAGCATTTCATCATAATCGTGTCCGGCTCCCACTTTTCCGTCGTGGGGCTGCCGGCCGGTTCCCAGTACCAGAATATCAAGCTGCCCGCTTTGGCGTTCTATCTCTTTTACAGCTTGTGCAAGGCTTTCTTTATGCATAGGATCGAACGGGAGAAAGCGTATGCCGTCCGCCATGTTTTCCGGCCGTGCCGGAGCGCTTAAGTAGACACGGTCATGGGAGGCGGCGAAAAAATCAGCGGCTTGCCGTATAGCAGGTTGTGCGCCGCATGTTAGTAAAATGGTTTTGTTCATCCGTTTCCTTCCTTTCAGTATGGCCACATTTCTCCGCTGATATCTGTCATGACCAGTACGTCTTCGGTTGGCCGGTCTGTTATAAACTGCCGGTATGCCGCTTCGGCGGCTTCTTCCGGTTCAAAGTTGCCGACGGTCGACTTAGTTCCCATCATATAAGATCGTACCCAGCCCGGATGGTATAATCGGAAGGAATACCCCTGCGGGCGCAGCGTGCGAAACATCCTGCGCACCACCATATTGAGCGCAGTTTTTGACATGGTGTAGGAAAATGTATCCTGCCGATGTGCAACTGAAATAGAGCCGGCTTCACTTGAAATATAGGCAAGCCGTTTTAAGCCGCCCTGCATCAGAGGAAGAAACGCCTCCGTAACGCGGAGCGCAGCGATCGTGTTTACGTTGAAAACTGCGCGCATATTGTCGTATTCTTCATTCCCTGAAATGCCGGCGCAGCTGATGAGCAGGTCGATTGTACCGCAAAGCGCTGCACAGGCCTTCGCGGCAGTGTTGACAGATTCTGTGTCACTGACGTCCAATGGAATGATGTGCAGGTTTTCAGGCTCCTGCCTGCTTAATTGTGAAAGCTGCGGCCAATCCGGCATATACTGGCCGGCGATTACCTGCCAGCCGCCCTTTAAAAAGCATTCACACAAAGCGAAGCCGACGCCTCGGTCGGCCCCTGTAATCAGTACGGTTTTTGGCATGGCGTTTACCTTTCTTTCAAGCACCATTCAAAGGCGTTTGTGAGCAGGCGGATAAACGAGGGGTTTTCCCAAACGTCAAGCGTATGGCCCGGCGTGAGCGCACATAGGCGCCCCTCACCTAACAAGCGTGTGTATCCAGCGGGCTGGACGCCGCCGTCTTTGGAACGGCTTGTTAAAAAGAGGTCCGCGTCCTGGCAAAGCATCTCGATTGCATAATGCTCATCCCGGATAGAAAAGTCACAAAGTCCATCGGCGATAGGATGTCCGGGCTTTTCAAAATGCAAATCGACCGTACAGCGCGGCGGATGTGTAAGAAACCGGGAGCCTGTCAAGGCGTTATAATCGGGAGAGCTGCCTTCACCATAGGCGAGCCCGGAATGCAGGGCGATAAAACCGCCGCCGGCACGGATATAATCTTCAAACTCCTTCGGGCCGACCTCTGTCACTCCTTCTTCAAACCAAGGGGCGTTGTTGGCGGCAATAACGCTGTTGCTTTTGCAGCATAAGATCACGCGGTAGCGTGCGATCCTTTCCGGTGTCAGATGTCTTTGGCTGCCTTCACTACATCAAAGCGGAACCGGCTGTCTTTTCGAGCTGCAAGCCCTTTTTCAACGACTTCTGCCGGATGCCAGAGGTCGTCGCAGATGACCAAAATATTTTCCATGTTGCCTCCTTGCACATTGCACGTTTGAATGTTGGTATATCGTTATAATTTTCATCATAGCACAGATTCCACATTAAGTAAAGTAGAATGACTGGGATTTGCAAAAGAAATGCAGATCCTGACAAAAAGAAAAAGGATGCGTGTTGACAGATTGCCTAATGCATGTTACAATGCATAAAAAGGTTTGTTCGGTTTCTTTACTTATATCCGCTTGTTTTTGTAAAGTGTAAGGAATGAGAAGGGGTGTTTAAGATGACAATGCGTGATTATATTGAAGAACAGCCTGCCGTGATGCGGCGGATTTTTGAGAACCGGAAAGAAAATCTGCGGGAGTTTCTCACCTATTATCGGGAAATCAGCCCGGATCATATTTATATTGTCGCTTGCGGCAGCTCTTATAATGCATCCTGTGTAGCGGCGGCGTTTATGGCTAAGGTGCTGAATACGGATGTGACGGTTCATTTCCCGTCCAAGCTTCCGGCGATCCGCGCTAAACGTCCTCTTATTATTGCTGTGTCGCAGGGCGGGGAGTCTACCAATACCATCGCGGCAGTAAAGGCGCTTTCGGCCTATCCTTTGATTGCGGCGACAGGGAAGGCGGAATGCACGGTCAATTCATTGTGCGACCGGCATTTTGACTTTGGATGCGGCCCGGAGACGGTCGGCCCGAAAACAAAGGGGTATACGGCGACCATCCTTTCTTTCAGTCTTTTTGCTTTGGAGGCGGCACGTATTTCAGGCAGCATCGACAAGCCTGCGTATGACCGCTACTGCGCGCTGTTTGCAGCGGTCCCGGATAATATGGAAGAGAATATTGCGCGCTGTGACCTGTTTGTACAGGCGCATCTTTCTGAGTTTTGCAGCATGAAAAAGATGGCGTGGACAGGCAAGGGGATCGACGGCCTTCTTACCAAGGAGTGCGCGCTCAAAATTATGGAGACGCTGCTGATTCCGGCAATCCACTATGAATTTGAAGAATATCTGCACGGCCCGCTGTGCACAATAGATCCGCAGATGGCAGGTTGTTATCTGCTGTCGGACGACGCAGACGCCAAACGGATCGAAGCAGTGGCCCGGGCGCATCAGGAGATATGCCCGCAGGCCTATGTCGTCACGTCGGATGATACCGTCGAGGGGGATCGTGTCCTGCATCTCATTTCCGGCGGGGATGACGCGGTCAAGCCTTTTGCCTATATTCTTCCGGCACAGTTTATTGCGTCGGAGGTTCCCGTGGCGCTCGGCACAGTCGACAAAGGGATGCGCCAGTTCCGTGCATTTGACGATATTGTAAAAATAAAAGCGAAACGGTGAGGTGTCTTTATGGAACCATATGTATTGGGCGTTGACAGCGGCGGGACGAAATGCCTGATCCGTGCGGTGCGCCCGGATGGTACGTTTCTTGCAGAATATAGCGGCGAAACTTCCCGCCACCACGGTTTAGAAGAAGCTGAGGTTGTCCGCCGGATTGAGCGTACTGTGGATGCATGCCTTGCGCAGTTTGGCGGGAAGCGGGAAGCGTGTCTTGCGGTCGCGGCAGGTGTATCGGGCATTGATTCCGATGAAGATGCAGCCATTGTTGACCGTATTTATCACAGCTTAAAAGGGTTTTCCTGCCCTATCCGCTGCCTGAGCGATGCGGAGCTTACACATTATGCAGTGACCGGCGGGGTTGGTGTCCTTGTTATATCAGGAACCGGCTCGATTGCATATGGGAAAAACGCCGCAGGTGAGAGCGCACGCGTAGGCGGATGGGTTTTTACCATCATGAGCGACGAGGGTTCGGGTTCTTATATTTCGCGGCAGGCACTGCATCACTTTTCGCGTTATTTGGACGGATGCGCAGAAGAGACGGAGCTTGTGCGGCTTGTCAAAAAGCGCGTTGGCATATCAACGCGGAAAGAGCTGATGGACCTCTGCATCCAGCTTGGTACGCCGCCATGGACGCTGCCGCGTCTTTCTATTGAAGTGGACGAGGCTGCAGCAGCAGGGGATCCCTATGCGCTTGCAATTTTAGAGGACGCCGCGCGCTGTACGTTCCGGCTTGCCGATATTCTGGTACAGAAACTTCGGCTTTATGAGGAAGCGCAATTTAAAGTCGGCGTATGGGGAAGCGCTATTGTAAAAAGCCAGTATCATTTTTCGGAGTTCTGCCGGCTGTTCCACGAAAAGTATGATAATGTGTCCGTTGTAAAGCCTCAAAAGGACGCCGCAGACGGCGCGTGCCGCTTGGCGCTTGAAATGATCGGAAAATAGTAAAGAAAAAATATAAAAACGAAGGATCATGTATGAACTGCACCCCATTTGTTAGACAGTATGATATACTGGATAACAAGTGGGGT
>ERZ1643249.4316-NODE-4316-length-11970-cov-10.470835_pt1 | contig 11970 bp, 14 predicted proteins | sample MGYA00579263_ERZ1643249 | MGnify/ENA primary metagenome ERZ1643249 (study PRJEB29033, sample SAMEA4952264) | chicken gut metagenome | biome: Broiler Chicken; feature: Gastrointestinal Tract; material: Caecum | place: Ireland | collected 2018 | study: Broiler...
ATTTTATCATATCGGAAGGTTTTATTCTATTTACACAACTTTTTCTATACTCTCTAAAAAGCATTAGGTCTTTTATTATTTTTTTATCTAAAATTCTAACTTTTAGTGACAAGACATATTCCATGAATAGATTTGTATTTCTAGGAAAAATGCTTAACACTTCTTCTAATCTTTTCTTCACTTTACTTTTATATAGCATCATTGATTATCTGTTTTCATTATCTTTTTCTTCTTTATATTTTGAAGTATATAAATCTTTTTCTTCTTCTGTTTCTGTTTCGCTTGCTTCAATATATTTTTCCATATCAGGTAATTCTTTAATATTACTTAATCCGAAATAATCTAGAAAATCATTTGTTGTTTCATAAAGAATGGGTCTTCCTGGTAAATCACTTCTACCAGACTCTTTTACTAATCCTTTTGCCACTAATTTTCTAATCATTTGACTGCTTCCTACTCCTCTTAGTTTATCTATTTGCATTCTAGTAATCGGTTCATTATAAGCAATGATTGCTAGGGTTTCTAGGGCTGCTTGACTTAGCGTATTGGTCTCTGGATTTTCTAATAATTTTTGATAATATTGTCTATGTTCAAATTTGGTAGTTAACTTTAATCTATTTCCTAAAAAATCGATTCTAAGTCCTCTATCTTCATTTTCATAACTATGTTTTAATTCATTTACTAGTTCTTTTACTTTCTCTTCCTTTAACCCTAACACTTCTTCTATTTGATCTAGAGTTAATCCATCTTCTCCTACTACAAATAATAATCCTTCTAATACTGCTTTATTTTTCATCCTGCACCTCACATATAATATCATCAAAATTTTTATCTTGTGTAATTTTTAATTCTTTATTTTTTGCCATTTCTAATATTGCTAGAAAAGTTGCAACTATATATTCTTTATTCAATACTGGGAATAGTTCAAAGAAAGAAACTTTTGGTTTCTTTTTTAATATACTTTTAATTTCTAATCTTCTAGAAGAGACACTAATTTCATTCGTTGTTACCTTCGTCTTTAATGGTCTAGATTCCTTTTTCCTCTCTAAATATTTTTTAAATGCTTCTACTAAATCATCTAATGTAATATCCGATGACAATTTGGTATCTTCTTCAATATAGTTTTTAATATTTTCTGGAGACTTCGTATAAATCTCTTTTCTTAATTCTTCTTTTTCCTTTAATACCTTTGTAATTTCTTTATAGGCTTGATATTCCAATAATCTATTTACTAATTCTTCTCTAGGGTCTACTTGTTCTTCTTCTGTTTCTTCTACTTTAGGGTTTGGAAGTAATAACTTTGATTTTAATTCTATTAATTCTGAGGCCATTACTAAATATTCACTGGCAATTTCTAGATTCATTTTTTCTTGTTCATTTAAATAAGAGATATATTGTTCGGTAATTTTTTCTATTTCTATATTCATAATATCCATTTTATTTTCTTTAATTAAATGAAGTAATAAATCTAGCGGTCCCTCAAACTCATTTATTTTAAAATTAATATTCACAGTATCACTTCCATCTTTTTTCTTTTTCATTATAACATAAAACCTTTGTTATATGCTATAATGAATTATAAATAAAAAAGGGTTGACTCTCCCCTTATGGGGAGTGATAAGTTGTCATTAAGAAAGGAGATTTTGTATGTATCAAATTGGAGAGTTTTCATATTTATGTGAGACTACTATTAAAACTTTAAGGTATTATGATAAAATTAATTTATTGAAGCCAGTGAAAATAAATACTTTAACTGGTTATAGATACTATAGTGAGAAACAAATTGATACTTTAAAGAAAATAAAAGAATTACAAGTTTCTGGATTTTCTTTAGCTGAGATTAAAGATTTATTACAAAATGAAAATAAAGAAAAATTAAATGAACAAATAAAGAAAATTGAGGATGAAAGCTCAAAAAAAATAATGATACTACAAAAAATGAAAAATAATATGACAAAACAAAAAGTTGAATTTATTGCTAACCCTAATTTTACAATTGTTGGTATTTCTACTACTATTAAATCTAGAGATAGTATTGAGCGTGTTCTTAAAACTATTGATAAAAAAATTAAGCAAGAACAGTTTCGTAAATATCCCTTTATTGTAGAAAATTATGAGAAAGGATTTTCACAAGAAAACACTAGATGCTTTATTGGTAGAATATTGCCTGATTATATTTTATCTAATCCTAACTTCTTACATAATTATAATAAAAAAGGTATTAGGATTATTAATAGTCAGAAAATTAAAAATGTTTTACATACTACTGTTGAGACTACTGTTTTAGATTCATATAAAAAAATAATTGAATATGCTAAGACAAATAATATTCAAATTAGAGGACCTTTTCAAGAAGTATATAATAATGATAAAATAGATATATATATTGAGGCATATGATTTGAATCAAGAAAATCAAGATGAGTTAGTTCATCGTAAGCAATTAAGTAAAGTTATTACTGATACACATGCAAAAGAGTTTATTGGTAAATGGCAATTGATGGGAGAAATTATAGAACCAGCTTATTTATTTAATCCAAAAAAGACTCATACAAAAACTGGTAGTAAATATGAGTATATTGAATTATACAAAGATGGTTCTACAAATTTTGAAAATATTAGTTGGAGAGATCATTATTTAGTTATGCAAGAAGATAATATTATATTTTATTCCTATTTATATAAACCATATAAGAAGGGATTCTCAACATATATGAATATTTTAATCAATAGTAAAGAAAGTAATTCAAGACCATATAAATATTACTATAAAAAAATTAAATAATAGGAGTTTTTTATGAAAAATTTTACAATGCGTGATGAAGAATTTATATGTGAAAACTGTGGCAAGAAAGTTACTCCTTTAGGTTATACTGCTAGAGATCATTGTCCCTTTTGTCTTTATTCTAAACACGTGGATATTATGCCTGGAGATAGAAAAAATACTTGTTTAGGATTGTTGCAACCTATTGGTATTGAAAAATTTAAAGATACTTATAAAATTGTTTACCGTTGTAGTAAATGTTGTGAACTTCATAAAAATATTATGGCTAAAGATGATGATATGGATTTAATTATTTCTATTTCTTCTAATATTATCTAACAAGGTGAATGGTTCACCTTGTTTTTATTAACCTTTTTGCTTTTTCTAAATCGCATGTTGTCGTTAGGACATAATCTCTCCAGAAATTTTTTGATTTTTTCGTCTTTGAGGGATTTGAATAAGGAATTTGATAAAATGACGATTTTATCAATGTTTGACTAGTTACTATTTTTAAATCTACAATCCCTAGTTTATCAAGATTTAAATCAGTGATTTTAATTCGATAAAGATTTTCTAAATAACTTAGTTCTAATGTTGAATGATGTAAGTCGGGAAATACTACTGCAGGGGATGATACATTAAATTGATTTTTTCTTCTTCTAGTTCTATTATCCTTTACTAATAGTCTATCTTTTATTCCTTCTAATATGTTTTCTAGTACTCTATCACTCGTCTTTTCAAAATATTCATCTAATATCTTTTTTTCTTCTTCAGTATAATTAAATACTTCTTTTTCTAACTCTACTGTTTCTAAAAGCTTTGAAATTTCGGTTTTTAGTAACTCAATTTTTAATTCCTTTTCTTGTTCTGATAAATTCTCAATTACTTCTTTTCCTATTTCGTCTTGTAAAGATTTTACCTCACTAGTAATATCTATTCCTAACATTTTTCCAAAACAACAAGCTGCTGTTAAAAACTCAATACTACTTTCTTTTATTACCTTCTTTTTTTCTTCTTTAGTCATGTTTTGATAATTATATACAAATTGTTTTATTTCATCCATTTTATCTCTTCTTTCCTTCGTTATTTTTTATCATAAAATAAAAGATTGCTTTTTGCAACCTTTATTTATTAAAGAAATCTTTTTTATTAAATCCTGATGTCATAAAACGCCAAGCAGCTTTTCTATTGGTTAACCAGGTAAATTTTACATTGTTTTTCTCATTATTTATGATTTTTTCTACCATAAATTCAGCTATTGTTTCAGGATAGTCTCCTAAGATATTATACACTTTTTTGGTTTTTTCATCTAATGTTATTTTTTCTCCATCTCCTAATGCGGTAGTAATAAAGTTTGTAATCATAATACCTGGAGTTATTTTTCCTATTAATACATTAGTATTTTTTTGTTCTGCTTCATATGCTAGTGCTTCTGTAAAATAAGTAACTGCTCTTTTACTAGTTCCATATAGTGATAGTCCTAATATTTTAGCATCATTACTACCATGTCCTTCTACATTAAATATCTGACCACTTTTTTGTTTTATCATTGTTTGCATTATTAATTTAGAACATGTTATTGTTCCTTTTAGGTCTATATCTATTAATCTATCTATTGTTTCCTTATCTAGTTCCCAGATAGGTTTATTTGGCTGATTTACTCCAGCATTATTAATCCAAATATCTATTGTTTTTACTTCCTTTATTACTTTATTAATTAGATCTTTTACCTCTTCTTCTTTGGTAATGTCCACTTCGAAAGATAGAATTTTTCCCTTACTATTTATTTTTTCTAATTCTTCCTTGGCTGTTGTGATAGATTCTTTTGATATATCACAAATTACAGTATTAAAATCATTTATTCTAAATAATTTTAACATTTCTAAACCGAATCCTCTGGCACTTCCTGTAATTACTACTGTTTTCATTTTTTACCTCCATGGTTATTATAACACAGATTAATTTTTTGGTTTAAAAACTAATGAAAATAAGAAGGCAAAAATGATTGCTGCTGTGATACCTGTTGCTGTTAGATCAAACATTCCCATTAAAATACCTAAAATTCCATATTCATGAGTTTTGGCTAGAGCTCCGTGGATTAGGGAATGTCCGAAACTAGTAATTGGTACCAAAGCTCCACCACCCACTACTTTGATAATTTTATCATAAAAACTAAAAGAATCTAGAAAGGCACCTATTACTACAAATAAACTTGTGATATGTCCTGGAGTTAGTTTTGTATTATCTAATATAATTTGAGCTATCATACAGACAAAGCCACAAAATAGAAATGAATTAATTAATAACATTATACTACCTCCAAACTAATTGCATTGGCAATTGAATAAATGTTTTCTTTTTGATATACCATAGTTGGAGAAAATAGAGCTCCTGTTGCGACGATTAATACTTTCTTTAAGTTTTTCTTTTTCATTTCATGATAGATATATCCGAAAGCAACTAAAGCACTACAGACTGGTCCACTACCTCCAGCAAGACACTCTTTTTGTTTTTTTAAGTCATATAACATGACTCCACAATCATTATAATTTTTAGATAAATCCAAGTTATATTCTTCTTGCATATAATCTTTTAATATTTCTTTTCCATATAACCCTAAGTCTCCAGTTACAATTAAATCATAATAGTCTGGTTTTCTATTTAAGTCTTGTAAATGTCTTTTGATGGTGTCTATTGCGGCTGGTGCCATTACTTTTCCCATGTCATTTGGATCATTTTGTCCAAAATCAATAATTTGTCCTATCGTTGAAGACTCTACTTTTATGTCTGTTTTTTCTTTTGTTAATAAAATAGAAGCACTACCTGTTGCAGTAAAAGTAGCACTTAATGGTTTTGGTGCTCCATACTCTGTTGGATTTCTAAACTGTTTTTCTGCTGCCATATTATGAGAAGATATGGTAACTATTGCATTTTTTACTTTTTTAGAATCAATTAAACAACTTCCTAAAATCATTCCCTCAACCGATGTAGAACATGCACCATACAATCCTAGAAAACATTTTGAAAAGTTATAAGCTCCATAGGTTGTGGCACTAATCTGATTTAAGAGGTCTCCTCCTAATATCACATCTACTTCTTTTCTTTTTAAATCTACTTTTTTATGTAATAGTTTTAGGCTTTCTTTTACCGTTTTTATTTCAGCTTTTTCCCAGGAATTTTCTTTAAAATATAAATCATCAAAGGTCTTATCAAAATATTTTTTTAGTGGACCTTTTTTTTCGTAAGGCCCTGCCACTGTTGCGGTATCTTTTACATATACATCATTGTATTTAAATGTCATATCTTACCTCCTAAAAGAAAGCGAATCATTCCAAAAAACCAGGCGGCAATAATACCATATAGAATCACAGAACCTGCTAGTTTAAAAATATTAGCACCTAATCCATAAATTGGTCCTTCTTTTCTATAATCTAAAGCTGCACTTGTCATGGAATGAGCAAAGCCTGTGATTGGAATTAAAAGACCACATTTAAATTTAGTTACCAGTTTGTCAAAAAAGCCAAGCGCTGTTGAAAGAGATGCGACAAATATTAGTATAACTATCATAATGGTTCCGGCACTACTTCTTGATATATGAGTATAATAACAAAGAAGTTCAATCATACCTTCCCCTAGAAGACCAACTAACCCTCCAGCTATAAAGGCAACCATTGCACTTTTTAGTCTAGGATTGGGAGCTTGATGGTCTTTTGCAATTAATTCATATTTTTGATTTTTCATAGTATCACCATTCTTAGTGTTACCTATTTTTTCTATTTCATGCAAAAAAAAGAAGTATTTATCACTTCTTCTCATCAAAATCAATTAATTTTTTTGCTTTTTAGACTTATTCCTAATATTATTATACCTACGATTACAGTTATACCACTTATCATTGTTAGTATTCCTTTTACTCTTTGGCATAAGTCAGGTACTTCTATTAGACTGTGTAATTTCCTACTGGTAGCATTACATTTATTTCACTATTTGTAGTATTCATTCTGCATACGATATTTCTAAGGCTATCATAGATTGCTATTTCAGCATTCGCTAAATTCTATTTTGTTTCGACATTGATTACTTTGATGTTTAAGGTTCCAACTTGTTCTTTGTAGTTTACTCTATTGTCTCAAATATAGTTTCTGCACTACTTTCTTTACAATTGATTCGTGCTGCTTTTTGTGTTATGGCTCTGTATTTACTTCTTTCCTTATATGGTTTATAGTATGACTCCTTTTCTATTCTTCTAAATTTACCTTTCTTCCGGATAAATTTGTCAATAGAAAAAATTATGAAATCGCCTTCTAACTTATGTATAAATTCAGTGTATAGATGGAATAGTAAATTCCTAATTAATCCTTATAGTGTCGTTTTTAATTTTTCTAATATTTTTGTTTCTTTTCTTGATACTTGTACTTGACTCATTCCTAAAGTCTTACTTGTTTCTTGTTGGGTTAAATCATTAAAGTATCTAGCAATAATTAATTGCTGTTCTTCTTGTGGTAGGGAAGATATTGCATTTTTTAAATCTAGTATCTCATCATTCATTCCAATCTCTTCAGTTCCAATGCTGTTATATAAGTCCATATTTTCTTCTTCGTAAGCATAATCTAGACTCTCTACTTGCCTTGTTGCGAGTGTTGCTTCTTGTATTTTTTCAACTGGTTCTTCTAAAAAAATAGATAACTCTTCAGTTGTTGGTTCTCTTTTTAGTCTCTGTCTCATTACTTCTTTTGCTTGTTCTAGACTTTTATTTAATCGTAGTAAGTCTCTACTTACTTTTACAGGATTACTTGCAGTAATATAGTTATTTATCTCTCCTAAAATATAGTAATAAGCATAAGTTGAGAACTTGGTATTTTCACTTTCTTTATAATTCTTTTTTGCTTTCATTAGTCCCATCATAGCAACTTGATATAAATCTTCTTTATCAAAACTTTTGTACTGACTAATCATTTTATAAATTAGATTCTCATATTCCAATATGTTGTCCATAATCCTCCTTTATATACTAATATATTGAAATACTTCTTTTTCTTCTTCTACATAAAATAATTGATCTTTTCTTTTACCTATTTTCTTTTTTAAACTTTCTGATAGACCACAGAACACAACACTTCCGCAATGTAAAAATATTTCTGTTAGTTTATTTTGTAACATTCCTAGTAGTGCTTGCTCTACCTTCTTTACTTCTTCTAAATTAAATACATACATTAATATTCCTTGTTTGTAAAGTAGATAATTTATTTCTTCTGCTACTTTATAAAAATTATTTGTAGTTAATTCTCCCTCCAATCTAATAAAAATGATTCCTTTATTTATCTGAGCTGTTACTTCTAACATAAGATCACCTCTGGTTACACTATAAAATAAATTTATTTTTATTTCTACTGTTTCGACAAATGATGACAAAAAATTCGTTCGACAAAATTCGACAAAAAAACTACTAGCTTGTTGCTAATAGTTTCTTCTCTCTTATTTTTTCATAAATTGTAATGGCTTTGGTGTTATCATTTCTTTTACACCACCTGGAAGTTGTGTTAGTACTTCTTTTTCTTTTGTTTCTAGCACTCTTTTTCCTAATTCATCAGAATACTTTAGTCCAAAACTTTCAACATTTTGTATTACTTGATTAAGATAAGATAATTTTTCCTGTGGAGTAAGTAGGTTTAAATCTTTTAACTTAAGTTCTGTTGTTTGTTGTTTCATCATTTCAGGAAACTCTTGCATATAACTAACTCCTGCTTTAAGTTCTGTTAAATTTGTATCTGTGTATCCTTTTCCTAAGAATGGACTTGCATAGTAAGCATTTCCTTCTGGTTCTACAATTGCTAGTACTTGGTCTTCTTCATTAAACATGTAAGTTCTATCTTTTCTGTTTAGTACTTGGTCAAATCCTAATAGAAATAATTCTGTTAAATTTCTTTCTTTTCCTTGTTTCATATATTACCTTCCCCTTTCCTATGTGCGATATATTATAACAAAAATTAAGAAAAAAAGCAAGGATAAGGTCATTATTTAGCTAATTTTAAAGTACAAGAATAATCTATTTTTAGGTTTCTTCTTTAAATTTTTTCATTACTGGTACAAATCTTTCAATAAATTTGTATTCATCACGGTCTTTGATATATAAAAATCCTAGGATAGAAAATACTAAGGCACCAATAAAGTTTACAATTAAGTCTTTCATTGTATCTATAATTCCTAAATCAAGATAACCGTTTTCTATTGTTGTTACCTTTTTATTGTTGTTGCTATAGATTTCTGTTTTGTTTATATTATCTATTATTACAGGATCATTTTTATTTTCTTTGTTTAATTCTACTGATGATATTTTCTGTACAATTCTATCTTTTTGCATATCTAGGTTTAAATATCTGTCTGCTGCAAACTCTCCAAATTCCCAAAGGACTCCTATGGTCATGGAAAAGCAGAAAGCTACTAAAGCAACAAAAATCGGAGTCATTTTAATATGAAATCGTTCTGTTCTGTTTAATATATCTATTAGAGAAAATCCTACAGCTGCAGCTAGAAAACCATTTAATGTATGTAACATGGTATCCCAGTGTTTAAATATTCCATAGAAATTTTGAATTTCTCCTAATATCTCTGCAGCAAAGATAAATAAATATACAATAATTTCTAATGTTGTTGGTAGTTTTACTTTAAAAGTCCTTGAAACTATTGTTGGAAGTGTAAATAAAATTAAGGTTAAAAAACATAGTGCTACAGCGTGCCAGTTGCCTTTTAGAGCTTGTTCTACCATACATACAATTACTAGAAATCTTAATACTAAATATACAGTAATATTAATACGACGTTCTTTTTTTGTTTGATTCTTTTTCGTTTCTGACATCTTATACTCCTTACTCTTCAAATAATTTTTTTGCATTTGTTTTTGGTATTAGCATTTTTACTTTTTGATCTACTTTAAACTTAAATGTTAAATTTGGAGATAGATACTCTTCTCCATCGATACACCAAGATGTTTTTGGTCTATCTAAAAATTCTATTTCAAAATCATTGGTTTGATAATAAGTAATTCCTGGCACTTCTTTTACATCTTTCATAGTTACTTGAACTAACATTCTTAAAATATCTGCTTTGGTTTTGGGATTAGCTAGAGCTACTTCAAACATATTATCATCCATTTTTACATCATAATAGATATCATCTACTCCGGCAACACGGGATGAGTTCGTAATAAAGAAAAATGAATATTCTCCTTTATGTTCTACTCCATCAACTTTATACTTTACTCGATAGCGATGAATACTATTTCTCAATTGTCTTAAACCATATAAAATATATGCAATTTTTCCATATTTCTTTTTTAAGTCTCTAGGAGTACTATAAGCCATATCAATATAATCTCCAAGACAAGCAACATATACAAATGGAGTATTATCTATATAACAAATATCTACTTTTTTTCTTACACCATTTAATAATAGTTCTAAATCTTTTTGATAATTTTTGGTATATCCATACATATTAGCAACATCATTGGTAGTTCCCATGGGAAGATTAGCTAATGTTAATTTATTTTCTCTTTTTAGATTTCCTGTTACTACTTCATTTAAAGTTCCGTCTCCTCCGGCACTGATTACTAAATCTACATCATCATCTAATCCTTCAACAATTCTTATCGCATCTCTTTTGGCTTTGGTGTATCTTATTTCAGCATCATATCCGTGTTTTCTTAATATGTCATAAAATTCCTTTTTACTACCTAGACTTTTTACTTTCCCGCTTTCTGGATTCATAATAATGATACATTTTTTCATGGTCATCGCTCCTTGATATAACTTATTATATCACATTGTAGTCATATTAGTAATATTATACTTCAGAACTACTCTTTTATGATTTTACTGTATCAATTTTTTGCAACTTATTTAACCAGGAATAGTATTTTTGTCTAATTTTTGTTGAAATTTTTCTATTATATATCCAGTGAAATGTTTTTTGCCTTATCCATTCTATTAGTGATGCTGTAAAATAGATAGCAAAAGATACGATAAAAATATAGAGAATAAAGCTATAATTTGAAACTGGTCCATTATCTATTCTTAACCATTGATATAGTACTCCTCTCATCAATGGATTGTCATGGACTAGGTAAATTCCTAATGTTAATGTTGCTAAGTTGTTAATTATTTTACTTCGTATATTTAATGTTTCAAAGAATAATACAAAAGCTATTGTTTGTACTATAACTATTGGATTACTATAGGCTCTACTCATTAATATTAGATTATTTGTTATATCATTTACTAAACTATTCACATTATTTAATGACTGAGATGATCTATAAATTATGTAATTTAATATTGCACAACTGAAAAATATTATTATACAAACTACTTGTTTAGAATATTTCCTAAATATAGCAAGTTCTCCTATTGGGAATTTTCTTAAGTAACCACCTATTAAATATAAATAGATAAAGTGCTGTATGGTAAAACCATTGTTACTAAAGCCTTGTTCTCCTGTAAGATATGGAATTATCGATAATAGAACTGTTAATATGATTAATAGTTTATTATATTCTTTTTTATTTAATCCTTCTATTAGTTTATTTAAAAATGGACTAAGTAAATATATGGCAATATAGAATTTAACAAACCAGTAGGAATCGGTAATATCTATAATGAAAATTTGTTTTAGAAATTCTACTTTTGATAATGATATTGCTCCTACACTAGTTAATATTATTACAATTATTACTCTATAAAACCAATTGGCATTGATAAGTGACCAAACTTTTGATTGTTTACATGTACTTTTAGATTGAAAATATCCAGATACTAATACATAGGAATTTACATGTACTATACATATAAATAATAATAGATTTGATATCATTGTTAGTCCTTGATTTGTACTGTTTTCTATTACATGACCATGTATTATCGTATGATATAGTACAATAAAAAACATGGATACTATTCTAAGAAGTTCAAAATTTGATTTTCTGGTTGTCTTTTCCTGTATATTTCCTCCCTTATTTTGCTATTTCATTTTATCACTTCTTGTGAAATTTGTAAATTCTTTATTGTTTTACTACCAAAATCTATTATTTTATGGTATAATATGGATGTTATTTTCCCTATAGGGAGTTTGGAGGAATTTAGATGTTTTTTATTTGTATGTTTTTACCAGCTATTATTTCAGTTATTATTGATGAAAAAATTAATCATTCAA
>ERZ1643249.4318-NODE-4318-length-11967-cov-4.436115_pt1 | contig 11967 bp, 8 predicted proteins | sample MGYA00579263_ERZ1643249 | MGnify/ENA primary metagenome ERZ1643249 (study PRJEB29033, sample SAMEA4952264) | chicken gut metagenome | biome: Broiler Chicken; feature: Gastrointestinal Tract; material: Caecum | place: Ireland | collected 2018 | study: Broiler...
CCAGTTCTGGATGAAAATATTGTTGTAGAACCGGTCGTCGCCGTGAAGGATGGTAATGAAGCCGGCCACCTCGGTGCGGTGCGGAATATGGTAGGGTGTGTATCTGGGCTGATTTATGCCGTTGGCTGTCTGATCGGTACCGCCGCCCACGGAGGTAAATGCTCCGAGAATCAGGTTATGTACGCAGGCAACGCCTTCGGTTGCGATACGGACGGATGCCTTGGACAGCAGGATGTTGTTGTCGATCAGTGTGGGGCCGTGGCCGACTTCCGCAAAGACATCCTGGCTCATCATAGCGCCCATGACGCCGGTCGCGCTCTCAGGCGGATAGTTGTCATGCAGCAGGTTCTGGGTAATTCTCGTTCCCTGAGCCTCCCAGTCGCACCAGATACCCATCGTGCAGTTGTGGATGTGGTTGCGGCGGAAGATCACGTCGATAGCGGCGTGGAACTTGATGCCGGCGATCTCAGCGCCTGCCAGCTCCTGCATATTGTTGATGTTGTGAATGTGGTTGTCTTCGATGATGGAGAAGACGCAGCCCTGACGTCCTACGATACCGGTCTGCTCGCAGTGATGAATGTGGCAGCGGCGGACGATGTGGCTCCCCACATTTTCCTTGAGCCATCCATGGTACTGGCCGCGGCAAACCGCGTCGCGCTCCATCTGGGTCGGGCTCTTTACATGTTTTCTGGTAAAGTAGTGATCGTTGTCGGGATCACAGTATTTTCCGAGGGAGATACCGCAGCACTTGCTGTTGCTGATCTCGCAGTCCTCGATGATCCATCCCTTGGACCAGTGGGGGCCTACCATGCCGTCCTGATAAGCGGCGGGCGGAGCCCAGGTGGTAGCAGCCTTGTTTACATTGAATCCGGAGAAGGTAATGTAGCCTACACCGGTCTTGGAGGGCATGAAGCACTCCCTGCGGACATTGATCTCCACGTTCTCCTCGTTGGGGTTATGACCCTGGAAGTTCGCGTAAATCACGGTCTCATTGCCGTCCTGCTCGGTGTACCATTTATAGATGGAATACTCCGGCTCCCAGGAGGGGGTGTAAACCTCGCCCTTGATGCACTCGTCCAGCGTCAGCGCCTCGTAGAGCATCCGGTCATTCAGATAGACAGCGCCGGTGTGACGCTCAAATTTTCCGAAATACCAGTCGCCTGCCACGAAGGTGGTATAGGGGTTGTAGTTTCCGAATACGCTGTTGTCGATCCGGCATACCCAGACGTTGTCCTGATATTTCTCCCAGGATTTTACCTCTTCGGCACCGGTAATGATGGCGCCAAGGGGTTCCTCGCTGCGGTAAACGATGCGGGCATCCTCGCGGCCGGCGTTCTTCGGATCCACATACTCTCTGTAGATTCCGGGAGCGACTACAACCTCATCTCCGGGCATTGCCACCTGAGCGGCGGTGTTGATGTGCTTGAAGGGCATTTCCTTGCTTCCGTTCCCATCCCTCTCAGCTGAAGCATTTACATAGATTACCATAAGCATTTTCCTCCTTGTCTTGGATTTCTTGCTTTTCTCAGATGTGTGCTCGTGCACATAACTGAGTAAAAAAATTTTTGATGTAACTGTATTATATCTTTCGGCAAAAAAAGACGCTATAACCGATTCGGAATAAAAAAATGTTTTCTGTGTCCATTTCCGACTTTTGTCGAAGAAATTTCATGAGTGGGAGGAGATGGTATACAGATGATGGCGAGGTGTGGTATAATGCTGTTATATATAAGAAGAGTAAATTTGAAGGAGGAGGAGCTATGTATCATGAGAAAATCCGCTCCCAGATTCTGGAGGGGAGCCTTGCAGATTTTCCGGGACATCTGTCGGGGGTGTACCGGGGATATCATGTCTCCATTCAGAACCGGAACGCGCAGTTTATCGTGAAGATCAACGCCCACATGGAGGGGGATGTAAATAACGGAGCGCTGGCCCAGTTTCTGGAGCGGCAGAAAGAGATTTCCAGAGAACTTTTGAAGGTGGACGTTTTTCCCTACATGGCGGTGCTGACTATCAAGGGGCCGAATCTGGCAAAAAATATACCGTCTGTGCTCAATGAAAATCTGATGCCGGTATTTCAGTTTCTGTCCGGCAACGGCTATGTGTCGGGATGCGAGCAGTGCGGCAGCGACAACGGGGATGTGCACTGTTATGAGGTCAACGGCGACGCCCACATCCTCTGCAATAACTGCCGGGGCGAACTGGAGGTGGCGCTGCAGAATTATCAGCAGCAGAAGCGCTCGGAGAAATCCCGGCTGGTTCCGGGGCTGGTGGGTGCGTTCCTCGGTTCTCTGATCGGCTGCGCGCTTTGGGTAGTCATCTACCGGCTGGGCTACATCGCCGGGATTGCCGGAGCGGTTACCGCCATCTGCGCCATGAAAGGCTACGAGATGCTGGGCGGGCATCTGGATCGGAAGGGTGTGGCGGGATCGGCTATCATCATGGTGGTCATGATCTATTTTGCCAATCGCCTTGCCTGGGCTTGGGCCGCTTACTCGGCGCTGGGAGATTACGGCTGGGGATTTTTCGAGTGCTTCCAGTATCTGGGCAGCATTCTCGAGTCCTCGGATCTGACCGGAAATTATATGGGCGATCTGATCATCGGATATGTGCTGACCGCAGTGTGCAGCATCCGTCCGATTGTACAGGCCTTCCGCACCAGCAGCGGAGAGTACACGGTTAAGTAAAACGGGATGCAACAGGACAATGGGACAGGACGAATAGCATCGGTGTACAAAGGAACAGATAGACAACAGAGAGAAGAAGCGGAGGCGGAAGCCTCCGTTTTTTTGAGGAAATCTATCAATTTAACCACTTGACGTCCGAACAATGGTAAGTTATTCTAAATTAGAGTTAGAAATAACTAATTAAAAGGCGAGGCGAAGGAGGCAGATATGAAGCATAAAGTCTTTCAGATGATAAGGAGCATGGACGGGGAAGATATACAGCTGCAGCTGGCGATGCAGTGCGCGCCGCTGATCGCGGGACTGAAGATGTCAAATCTTCTGATTATCCCCAGGGAATCGCTCCCGGCGCTGAGGGAGATTCTGGAAGGAAGCGATATCGCCCATGCCCTTTTGCTGGAAAAGGGGAAGAAGGCGACGCTGCTTCTCTACTGCAGGAATCAGCTGCAGCAGTATCTGGCAAGGCCCCAGATCCTGGATTTTCTGCGGGGGCAGGGATACGACGACTGCAGTCTGGAATGGTTTCTGGCATCCCTTCGCATCCGTTATCGGAATCATATGGAAAAGGCAGGTCCTTTTCCCCACGAGATGGGCATCGCTCTGGGATATCCGCTGGAGGATGTGGAAGGCTTTATCCGCAATTCCGGAGAGCATTTTCTCTACAGCGGCTACTGGAAGGTTTACGGGAATCTGCCGGAGAAACTCCGCCTGTTCCGCTATTACGAGAACGCCAGGGAACATCTGGTGCGGCTGGTATTCGGGGGCAGGCATATGTCCGAAATCATCGCCCGTTATGGTAACTCGAGAAAGAGAGCGCACGACGATACGGCTCTGGCGGAGTGTGAAGCCCTCGGGAAGCAGCTTGCCCGGATGGCATAAGAAAAAATTATAGATTATCATGCGCCTGAATTATTTGACAGGCAGTCCTTTTCTTTCTAAAATATAAGTAGTAACCCGCAGTCTGCCTTTTTGGCAGACTGTGGCGTATCAGGAAAAAGTAAGGAGGAGAGGACTTTGATTTACAGAGATTTTCAGGATCTGAAACTGTCGGCGCTGGGCATGGGAGCCATGCGGCTTCCGGTTATCGACGGAAACGACGGCGTCGTGGATGAGAAGGCCGCCGCAGAGATGGTGGATTATGCCATGTCCCAGGGCGTCAATTATTACGACACGGCCTGGGGATATCACGAGGGCAATTCCGAGCTGGTTATGGGCCGGGCCCTGAAGAAATATCCCAGGGAGAGCTTCTATCTGGCGGATAAGTTCCCGGGATACGATCCGGCAAACATGCCGAAGGTTAAAGAAATTTTCCCGAAGCAGTTGGAGAAATGTCAGGTGGAGTACTTCGATTTCTATCTGTTCCACAATGTGTGCGAGATGAACATTGACGCCTACCTGGATGAGAAGTACGGTATTTACGAGTATATGAAAGAAGAGCGGGACGCGGGCCGGATCCGCCATCTGGGATTTTCCGCCCACGGCAGCTATGATGTGATGAAGCGTTTCCTGGAGGCTTACGGCAAGGATATGGAGTTCTGCCAGATCCAGCTCAACTATCTGGACTGGTCCTTCCAGGATGCCAAGGCGAAGGTGGAACTTCTGAAGGAGTACAATATTCCCGTTTGGGTTATGGAACCGCTGCGTGGCGGCAAGCTGGCTAAGCTGGATGAGGCCGACGAGGCGAAGCTGAAAGCGCTGCGCCCCGACGAGGGAATCCCGGCATGGGCCTTCCGTTTCCTGCAGTCTATTCCCGAGGTCAAGGTGGTTTTGTCCGGCATGTCCGACATGGACCAGTTGAAGGACAACATCGCCACATTTGCCGAGGATAAACCGCTGAGTGATCAGGAGATGACGACTCTTCTGGGCATCGCCGACGAGATGGTAAAGAAGATCGTGCTGCCCTGCACGGCCTGCCGATACTGTACGACTCACTGTCCCCAGGGACTGGATATTCCGTATCTGCTGTCCCTCTACAATGAGCACTGCTTTACCGGCGGAGGCTTTATCTCGCCCATGGTGCTGCAGTCGATCCCCGAGGACAAACAGCCCAGCGCCTGCATCGGATGCAGAAGCTGCGAGGCCGTATGTCCCCAGCAGATCAAGATTTCCGAGGCGATGGCGGACTTTGTGCAGCGGATGGGATAGGATTTCCCCGGCGTCTGCGGTATTCCCGGGGGCTTAGCCCGAAGCGCTCCCGGAAGGTTTTCGTGAAATAGCTGGCGCTGGAAAAACCGGAAGCAGTGGAGATCTCCAGCACCGTGAGGTCAGTCTGCTCCAGCAGTTCCGCGCTCTTGCGCAGCCGGTGGTCGATGAGACAGGCGATGGGCGACTGCTGCAGATAGTGATGGAAAATTTCGTTGCAGCTGCTCTTGCACACATGTCCGGCGTCGGCGATCTCCTCCAGGGAGATTTTATCATCATAATGAACCTGAATAAAATGAAGCATGTCCTTTAAGGCGGTAAGCTGTCTGGGGACGTGCTTTTTTTCTGTCGTATTTTCCCCCAGGGTGTGGGAGAAGAGCAGATCCCAGACGGCGAATCCCAGAGACTGGAGAGCCAGCAGGGGATGGGGCTCCTGCGATTTCTCATCCATCTGAATGAGAAGTGACATCAGTTCTTGCTGCCACTCCTGCTCTTTTCGCAGTTTCAGCCAGGCGAAGGGCGGCGCGTCCCGGAGCGGGGCAATGTACGCCTGTTCCACCGCCGGAGTGGAACAGAACAGCAGCGGATGCAGCAGGACACAGAGAAAATCGCATTCCCGGTGTTCATCGGAAAAGCCGTAGTGGAGCTGTCGGCTGCTAACCACGAGGCCTTCGCCGGCCTGAAGCGTCAGAATTTCCCCGTTGACGTTGTACTGCATCTCCCCGGAGAACACCACGATAAATTCCAGGTCCTCATGCCAGTGGCTGATGAAGGAGTAATCGGGGTAGTGGGAGAGCAGGCCTCTGCGGATGTAGGCCGGAAATCCGGGGAAGTTGTAGTTGACCTCCTCAGAGTCGTCCGCCCGCAGAACGGTGGTATTCTGATCGATGGTCTTTATTTTCCGAACACTTTTTTTCATGATGGTGCCTTTCTTATGTATGGAAGATAATTATATTATTATCAAAAATATTAGGAGAAATCAAGAAAAATATACGATATTATCATAATTATTAGGAGCGACAGATACACATGGGCGAAAGTTCGCTGAAGCAGAAGAGAAGAGGAATGTTCGCAGAGAGAGTATCCGGCCGGGACTGGAGCGGGTGCTGCCCGGGCAATAGAAAGGAAGAGAAGATGGATAAGACCGAAAAACAGACTTTTTATCGAAAACTGATGGGACTGGTACTGCCCATCGCCCTGCAGCAGTTTCTGTTGGCCTGTGTCTCGGCGGCGGATGCACTGATGCTGGGGTATCTGGACCAGGACGCCATGTCGGCGGTTTCTCTGGCCGGCCAGGTAACCTTTGTCTTCAACCTCTTTGTGGCGGCGCTGACGATTGGTGGCAGCATGTTCGCGGCCCAGTACTGGGGCAAAGGGGAAAAATCCATGGTAGAGGAGATTCTGGGGCTGATTCTCCGGGTGGCACTTCTGGTGTCTTTCCTCTTTACGGCGGCTGCCCTTTTCGTACCGGAGCTTCTGATGGAATTTTTTACGAAGGAGCCGGCACTGATCGTATACGGGGCGCAGTATCTGCGGATTGTGAGCCCTTCCTATCTGCTCTGCGGCGCCTCCCAGATGTATCTGTGCATTATGAAAAACAGCGGGAGAGCTTTTCAGAGCACGGTTATCAGCGGAACCATGGAAGCGGCGGATATTGTGATGAACCTGGTCCTGATTTACGGACTTTTCGGGATGCCGAAAATGGGTGTGGCGGGAGCGGCGCTCTCCACCGTTGTGGCAAAAGCCGTGGAATTGCTCTGGGCCATGGCGGACAGCCGCCCTTCCGGCAGGATTCATCTGCGGCTTTCCTGTCTGCTGCATCCGGACGGGGAACTGCGCAGAAGATTCTGGAAATACACGACGCCGGTGCTGGGGAATGAGCTCGTCTGGGGCTGCGGATTTGCCATGTATTCCGTGATCATGGGCCATCTGGGCAGCGATGCGGTGGCGGCCAACTCCGTGGCAAACGTGGTAAAAAATCTGGTGGTCTGTGTCTGTCTTGGTATCGGTACCGGCGGCGGGATTCTCGTCGGAAATGAGCTGGGGGCTGGCGCCCTGGAGCGGGCCAAGCGCTACGGCGACAAACTCTGCCATTTTGCCATCATAGCGGGGGCAATTTCCGGTCTCGTCATTCTGTTCCTGATACCGGTGGTGCGCATGATGGGTATGTTGACGCCTTCGGCTCAGTCCTATCTTGACGGAATGTTGGTAATGTGTACATATTATATGATTGGAAAATCGGTAAACAGCACCGTCATCGCCGGTATCTTCTGTGCCGGAGGAGATTCCCGGTTCGGTTTTCTCTGCGACGCTGTAACCATGTGGTGTGTAACGGTACCGTTGGGATTTCTGTCAGCCTTTGTGCTGGATCTGCCGGTGCTGGCGGTGTTCTTTATCATCAATCTGGATGAGATCGTCAAACTTCCGGCTGTCTACCGGCATTACAAGAAGTATCTCTGGGTCAAAGACCTGACGCAGAAGGAAAGCGCTCAGCCGATGCAGTGAACATGGAGGCGGGTAAACGGGAAAAGAAAAGTGAGCGTGGAAACATGCGAAGAGGAAAAGAAAAGTGGGCGTGGAAACATGCAAAAGGAAAAAGGATAAGGAGGATAAAATGACAGAAAAGATGACAAAAAAATTGACAGCGAAAGAAAAGCAGCACCGGGGAGATCTTTATCTGCCGGGGGATGAGGAGATTATGGAAGAACAGCTCCAGTGTCTGGAAAAATTGTATGATTTTAATCAGACCCGTCCGCTGGAGCAGGAGAAGCGGGAGGCTATGCTGAAAGAGATGTTCGCCGAGATCGGGGAGGGATGTTACATCGAGCCGCCACTTCATACAAATTTCGGCGGAAAGCATGTGCATTTCGGGAAGAACGTCTATGCCAACTTCAATCTGACCATGGTGGATGACACTCACATCTATGTGGGGGACTGCACCATGTTCGGCCCGAATGTTGTAGTTGCCACAGCCGGACATCCGTTACTGCCCGAGCTGCGGGAGCAGGGCTATCAGTACAACATGCCGGTGCATATCGGGAAGAATTGCTGGATCGGCGCCGGTGTGCTCATCGTTCCGGGTATTACCATCGGCGACAATGTGGTGGTGGGTGCCGGCAGCGTTGTCACGAAAGACCTTCCCGCCAATGTGATTGCCGTAGGCAATCCTTGCCATGTGCTGCGGGAGATTAACGATCATGACCGGGAATACTACTTTAAAGACCGGAAGATTGATTATGAGAATCTGTGATGTGGCTTGATTTTCTGATGTGGGCGGGGCCTGCTGAGGGTTTGGTTTTTGATGGGGGTGATTTCTGCTGTGGTAAGATTTTGCTGGTAGCTTGGTTTCGTCTGAAGTCTGATTTGTGATGACGGGGAGTCAGGCTGAGGGAGTTCTTCTCTGTTTGGCCCCTGGAGGAGGAAAGCAAGAAAGGGGCGTAATTTTTCTGGCGAGCGGTCGTGAAGGAAAAAGAAAACCGTGAAAAAGCTGCGCCCCTGGAGAAAGAAAGCAAGAAAGGGGTGCAGCTGCCGCTTCTGGACAAGGGTATCTGGAAGTTTACCGGCGTGACGAAAATCTATGACATGAAAGATTTTGACAAGGTCAGCGAGATGATGGAACATCACACCGACGGATTTATCAAGGCTGCGATCCGCTGCTGATCGTTGCAGGGGTCTTCCGGCGGCAGGTAAAGTTGGAAACGGTCATTGGCGATGAAAATTTCTTATGCTATATTAAATAGGAAAGGGATGTTTTCAGAGAGATATCCCTATGCCCGGGGATTTACATTTCTTTAACAGTCCTGTGATAGGGTTAAAAAAATGAAAAGGAGAAGGAAGAGTATGAAAGTTGGAGTAATTGGATCAGGGGCGATCAGTGACATTTATCTGAAGAACATGATCGAGAAATTTGACAATCTGGATGTGGTGTGCATCGCCTCGAAGCATTTTGAGCACGCGAAGGCAAAGGCGGATCAGTACCATATCCCGGCATGTACGGTGGAGGAGATGCTGGCGAATCCCGAGGTAGAGATGGTGGTCAACCTGACGCCGGTGGGAGCCCACTATCAGCTGATCAAAGACGCGTTGCTGGCGGGCAAACATGTATACACGGAAAAGACCATGACCGACGATGTGGAGAAAGCCAGGGAGCTGGTGGAACTTGCGGATGAGAGGGGACTGTATCTCGGAAGCGCGCCGGACACGTTCCTGGGTTCGGCTCTGCAGGCGGCCAGATGCGCCATCGACCAGGGGCTTCTGGGGGAGGTGCACTCCTTCGCGATCTCGGCAAACCGCAACAACGATCTGCTGGTAAGCATCTTCGCTTTTCTGCGGCAGCCGGGAGCAGGGGTTCTCTATGATTACGGCGTATACTACCTGACAGCGCTGACCAGTCTCTTCGGCCCGGTCAAGCGGGTGGGCAGCGTCATCGGTACGCCCTATAAGACCCGTGTGAACATCATGCCTGCCAGCCCGGAATTCGGACAGGAGATGGATACGCCGAATGAGAGTGAAGTGGCGGCGATCCTTCAAATGGAAAATGGAGTGACGGGAACTCTGCATATTGACGCGGAGAGCCATTTTATGGATCAGAGTTATTTCGCGGTGTACGGCACGAAGGGAATTCTCTATCTGACGGATCCAAATGGCTTCGGCGGCGATGTCCGTTTTCTTCCGAATCCGCTGAATCCCATGAATCCGGAGAAGGAGATTGTTCTCTGGAAATTTACCCCCTATGAGGAAAATTCCAGAGGTGTAGGACCCGCGGAGATGGCGCAGGCCATCGCGGAGGGCAGACCAAACCGGGCGTCCAAGGAGATGGCTTACCATGTACAGGAAGTGCTGACGGCGATCCTGGCCGGCGGCGAGGCAGGAGGTTTTACGGATGTGTGCTCCCGGATGGAGCGGCCGCTGCCTCTTGCACAGAGGCCGGTTCCCATCGTCAATATCGGCCACACTTCCTTCCAGATGAAAAACGAGGCGGCCATGCTGCATTTCTATGGAGATATTCTGGGAATGAAAAATCTGTTCACGCTGACCATGGGGGACCTGATGGTTTCAATGGAAGAGCGGATGGGAGATGCTGAAAGCCAGGAGAAGTTAAAAGAAATGTCAGAAGAGCAGCGCCGTGAACTAAAGCAGCGGAAAGAATCTATGAAAGCTGTGGCGGATAAGCCCTGGATTACCTATATGAAGCTGGCGGACCGCCAGTACCTGGAACTGTTCTACGATATGGGCAGACCCATGGAGCATGTGGAGGATCGGAAGAAAAATTACGGCTATACCAAGTTGAATTTTGAGGTGGACTCCATTGAGGAGATCCGTGACCGGCTGGCCGCTGAGGGCGTGGAGATTGCGACCGACATCCATCCCACGGCGGACGGTTCCAGGGAGATTGTGGTCATGGACCCCGACGGCAACGAGGTGCAGTTTACCGAGTACGTCAAGGATGGAAGCGGGGCAGTGCCGCTGACGGAGGACCATCGCGAGAGTTGTTCGGCGGTCAGGTACACCACGCAGGTGGCATTTCAAGTGCAGGACGCAGTCAATATGGTCAATTTCTACTGCCTGGGATTGGGACTGAAGAAGATAAAAACCTTGACTTACGGAGAGTTATGTGATTTTGCCGAAGCAAGCGGTATGGCGGATGAGAAGGCACTGATGGGCATGCGCATGATGGGAGACCGACCCTGGATCGACTACATCGAGGTGGCGCCTCATCAGTATATCGAGCTGTTCCACACTGACGGGCAGCAGCTTCAGGAACTGCGGGATCTGTCCGGGTATGACGGATATCAGCACATCTGCCTGGAGGTTTCCGATATCCACGCGGCATGGGATGCCTGCATCGCGAACGGTTTGAAGCCGGATACGGAGATTTCCCTGGGAGCTGACGGGGCTTACCAGTTCTGGCTGGTGGACCCGGATGGTAACCGGCTGGAGCTGATGGAGTACGCCGAGGGAGCGAAGCAGCTGGGATAATGTGATATCAGGGAATGAATGTAGGGTACAATAACAGCGTCAGCACACACTGACGCTGCCGGGGCACTCGATGCCTGGCATTCACAGGAAAACATACATGGGAGATTTTAAGAGATGGAATGGACAGGGAAATGGATTACGGGGCCGGCTCAGGTGGACGACGATGAGAAGGTGCCGCCCTATCTGTTTAGGAAAAAGATCGAGATAAAGAGAGAAAAGGAGATTGCCCGGGCGACGCTGTATGCGTCAGCCCTGGGAGTCTACACTTTCCGGATCAACGGAAACCGGGTGGGGGACCGTTATTTTGCGCCGGGGTACACGGAGTATTTTTACCGGGTGCAGTATCAGGAATATCCGGTCACGGAGATGCTGAAGGAAATGTCAGGCAGTCAGACCGGAGACAGGGAAGCCGGCGTTGGGACGACTGAGGGAAATGCCGGGGAGACCGACGGCACATGTGCGATTTCCCTGACAGCCGAGCTGACCGGCGGATGGTATGCCGGCCGGGTGGGCCTGGCGGTCCGAGGAAATCAGTACGGTCCCAAGCGGGCGCTGCTGGCTCAGCTTCTGATCGAGTATGCGGACGGCACAAAGGAGATCATCGGAACGGATACTTCCTGGCAGGTAACCACGGACGGCCCCAGGAGAAAGGCATGCTTCTTTGACGGGGAAATCTACGATGCAAGGCAGGCCGATCCCAACGCTGCGACGTACACCCCGGCCCGGCTCTATGAGGGCGAACTCCCGGAGCAGGTCGTGCCGGATGTGGGTGTGCCGGTCAAGGTTCATGAGAAGGTAAAGCTGAAGCGGATCTGGAAAAACGCCGCCGGGGAGACTCTGGTGGATTTCGGGCGAAACATGGCCGGGATTCTGGAGATCGGGCCCATCGATGGCAAGGCGGGACAGAGGATTGTCATCCGCCACGGGGAGCTGGTGCAGAACGACGAACTCTACACCGGGAACCTGCGCACAGCGAAACAGACCCTGGACTATACCTGTAGGGACGGTATCCAGACCTATCGGCCCGAGTTTACCTACATGGGATTTCAGTATGTGGCTGTTACCGGAATGGAGGTTACCGAGGAGAACCTGGCTGCCTGGGATATCTACTCGGATATGGAACAGATCGGAGATTTCTCCTGCTCCGATGAGCGTCTGAATC
>ERZ1643249.4321-NODE-4321-length-11963-cov-4.893517_pt1 | contig 11963 bp, 12 predicted proteins | sample MGYA00579263_ERZ1643249 | MGnify/ENA primary metagenome ERZ1643249 (study PRJEB29033, sample SAMEA4952264) | chicken gut metagenome | biome: Broiler Chicken; feature: Gastrointestinal Tract; material: Caecum | place: Ireland | collected 2018 | study: Broiler...
CCGCGCTCCATCCACTCCCTGTGATACTCTATAAGCTGTACTCTTAGCAGAAGCAAGGTTCCCTTGCTGTTGGCATCTCGCTTCCGATCCTGTCTTTTCAGCAGCCATACGATGTATCCCAGGATAACAGGGCTCGCTGCGGTATAGGTTTCAAGCAATATTTCTTTCATTACAATCTCTCCTTAATCAAGGTATGCACAAAAATAAGACCTGTTACGGTCCCGCTCTAATCTCCATGTCCACCACATCACTATCCGTCCATCTCTGTTTTGACTTTTTCTTTCCAGAGTTTAAGAACATCATCAAGTGTGATTGTTCCGTCTTTAATCTTCATTACATAAAAATCCACTATCATGTCTTTCATGCCTGTCCGTCTCCTCTTTCCCGCCTAAGCGGGTTTCTCTATCGTATATTCGATTTTGACCCCCTCCTGCTCTGCCAGGAGTCCGATCAGCACTTCCATGATCTTTTCGATATTCACACGCATCACCTCTCTAAAATGTATGCGCCCCTGATTGTCCGGATTGCTGGTATCTGGTATAATCTTTCTGCCAGCACCACAAAAAATGCCTTCTTGACAGGAATCTTGTATCATCTTCAGGCAGCCGGCACAATCCAGAACATAAGTTCATGGCCTGGCTGTTATTTTTGTACTTATCTTTCATACAATTACAAAAGGGAGATGATGTCATGTCAGAAAAGATCAAGCGCTGCGCGATCTACATACGCGTCTCAACTTCAGAACAGATGATACACGGAAAGTCCCTGGAAGCCCAGAGAGAATATCTCTCGTGCTATGCAAAGGACCACGGAATGATCGTTGCCGGCGTCTATGCAGATGAAGGAAAGACTGCAAGGAAAGAGTTTAAAAAACGGAAAGCGATCCATGCCCTGCTGGAAGATGTAAAAGCAGGAAAGATCGATATAATCCTCTTCTGGCGGCTGGATCGCTGGTTCCGCAACATGTCCGACTTCTATAAGGTACAGGATATCCTGGATGAATACGGAGTATGCTGGATATCCGCATCGGAGCCGGGCATCAATATGGAGACCCGCGACGGCCGGCTCCAGCTTAATGTGGTGCTCTCTATCGGACAGAATGAAGTAGATACCACGTCTGAGCGCATTAAATTTGTCAACGAGGCATCCATCCGCCAGGGCAAAATAATCTTCGGGGGCGTCAACTTGCCACGCGGCTATAAAGTGGGGATCGTAAACGGAAGGAAATGCATGGTTAAGGATCCTGAGCAGGAAGAAATGGTAAACGCTTTCTATGATTACTTTGAAAAGCACCAGTCAAAGCAGCAGACGCTCCGGTTTATGCAGCGGAACTATGATCCTGCATTCTCATACAGTGTGCTTCGCACTATGCTGTCAAGCGAATTCTATAAAGGCACATACCGTGGGATTCCATATTGCCCTGCTTACGTCTCAGAGGAACGGTGGGCGCGCCTCCAGATGATCAGTAAAAAGAACATAAGGCATGCCCGTTCCGGCCGCATCTACTACTTTACCGGACTGATTCGATGCCCCGCCTGCGGGCAGATCTTGTGCGGGACTGGATGCAGGTCAGTCATAAACAGAAAAACCGGGGAGAAAAGAGACTACTGCTATTACCGATGCAACAGAGCAATGCTTGACCGGTTCTGCACTAATACACATAAACTGAGCCAGAATCTTATTGAAAGCTATCTGCTGGACAATCTGAAGCATGAATTTGAGGCATATAAGATACGCGTGGAAAAGATTAAACAACAGAAAAAGAAAATGCCGCCGACCCGGACAGAGAAGCAGATTGATAAGGAGCTGGAAAGGTTAAACCTGCTCTTTCAAAAGGGAAGGGTTGAATGGGACTATTACAGCAGGGAGTATGACGCACTGGAAAAAGAAAAAGAAAGCCTGAAAGCAGTGATCGTTGAGCCGGAACCGGACTACTCATTTATTGAGACGCTCCTTCAGCAGAATTTTGGGGAAATATACGGGTCATTGATACCCGAAAACAAAAGATCCTTCTGGAAGAACACGGTCCGGCAGATCTATTTAAAATCAGATTATACGATTGACCATGTTGATTTTATATAGGCTGTCTCTGCCTGAATTACGAACCCCGTTTGGCGCAGATAAGACAATGACTGCAGTCATCTCCGGCGAGGCGGAGATCGGATTCATGGGATCCGAGGCGTCCATCTACACTTATGCGGAAGGCGCAACAGACTATGTAGTCAACTTTGCCCAGCTTACCCAGCGTGCCGGAAACTTCCTTGTTGCCCGGGAGGAAATGCCTGATTTCACATGGGAGGATCTGAAAGGCCACCTTGTGCTCGGCGGACGAAAGGGCGGCATGCCTGAGATGGTATTCGAATATATTTTAAAGGAAAACGGAATCGACCCTGAGACAGATCTTGAGATCAACCAGAGTATCGACTTTGGCTCCACTGCCGCTGCATTTGCAGAAGATCAGGGAGATTTCACAGTTGAGTTTGAACCAGGCGCGACCACTCTGGAATCCGAGGGCAAGGGCTATGTCGTCGCGTCTCTCGGGGAGGACAGCGGATACGTTCCCTACACTGCGTTCAGTGCAAAGCAGAGCTATATTGACGAGAATCCAGATGTAATCCAGGGATTCACCAATGCCCTGCAAAAAGGAATGGACTACGTACAGTCCCACACGCCTGAGGAGATCGCGGTCGACATTGAGCCGCAGTTCCCCGAAACAGATCTGGAGACGATTACTACCATCGTAACGCGCTACTACGAGCAGGATACGTGGAAGAGCGATCTGATCTTTGAAGAAAGTAGCTTTGATCTGCTTCAGGATATCCTGGAGAGCGCAGGCGAACTGGAGGAGCGGGTTCCTTATGAAGATCTGGTGACAACGGAATTTGCAGAGAAAGCTGCGCAGTGATATAATAACCGTACAGAAAAAAGAGAGGATAACAGTATACCATGATTGATAAGAAACTCATACCTGTAGGGGGATTAAAAAAAGAACCGTTTTCCGGAAGCCACAGAGGGATGCGCTATCTCTTCCGGGGCGACGACGGAAAGGCAAGCACAACCTTTACAGTTTTTATCTATCCGGAACCCTGGTGTTTTGAACAGACTCCGGACAACGAAAAGGAAAGCGCCGTTTTTCCTCTCACTGGCGAGGGAATGGATCAGGCGATATCATGGCTTTTTGAAAAATATGAGACTGGAAAAGAACGCTGGTCAAAAGCTGAAACGGAAATGATGCACACCGTAAAAAAAGCAGATTAAAATAAAAGATTACCGCACGGCACACAATGCGAAAAATATCGGGAAAACATAGATTCTCCTGAAATCTGTCAGCACTGACTGTATGCCGTGCGGTATTTTTATGACGTTTTATTTTCTTTTTATAATTTTTAAACTTTTTTCCATATATTTACACAACTGATTCACATTTTCCTGTTATCATAAGAACATACATAAAGAGGACGGCGGCTGTGTATATAGTTCGTATACATGACCGCCGGGCTTCGCCTAAAAGATTTACATATATTCTCAAGTTCACATAGACTTCTGATTAATTTTATACAGACTCTCTTAATATTCTGCGCCTGTGTCGCGGAATATTTTTTTGAGGTCAATCTTCACTACATAGTAGTACATTCCGATCAGCAGGAGTGAGGCCAACACCCATGCCGCCGGGCTTGCCACACAGACTCCGAGATAACTCTTCTGCCCTGCTGCGATGACCGCTACCACGCCTCTTCCGATCAGTTCTGCCACGCCGGCCATCATAGGCAGGATACCATAGCCAAGCCCCTGTATCCCGTTTCTGTATATATTTACAATAGCCAGTGGTATGAAGAAGATGCCTACACATTTCAGATAGATATCCACAGATTCCATGATAAGCCCTGCGTCTTCAGAGACGAACAGATATGTCATGTATTTTCCCACGGTCATGACAAGCGCCGCCGCGAGAAACGAATAGACGATCCCCAAAACTGTGCAGGACTTAAATCCCTTCCTGATGCGCGGCACATCTCCCGCGCCCATATTCTGCGCACCGTATGTAGCCATCGTAGTCCCCATGGCCACATACGCCTGTGTGACCACCTGCTCAATCTTGCTTGCCGCCGTAAACGCCGCTACCAGAGTAGAACCAAGAATATTGAGAGCAGACTGGACCATCATCGTACCCACTGCTGTTATGGAATACTGAAGCGCCATAGGAATGCCGATCCGAAGCTGTACGGCCAGAAGATGGCCTGACGGATGCCAGTCCTTTCGTTCCATACGCAGCACAGGCACTTTTTTGATAATGTATACAAGACAGAGGAGGCCGGATACTCCCTGTGAAATGACGGTGGCGACCGCCGCTCCTGCCGCTCCCATGCCAAAAGCGATGATAAAAACAAGATCCAGTACAATATTTAACAGCGCGGACAGAATCAGGAAATACAACGGCACCTTGCTGTTTCCAAGAGCACGCAGGATACTCGCCAGCAGATTATAGAGCATCTGTGCAAGTATACCGCCGCTGATGATCATGATATACGCATAAGCGTCTGCAAAAATATCGTCGGGAGTGTTCATTGCTGTAAGCCACGGCTTCATAAACACCATGAACGCCACGGTCAGGACGATGCCTATGATAAGAGATAAAATCGAAGCTCCCGCCACGGTGCTGCGCATTGCCTGCATATCCCCGGCGCCGAACTTCTGCGCGGTCAGGACGGTAAAGCCCGCGGTCATGCCGACTACAAACCCGTAGATCAAAAACATGATCGTTCCCGTGCTCCCCACTGCTGCAAGAGCCTTTGTTCCCACGAATTTTCCGACGATCACCGCGTCAGCCATATTGTAGAACTGCTGAAACACATTCCCCAAAAAGATCGGAAATGTAAAGCTTAAGATGATCTTCATAGGACTTCCTTTTGTCATGTCATTTTGTATGGTCCTCATTATTCAGTTGCTCCTCTCTGTATATTTGCGCCTGAAAGGACGCGGCCGTCCATTCAAAAAGGATATGCCTTTGACATACCCTTTTTCCACTACACAAGTGCACATTATATAACAGACGATTCCATCTGTAAATACATTTTTCCGATATTTTACACAAGAATGCTGCGTGCTGGATCAATGCTGTTTTCCGCGCTTCCCGGCAGACATCTGCCGCCGGTCCTACCGCAGAAATAGCAGTTTCTCTTCTTTTATCTCCAGATAATCCGGAAGCCCTCTTTCTTCCAGCACATGCTGTTTCTCTCTCTGCACAAACCAGCAGATATTCTGCACTCTTACATGCTCTGCCGCGCCTGACCTGTTTACATGCCCCTGCGTATCGGACTCCTCTGCCGTTTTCCCGCCTTCCGGCCAGAGATAATAATTCTGTTCAAATGGAAGAACCGCGCTGCTTTCAATATCGGCTTTCAGCATATTTTCTCCACGCTCTCCCCACACGGGGACAAAATCATGGGCGCGGTATCCGATCCACTCTGTGTATTCCGGGATCTGTCCCCGGATGTGCAGGGTAATGCCCCAGTCTTTTGCTTCCAGAGTATGAGCGTCGATCTGTCTTGCCCGGGAGAAATTCTTGCACCCGGTAAGGCGCGCTGCCTCCTTACTGACCGGATTCTTAAAGAGCTCTTTCGTCGCTCCTGAAACAGCGATCCTGCCCTGATCTATGACGAGCAGTTCCTCGCTGAACCGATACACCTCGTCCCGGTTATGGGACACCATGATGACCGTCCCTTCATAATCCTCAAGCATCTGGATGAGTTCCTGCTGAAGCTGGTCTTTCAGATACATATCCAGCGCTGAAAAAGGCTCGTCAAGAAGGATCACATCCGGCTCGTAAGCCATAATGCGCGCCAGTGCCACTCTCTGCTGCTGCCCGCCGGAAAGCTGTCCGGGCAGACGTTTCTCCAGTCCGGACAGCTGGAATTTCTCTATCATCTGACGGACACGCTTCTCATTTTCCTGTCTGCTTCCCTTGAGCCCCGCCGCGATATTTTTCTCCACGCTCATCGTGGGGAACAAGGCGTAATTCTGAAACAGATATCCTACGTTTCGCTTCTGCGGCTTTAGGTTTACTTTTTCCTCCCTGGCAAAAAGCACGCGTCCTTCCACTTCGATCTTCCCAGTATCCGGCGTCTCGATACCGGCAATACTTTTTAACGTCATACTCTTCCCGCATCCGGAAGCTCCCAGGATGCCGATCCGCTTTGATTTGCTCTGAAAGCTGATATCCAAAAGGAAGCTGTCCAGCTTCTTTTTGATCCGCACATTGATCGCCATGCCCTACCACCTCCCGATGTTCTTCATCTTCTTCCCTGAGATAATGTTCATCAGGAATATAACGATAAATGCAATGATCATAACGATCGCCACCCAGATTCCGGCTGTCAGATAGTCGCCGTCCTGTATGACCATGGCGATCTTCTGAGAAATAGTTCCTGTCTTTCCGGGAATATTTCCCGCCAGCATGGACGTAGCGCCGTACTCGCCCAGTGCCCTTGCAAATGTCAGAATCGTTCCCGAAGCGATTCCGGGTCCCGCGGTCGGCACGATGATCTTCCAGAATATCTTTGTATCCGACATGCCCAGGGTGCGGCCCGCATACACCAGATTCGTGTCGATCTGCTCCATCGCCGCGCGGGCATTGCGGTACATAAGGGGAAAGGCAATCACTGTCGCCGCGATGATACAGCCAAGCCATGTCTGCACCACCTTGAATCCGAATTCATCGAATAGAAATTCCCCGAAAGGTCTGCGTCTGCTGAACAAAAGGAGCAGGAAGAAGCCTGCCACTGTGGGCGGAAGTACCATCGGCAGAGTAAGGATGCCGTCAATGACTGCCTTTTTTCCCGGGGAAGCCTTCACCACTTTGCGCGCTGCGAATATCCCAAGAAAAAAAGAAATAACGGTCGCCACCACTCCTGTTTTGATGGATATGAACAGCGGGCTCCAGTCCAGCTCTTTTAAAATCTCTGTGATCTCTTCCATAAATGTCCCTTTTATTCTACATTTGTGTCAAAGTAATAGGAATCAAACACGGTCTTCGCCTCATCTGAAAGAATGAATTTCAGGAAATCTTCTGCCGCCGCTGTCTGCGCCTCGTCTGCTTCCTCATTTACAACGCGGGCGATCGGATAGATCACGTTCCCTGTCAGATCATAGCTTACAGTCTCAAGGATATCCAGATCGTCCTCATACCCGTATGTATCAGAATAGTAAGTCGTTCCCACCTCACAGGAGCCTTCCACAACTGCCGTGAGCACTTTGCTTACGTTGTCCTGCTCGCTAATCTCAACGCCGCCAAGAGCCTCCGACACTTCCTCTGTGGTAATCGCCGCCACATCATCTGTCTCCGGGAGCATTCCCAGATTAACAAAAGCCTGTCTCGTGTACTTTCCTACCGGAACGCTTCCGCCTGCCAGAGCAATGCTCTCCGCCTTGCCAATGTCCTCCAGCCCTGTCACTGCCGTCCCGCTGTCTTTAAGTGTCACGACAACGACCTGGTTGTTGACTACATTGGCTCTCGTGCCTTCCACCATGAGCCCGTCCGCCTCAAGGTCGTCCATCTGTTTCTGAGCCGCGGAGAAGAAGATATCACACTCATATCCCTCCTGGATCTGCGTAAGAAGTGTGCCTGAGCTGTCGGCGTTATATGTGATCTTCACATTCGGGTGCTCCTCATTATACTTTTTTGCAAGGTCCTCCATAACAGTGCTCAGGCTCGCCGCGATAAACACCTGAATCTCTGTCTCTTCTTCATCAGAATCTGCGTCCTCTGCCTGAACGTCTGTATTACCAGCCGCGCCGGAATCATTGTTTCCGCCTGAGCATCCTGCCAGGGAAAATATCATCACTCCTGTCAATATTGCTGCCAATAACTTTTTCTTCATGCGTTTGTCCTCCTCGTTGGTTATATCTACCATAGAATTATACCCGATTGTTTTTTCAAAAGCAATCGCTTTTAAAATACAGAGTTCCGCCTAAAAGAGTTACGTCTGCGGAACTCCTGCGCCGAACACAGTTATGTTATAATCTGTCAGTTTTCAAAAATCTCCCGGAACTTTTCCTCCGCCGTCTCTGTCAGTTCTTTTTCGAACCTTTCATATTTTTCCAGAAGCCGCAGGCCTTCTTCACTGACACAGGCGCTCCCGCCATGCTTTCCCCCGGGGCTGCGCTCGACGATCGTACAGCCCAGCTCCTGCTCCGCCCGGTCGAGAAGTTTCCTTCCCTTGCTGTATGACAGTCCCATCTTCTCACAGGCCTCACGCACGGAGCCCTCTGCCTGGATATGTAGAAGAAGCATCCGTACACCCGGCCCGAAAAAAGGCTCGGATCCCATAAGCTGTACTTTCAGGCGGGGACGGATGGAAGAAGCTTCATCCGTCCCGATGCCGTTTCTCTCCTCCGTCTGCTTTTCCATCCGCCTCACCTCTTTTTTTCTGTTTTTATTTCACGGCTCTCTGCTTTTTAGAATAATATGTATCCTCCATGGGAAGCTTTGTCCTGAGCACATGATCCATCGCGTAGTACGCGCCCTGCGCCGCCGGAGCGGTGGGAATCGTAGCGATCTCTCCAATTCCCTTTGCGCCGTACGCAAAGGGAAGAAGCTCTTCCTTCTCCACATAGATGGCGTGAATATCCGGTATCTGTGTAGATCTCATCAGGCCGAGCGTCCCGTATCTCGCCTGAGGCACGGAATCTTTCAGCGGAAAGTCCTCGGTCAGCGCATATCCCAGTCCCATGAGTACTCCGCCCTCGATCTGTCCCTGTATGGAGATGGGATTGACAACCTTGCCGGAATCATGTGCCGCGTACACTTCCTTCACCCTGCCGTCATCATCCAGAATAACGACGTGTGTGGCGAATCCATATGCCACATGGCTCTTGGGATTCGGCACATCCGCGCCCAGCTTGTCGGTTGGATCAAAGAATTCTGCGAAGGTCTCCCAGCCCTCCAGCTTGTTGAGATCTCTGCCGGCCTCCTCCAGCGCTTTCGCCAGATCGGCAGACGCCATGCGGACCGCTTCACCTGTGATCAGTGTCTGCCGGGAACCCGATGTCGTGCCGGAGTCCGGCGCCACCTCGGAGTTGGCTCCCATATTGCGTATCTTTTCTCTTCCGAGCCCGGTTGTCTCAGCCACCATCTGAACAAATACAGTGGCGCAGCCCTGCCCGATATCGGACGCCGCACTGTATAATTCTACCTTTCCGTCATGGACTTTGATCTTTGCCCTTCCTTTATCGGGAAGTCCCACGCCCACTCCGGCATTTTTCATGGCACAGGCAATCCCCGCCCTGCCCGGATTGCTTTCATAAGCATCCTTCACTGCCAGAAGCGTCTCCTTAAGCGCGGTGGAACAGTCTGCGATCTGGCCGTTCGGAAGCACCTTTCCCGGTTCGATGGCATTGCGGTAACGAATCTCCCATGGAGATATGCCCACTTTCTCGGCAAGGAGATTGATATTGGATTCAAGGGCAAATTCACTCTGGCACACGCCAAAGCCGCGGAACGCTCCTGCCGGCGGATTATTCGTATAGTATCCGAAGCCGCGGATATCCGTATTCTGGTAGCAGTACGGTCCTACGGAATGGGTACACGCCCTCTCAAGTACCGGACCGCACAATGACGCATATGCTCCTGTGTCAAAATAAATTTCACAGTCCAGTCCTGTAAAGATACCGTTCTCATCGCATCCAAGGGTAAATGTTCCTTCCATGGCATGGCGTTTCGGATGGAAGTTAATGGATTCCTGTCTGGAAAACGTCACCTTTACCGGTCTTTGCACCTTCACCGCCGCCAGTGCCGCAATATGCTGGGTGGAGACATCCTCTTTACCGCCGAAGCCTCCGCCCACCAGCTTGTTCTCCACCACAACTCTCTCCGGTTCCCACCCGAACATAATGGAAATCTCATGCCGTGTATCGTACACGCCCTGATCCGTGGAATAGACCTTCACCCCGTTCTTATAGGGCATGGCCACCGCACATTCCGGTTCAAGAAACGCATGCTCTGTAAACGGAGTACGGTAAGTCTGAGTCACCACATATTTCGAATTTGCCAGCGCGGTCTTTGCGTCTCCTCTTGTGACGTGTCTGCTCTGGCACAAGTTTCCTTTGGAATGAACTTTTGGCGCGTCCTCCTGCATAGCTTCTCTGATAGAAGTCACAGGCTTTAACTCCTCATAGTCGATGCGCACCAGTTTCTTTGCGTTCTCAAGGATTTCCCTTGTCTCTGCCACCACAAGGCAGATAGCGTCACCCACACAGCGGGTGATATTGCCTTTAGCTATCATCACATCCCAATCCTGCTGTAGATGTCCTACCTTATTGTTGGGTACGTCGTCCGCAGTCAGTACTGCCAGTACGCCCGGAAGCGCCTCTGCCTTCTCTGTATGGATGTCAAGGATGCGTGCCCGGGGATATTTTGACCGCACTGCCGAAGCATAGACCATACCCTCCATCTCCACATCATCCGGATACTCTCCATATCCTAATACCTTCTCACGGACATCCAGCCGGAAGGCTCTCTTGCCTACTCCGTAGCTGTCTCCTTTTTCAAGTTCTTCGTCGATCTGCTCGTCGCCCCGCAGAATCGCCGCCGCGAGCTGGATTCCTTCTATAATCTTTTTATATCCCGTACAGCGGCAGATATTTCCCTTTAATGCCACTTTGATCTCTTCCTCTGTCGGATCCGGTACCCGGTCGATCAAGGCTTTCCCTGCCATCACCATCCCGGGGATACAGAAACCGCACTGGACAGCGCCCTTTGCCCCAAAAGCATAGACAAAGGCTTCCTTCTCTTTCTCACTGAGTCCTTCCGTGGTGAGAATATTTTTCCCCACCGCACGTTTTGTCGTCAGGACACAGGATTTGACTGCTTTCCCGTCCACCACGATGGTACACGTCCCGCAGGCGCCCTCGCTGCATCCGTCCTTGACAGAATGTAGATGAAGGTCATCCCGCAGATAGCGAAGGAGCGGCTTATCTACATCTGTAACACGTTCTATTCCGTTTACCGTAAAACAAAAGCTCTCTTTCATCCTCTTCTCCTGCCTTTCCTTTACTGAACTGTCAGTATCCCGTTCTGATCCCGTATCACGCCCCGGGGACATTTGACCGCGCACATCCCGCAGACAATGCATTTTTCCTCATCGATCACCGCATGGTTATCCACAATACCAATCGCCTGCATAGGACAGGCCTTCACACAGATACCGCAGGCAATGCATCCTGTCCGGCACTCTTTTCTCGTCTCCGCTCCCGCGTTCTCATTCGCACAGGCGGGATAGATGTTGTATTCCGGTTCCGTAAGGCGGATCAAATGCATGGGGCAAGTCTTTACGCACATCCCACAGCCGACACATTTCTCCCAGTCCGCCTCGGCTGTCCCCCGGCTTCCGATATGTAACGCGCCCAGCCTGCATGCTGACACACAGCTCCCAAGCCCAATGCATCCCCACCGGCATTTTAAGACCCCTTCCGGATGCTCTGCGGCCGCCTGTACGCAGTCCGCACCATAGGATTCCCGTGGAAGCTCCGTCTGTGTGCAGCTTCCGCCCAGGCACTGCACGACAGCCACTTTTTTCTTACGTTTCTGAGCCATCTTCCTTCTCCTTTTCCTGCTATTTCTAATGCGAGGCGTGCCGCCTCTTTTACATCGAAATGATATCTTCCCGACGGTCAACGTCGTTTAATTCTCTTTCGTCCGTCTCCACGACACGTACATTTTCCCTGTATCTGTCCATGAGCTGTCTGCCGCCCACATCTCCGGAAAGCTCCATGAGCTCCGGGAAATATCTGTTATCCCACAGCACCGGGTTGCCTGCTTTTCCATCATGCCCCGCACAGACGATACTGCCGGGATGCAGGACCGCAGTGCGGAAAATCTGCTGCATGGTAGAGACAGTAAGATTCGGCTGGTCACACACAGAGAAAAGTACCCCCCTCAGCTGCTCTTTCACCCTGCTGGAAAAGTC
>ERZ1643249.4323-NODE-4323-length-11962-cov-5.312841_pt1 | contig 11962 bp, 11 predicted proteins | sample MGYA00579263_ERZ1643249 | MGnify/ENA primary metagenome ERZ1643249 (study PRJEB29033, sample SAMEA4952264) | chicken gut metagenome | biome: Broiler Chicken; feature: Gastrointestinal Tract; material: Caecum | place: Ireland | collected 2018 | study: Broiler...
GCAGAGAAAAGGCGGACGCTTTTTGAAGCGGGAAAAGAAGGAGAGACGAGTTATGGATTACAACAAGGTAGCCCAGGACATTATTGATAATGTGGGCGGTAAAGCAAATGTAAAACAGGTTACACACTGTTTCACACGTCTGCGTTTTATCCTGAAGGATGAGAGCAAGGCAAAGAAGGACGTGGTAGAGCATCTCGAAGGCGTTATCTCCGTCGTGGTTTCCGGCGGACAGTTCCAGGTAGTCTGCGGCGCGAAGGTGACGAAGATTTATGACGCGGCGGTGGCGATTCTGGGAGACAGCGTGGCGGCTTCCGCTGACGAGGTGGATATCCCCGAGCAGAAGCAGAGTCTTGGAAATATGATTCTGCAGAAGATTACTGAGATCTTCACTCCGCTGGTGCCGGCTATCGCTGCGGCAGGTCTGATCAAAGGTCTTCTTGCGGCTTTTGCCAAGATTCCGGGCTTTGATTCCACGACCAGCACCTATGTGATTATGAATACGGCCAGCAACGTCATTTTCTACTTCATGCCGATTTTCCTGGCCTATACTACAGCAAAGGCGTTAAAGTGCAGCACGGTTATCTCCATGATTCTGGGCGCGTTTATCTGTCATCCGACCATTGACGCCCTGGTACAGGATGTGGCTACGAAATCTACGATCTTCGGTCTTCCGGTTATCAAGATGGAGTTCGCGGTAGGAGAATCCAGTAAGATTTTTGCTTATACCGAGTCGGTTATCCCGATTATCCTGGGCGTAATTGTACTGTATTTCCTGGAGAAACTCTTAAAGAAGATCATTCCGGAGATCCTGCAGCTGATTCTGGTTCCCGGACTGTCTCTGATTATCATGGTTCCGGTTATGCTGGTTGTAGTAGGACCTGTGGGAATCTATGTAGGTTATCTTGTTCAGTGGCTGTACACAGCTCTTTACAGCTTCAGCCCGGTACTCGGCGGTATCATCGTCGGCGGTCTCTGGGGCGTATGCGTTATCTTCGGCGCGCACAGAGCTCTGCTCCCCATCGGTCTGAACGATGTGGCCATGACCGGTACGAACACTCTGATGTGCTTCGCCGGTTCCGCGAACTTCTCTCAGGCAGGCGCGGCGCTTGGCGTTATGCTTAAGACAAAGAGCAAAGAACTCAAGCAGGTAGCGGCTTCCGCATCCCTGTCCGCATGGCTGGTAGGTATTACCGAGCCCGCCATCTATGGCTGTAACCTTCGTCTGAAGAAACCCATGATCTGCGCGGTTATCGCCGGAGCTGTCGGCGGCGGTATCATGGGTATCGGAAATGCGGTAAAAACTGGTTTCGCAAACAACGGTATCCTGACCATCATGTCTTACTATGGAGAGGGAACGAGCCTTGGACAGTTCCTGGCTTATATCATCGGTATCTGCGTAGCCTTCTTTGGCGCAGCTATCCTGACCTACATCGTAGGCTTTGAGGATGTGGACGCGGCTCCGGCCGGAGCAAAGGCTCTGGAGGCTGATCTGGGAATTCCGGCTCCGGAAGTTTCCGCTCCGGTACATACAGGTGAGAAGGTTGAAATCGCTTCCCCGGTAGAGGGAAAGGCTTATCCCCTCGACGAGGTGCAGGATGAGGTATTTGCCTCCGGCGCGCTCGGAAAGGGAATTGCAGTGCTCCCCAGCAAGGGAGAGGTCGTAGCTCCGGCTGACTGTACCGTATCCGTTCTGTATCCGACTCTCCACGCCATCGGCCTGAAGCTGGAGGACGGCACAGAGCTTCTGATTCACATCGGCATGGATACCGTTTCCATGAACGGCGACGGCTTTACAAAGCACGTAAACGAAGGAGATACCATCAAGAAGGGCACTCCGATTGTATCCTTTGATATTGACAAGATTAAGGCCGCAGGCCATGACACTACAGTCAGCGTGATTATCTCCAATACCGGAGATTTCGCTGAGGTAGAAGGTGTTCCGGCTGAGCATGCGGACCTGAGCCAGGTTGTTATCAAAGCTGTGAAATAATCCGGCCGGTCCGGTTCGGACGGCCGCACAGCGCCTGTGGAAGCATCATCTTCCGCAGAAACGATAAAGGAAACGTGTCCGCGTATGGAAGCTGGTTTTTCTGTACGCGGACAGCCATATAAAAAGGAGAACAGGATATGAGTCAACATTTTCCCGATAATTTTCTCTGGGGCGCTTCCTCCTCTGCATTTCAGATTGAGGGAGGCTGGGATGAGGACGGCAAGGGTATGACCGTGGCCGACTACAATTCCTTCAAGCGTTCCGACAAGCAGGCGGACAGTAAGGTAGCCAGCGACTTTTACCATCACTGGAAAGAGGATATCGATCTGATGAAAGAGATGGGCATGAAGGCTTACCGCTTCTCCCTGTCCTGGGCGCGCATCATTCCGGATGGAGACGGAGAGGTAAACCAGAAGGGCCTTGATTTCTACAATCAGGTCATCAACTATCTGATCGAGCAGGGAATCCAGCCTCTTGTAACTTTGTATCATTTTGACTTGCCATATGCCCTGGTCACGAAGTATAATGGCTGGGAGTGCAGAGACTGCGCCTATGCCTTTGAGCGCTACGCCCGTATCTGCTTCGAGGCCTTTGGCGACAGAGTAAAATGCTGGCAGACTATCAATGAGCAGAATCTGATGATCCGTGTCAACAACCGTATGAATATCTACGTGGAGGATGACTGGGAGGCAGACCGGATGCGGGCTCAGATGGATTACCATATGTTCCTGGGACACGCGCTGGCTGTGAACGCCTGCCATGAGATGGTGGAAGGCGGAATGATTGCTCCCGCCGTATCCTCTACCTGCACCTATCCGCTGACGAATAAGCCGGAAGATGTATGGGCCGCGAAGATGAACGACTGGTTCAAGACCAATTACAGCCTGGAAATGTATACGAAGGGCGAATATCCCGGCTATTACATGCGGTATCTGAAGGAGCGGAATATCGTACCGAAGATGGAAGAGGGCGACCGGGAGATTCTGAAGAAAGCGAAGATCGACTATATTGCCCTGAATTATTACCGGACGCTCTGCGCCAGCTATCTGCCTGCGGACGAGGACCATCCCATTGGCTCCCGGGTATTCCGCGGAAACGAGGTAGATTTTGACCAGTACGGCTACTGCCGGGACGAGAAGAACGAAAACCTGAAGGCCAGCGAATACGGCGCTCAGATCGATCCCATGGGACTCCGGATCGTGCTGAACGAGTATTACCGCCTTTACCATCTGCCGCTGATCATTACGGAAAATGGTCTCGGCATGGCGGATGAGCTGACTGAGGACGGACGCGTGCATGACGACTACCGGATCGACTATCTGCGCAGCCATATCAAGGCGATTGGGGACGCTATCGAAGACGGCGTCGAGATGATGGGTTACTGCCCCTGGTCTGTGATGGACCTGTTGAGCTCCCATCAGGGCTTCCGGAAGCGCTACGGCTTTATCTATATCAACCGGGATGATTTTGATCTGAAGGATCTGGCCCGGATTAAGAAAGACAGTTTTTACTGGTATCAGAACGTAATCAAGACAAACGGGGAGAGCTTGTGATCACATGCGTGTAGTGAAGGTGCTGAACAATTCTCTGGTCCTTGCCCTGGACGACGCAGGGCAGGAGACCATCCTCATGGGCAAGGGAATCGGCTATCATAAATCCATAGGGTATCAGTTTCAGGAGAGCGAGATTGAGAAGGTCTTTGTACTGAAGGACAAGGAAGTGTCAAGAAATATCATCCGTCTTGCCGCTGAGACAGACGCAGTCTATTTTGAACTGGCAAAGTCCGTGATCGACTATGCCATTGAGACTTTTGGAATGAAGCTGATGGACCACATCTATCTTTCCCTGACGGACCACCTGTCCTTTGCGGCAAGGAGGATTCGGGAAGGAATCGTTCTGCAGAATTTCTACACGCTGGAGATGAAGAAGTTTAATCCCAATGAGTTTCAGGTGGGTGAGTACGCGGTGTCTCTGATGAGCGAACAGCTTGGCATGGAGGTTCCTATGGATGAGGCCGGCAATATTGCCTTTCATTTCATCAATGCTCAGTACGATCACCCTTACAACAGCCAGAACCTGCTGATTGCCAGTACGGTCAGCGACATTCTGGATATTGTAAAGTACAGCTTTGGCATCACCTACAATGAAGACAGCACGCCCTATTCCCGGTATGTGACCCATGTGCAGCTTTTTGTGCAGCGCCTGGTCAGCCGGAACCAGCTCCCGGATGAGAAGTCCAGTCTTCTCTATGAGCAGATCTCGGCGGTCTGCCAGAAGGAGTTTGAGTGCGTGGAAAAGATTCAGATCTATGTGATGGACAAGTTCCGGCAGAAGCTCACAAGCCAGGAACGGATGTATCTGGCTTTACATATCCACCGGGTGCTGGAGGAGCAGTAATCGGCATATTTTGTCTGACGATTTACAGACAGGCGGGAAAGAAAGGCTTTCAATGCTTTTCATTCCCGCCTGTCTTCTGCTTCCGTTTTCTGCTTTCGGTTCGTTATTCAGCTTCTTCAGAAGCAAATTCCAGTGTCACTGCCTGAATCAGATCCATCTGGCTGAGATTTGATGTGTCATAATAATCCTGAAGACGGCAGCTGTAGGCAGTATTTCCGGTTGTGTAGGACAGAATTGCCACAGGCACTTCCGTATTCGGTTCCATTTCCTGAAATTCCGGAAGAAAAGTCCTGGTATAGGCCATCGGTTCCCGGCCGGCAGGAGGGTCCGTCTCATAAGTCATGCTGCTTCCGTCCAGTTTAAAACAAAATTCCAGGGAATAATCCTTTCGTACCTGCATGGTAAAAAGGCCTTCTGTCTCTTTTGTCATTTCCTGCTCATCCAAGAAGATTTTACCGCTGTCTGCCTCTTCCCAGTTTCTGTCTTCTCCCAGAGTGTAAAGCCTTACGATGAGTTCTTCCGTCCCTGCCGGCGCGCGGAACGTAAGAATCAGGGAATTCATATCTGTAATGCCAAGGGCAGACAAAAGCGCTCGCTCGTCTTCTGTCAGTTCATACGGCGCGGCGCCGTTTTTTCCCGAAGCCGCAGCATCTGCAGAACTGTCATTGCATGCAGTCAGACTCAGAAGAACAGCGGATAGAACTACAGCGTTTAATAATGCTTTGAAGATTTTTTTCAATAAAATCCCCCCTTTTTGAAAAACAAACCTGGCGCTGCAATAATCTTACCCTCAGTTGACAGGAGGCGTGTGTGTCCTTGTCAACTGAGGGTATAAACAGTATAGCAGATAACTGATTTTGCAGCAATAAAGTGATAGGAAAAATGACGCCCGGGCGCTGTTTTTCAGAGAATCCGCGAGGCCAGAACCGCTCTTTTTCGGGTATTGCGGATTCGCTGCTTTCGTACTATAATAAAACGAAATTACACAAAAAGGAAAAGGGAGAGAACAGGCATGAGTGGAAGCGATTATATCATACGCCCGGAGGCGCCTTCTGATTATCGGGCGGCAGAGGAACTGACACGGGAAGCTTTCTGGAACGTATATCGTCCCGGATGTACCGAACACTATGTACTGCACTGCTTCCGGGAACGGGAAGAGTTCGTGCCGGAGCTGGATCTGGTTATGGAAAAAGACGGAAAGCTCATCGGACACATAATGTATGCACGGGCGGAGATCCAGGCTGATGACGGAAGAAAAATTCCGATCCTGGCCTTTGGCCCCATCAGCATTGCGCCGGAATACCAGCGGAAAGGCTATGGGAAGATTCTTCTGGATGATTCCATGAAAAAAGCAGCGGACCTGGGAGCGGGCGCGATCTGCATTGAAGGAAATCCTGATTTTTACGGAAAATCCGGCTTTGTTACCGCCAGCACAAAAGGAATTCATTACTTTGCGGAGCCCCGGGAGGCGGAAGTGCCCTATTTCCTGGTCAGAGAGCTGAAAGAAGGATACCTGAACGGCGTCACCGGCACTTACCGGCCGCCGGAGGGGTATTTTGTTGACGAGGAAGAGGCGGAGCAGTTTGATAAGAGCTTTCCGCCAAAGGAAAAGCTGAAGCTGCCGGGTCAGCTTGTGTGAAAAGGTGGGGACTATGAAGCTGAAAAATATTCTGCTTGTGGTGGAGGACGTGGAACGTTCCAGGAAATTTTATCACGATCTGTTCGGCCTGGATGTGATTCTGGATCTGGATGGAAACGTGATTCTGACAGAAGGCCTCGTTCTTCAGGACGCCCGTGTCTGGGAGAAGCTGATCGGAAAGCCTTTTACCTGCGGCGACGGCGATGCGGAACTGTATTTTGAAGAAAATGAGCTGGATACCTTTCTGGAAAAGCTGAACCTGTATCCGCAGGAAATTCGTTTTCTGAATCCCCTGACGGAGCACGGCTGGGGACAGAGAGTGATCCGCCTTTACGATCCGGACGGCCATCTGATAGAAGTGGGAGAGCCGATGGAAGCTGTGGCAAAGCGGCTTTATAAAAGCGGGCTGTCTCTGGAAGAGACTGCGGCAAAGACGCAGTATCCGCTGGAATATGTAAAAGAAATCTGTGAAGAGTCCTAAAAAACCGGCCAGGCTGATTCTGGCCGGTTTTTTAGGACTGGCCTCAGATTCTGCGTCCGGAATTCCGAAGAAAATCCTGATATTCTTTCTGGGCGGCGGCTTCAGAGCCTGTTCTGGCCGCAATTTCATAATAATCCAAAGTATCCTGGGAATGCTTCAGCGCTTTTTGCAGGGATTCCATTTTTCCTTTCAGACGTTCCACATGGCTGCGGAAGATTTCAAAACGTTCCTGCAGGGTAGCGTCCCCTTCTTTGACCAGAGTCATAAAATAGCGGATTTCTTTTATCTGGAGCCCTGACTGTTTAAAACATTCGATCAGCTCAAGCACATAGAGATCCTCATCTGAAAAAATACGGTATCCGGATTCTTTCCTGCGCAGGTCAGGCAGAAGCCCTTCTTTATCATAATAGCGCAGAGTCGGAATCGAGAGGCCGGTAAGCGCGGAGACTTCCTTTATCGTATATGTCATAAGTGTTCTCTCCCTTTTCATGGAAAATGTTCGGTTATACCTGCGGAACAGGGTCTTGACTCTAAAGTTCACTTTAGAGTTATACTATAAGAAAATCAGGGTGTCAAGTAACTTGCAGAACACTGGAAAGGCAGGGAGAAACTTATTATGAATACGGCAGAAAACAGAGGAAAAGAAAGAGAAGCAGGAAGACAAGAAGCAAAAGAAGGACAGGTACGCCGCAGGGAATTCGCAGACGGCGTCTGTCTGTCAGAGCTTGGCATGGGGGCGATGCGCCTTCCTCAGACGGAAGAGGAATTTGCGAAACCCATTGACCGGGCAGCCGCGGAAGAACTGATTGCTTACTGTATGGCGCATGGCGTCAATTATTACGACACTGCTTACATTTACCATGGAGGACAGTCGGAGGCCTTCCTTGGCAGAGCGTTGAAGAAATACCCCAGGGAATCCTATTTCGTGGCGGACAAATTTAATGTGCAGGCGGAACCGGATTTTGAAAAGCAGTTCGAGGACCAGCTTTCCCGTCTGCAGCTGGATTCCATTGACTTTTATCTGCTGCATGGCATGACGGATAAGCTGGTTTCCGACTATCTCGATCATGGAGCGCCGGAATACTTTCTGAAGCAGAAGAAGGCGGGAAAAATCAGGTATTTCGGATTTTCCTTTCATGGCTCCCCGGAGGCGCTGCGCAGGATTCTGTCCCGTTACCCCTGGGATTTTGTACAGATTCAGCTGAATTATTACGACTGGTTCCATGGAACGGCCAGGGAACAGTATGAAATCCTCCGGGAGCAGAACATTCCCATAATGGTAATGGAACCGGCCCACGGAGGTATGCTGGCAGACCTGCCCGGAAAAGGAAGGGAAACACTTTTGCGGCTTCATCCGGAAGCTTCCCAGGCTTCCTGGGCCTTCCGCTTCCTACGTACGCTTCCCGGAATCGCGGTAATCTTAAGCGGCATGTCGAAACTGGAGCAGGTAAAGGACAATATTCAGACCTTTTCTGAGCCCGCCGGGCTGACAGAGCAGGAGCTGGGAGCGGTGGAAGAAGTCAGCGCCCTCCTGCATGAAATGTACGCGGTCCCCTGCACCGGCTGCAGGTACTGCTGCGCTGACTGTCCGCAGGAACTGGATATTCCGTTTCTGCTGGCTGCGTACAATGAATACAGGACCGGAGGAGAAAAAGACCTGTCCTCCTGGCGGCTGGCCCGGCTCGCCGCGCTGCCAGAAGAAAAGCAGCCGTCAGCCTGTATCGGCTGCGGCCAGTGTACGGCTCACTGTCCCCAGGGGCTGGACGTTCCCGCTTATATGAAGGAAATGGCGGAGCTGATGTGAAGCCGCAATCGTTTATAGGGCTAGAACAACAGGTTGATTCCCAAATGCGGGCGGATGTGGTACAATAAAAAAAATCCCATAATGAGGATTGAATATGTATCAGAATCTGTATGAAAGAAGGAGGAGTTTCAAATGTCCAATCAGAAACCAGTTCCGGGAACCGGAGGAGATCATTACATTCCTTATGAACAGAGAAGCGGAAAAGAGTCTGTAGTATATTTTACAAGGGATTTATCCGCGGAAGGTCTGCGCAAGATTTATGCCCGTATAAGCGGCTGTCTGACCGGAAAAGTGGGAATTAAGCTTCATACCGGGGAGCCTCACGGGCCGAATATCATTCCCCGACTCTGGGTGGAGGAACTGATCAGAAAAGAGCTTCCGGAGGCGGCGATTGTAGAGACGAATACCTACTATGACGGCGGCCGCTATACGACGGAGGATCATAGAGAAACCCTGAAGACCAACGGCTGGACGTTCTGTCCGGTCGATATCATGGATGAGGACGGGACAACGGCGCTTCCGGTAAAAGGCGGAAAATGGTTTGCCGAGCTGGAGATGGGAAAGAATATTCTGAATTACGATTCCCTGTTCGTGCTGACTCATTTTAAGGGACACAGTAAAGGCGGCTTCGGCGGCTCCAATAAGAATATCGGTATCGGCTGCGCGGACGGCCGTATCGGAAAGGCCAGGATTCACACGACGCCGGGTTCCGACGATCAGTGGGATATCTCGGACGAAGAATTTATGGAACGCATGACAGAATCCGCCAAAGCAGTGGCGGATCATTTCGGAGAGCATATCAGCTATATCAATGTAATGCGCAACATGTCCGTGTCCTGTGACTGTGAGGGTACGGCGGCAGAGCCGGTGGTGACGCCGAATGTGGGAATTCTGGCTTCCCTGGATATCCTGGCTGTCGATCAGGCTTCGGTGGATCTGGTGTATGCCATGAAAGAAGAGGAACATCACGCGCTGGTGGAGAGAATCGAGTCCCGCCATGGCCTGCGCCAGCTGACTTATATGAAAGAGCTTCATATGGGAAATGACAGATACCATCTGATTGACATTGACAACGGCGATCAGGAGATTTCGCCGGCGGATGCGGTAAAGAATCTGGCTCCCTTCCAGAGCGCGGAATAATCTCCGGAAAGAGGACGAAAGAATTATGGCGACCTGGAATTCCAGAGGCCTCAGAGGTTCTACCCTGGAGGAACTGATCAACCGGACCAATGAAAAATACAGAGAGCAGGGACTGGCGCTGATCCAGAAGGTGCCGACTCCGATTACTCCGATCAAGATCGATAAAGAACACCGGCATATCACGCTGGCCTATTTTGACCAGAAAAGTACCGTGGATTACATCGGAGCCGTGCAGGGAATTCCCGTCTGCTTCGACGCTAAAGAGTGCGACAGCGATACCTTCCCGCTTCAGAATATCCATGAGCATCAGGTGAAATTCATGGAAGACTTTGAGAAACAGGAGGGCGTCGCCTTTCTGATTATCTTCTTCTCCCACCGGAATGAGCTCTATTATCTTTCCTACCGGAGGATGCGGGAGTTCTGGGACCGGGCGGCTGCCGGAGGGCGCAAAAGCTTCCGGCACGAGGAGCTTTCGCCGGAGTTTGTGCTGAATCCCCACGGGGGTTATCTGGTGCCTTATCTGGATGGAATTCAGAAAATGATGGATACGTAGCGCAACTGTTCAAGGCTTTTGCGTTTTATGGTGTCTGAAGAGCCAAATGACCATGAAACCCTGATTTGCGGGGCTTTGTGGTCATTTTTTGTGTTTTGGAATATGATTCTGATACACAGACAGGCTGGTGAAAAGTCATTGATGCGGAAAAGACGCGCCGCCTGTCCCCTTTTGCACGTTGCACATTTCCGGCAGAATATGTTACAATACAGGATAGATTTCAGCTAAAGGAGCGTTCACCGATATGAAAAACCAGAATCCGATCTTACATACGCCCGAGGGCGTGAGGGACATTTACGGCAGTGAGTTTGTGCAGAAGTTTGAACTGCAGCAGCTTCTCTACCATGTTCTCGCGGAACGCGGCTACCAGGGCATTGAAACGCCTACTTTTGAGTTCTTCGATGTATTTTCCCGAGAAGTGGGAACCGTCCCTTCCCGGGAGCTTTATAAATTCTTTGACAAGGAAGGCAATACGCTGGCGCTGCGCCCGGATATGACGCCGTCCATTGCCCGTGCCGTGTCGAAATATTTCCATGACGAGACGCCGATCCGTCTCTGCTATATGGGAAATACTTTTATCAACTACGATAAATATCAGGGCCGTCTCAAGGAGACAACCCAGCTTGGCGCGGAGCTCATGGGCGAGGAAAGCGTCTCTGCGGATGTGGAGCTTCTGTCGGTGCTTGTGGAAGCCCTGAAGGCGGCGGGACTGGAAGAATTTCAGGTGAGCGTGGGACAGGTGGAATTCTTCAAGGCGCTTCTGAAAGAAGCGGGTATCGGAAGCGAAGCGGAAGAGAGTCTGCGCCGGCTTATTTCTGACAAGAACCGGTTCGCGGCGGAGGAGCTGCTTGCGGACTATGAGCTTTCTCCGAAACTTCGTGAGACTTTTCTGGAAATGGCCACGCTTTCCGGTTCTGCGGAAGCCCTCGAGAAGGCCAGAGCCCTTACAGACAATCCGGAAGCGCTGAAGGCTCTCGGCCGTCTGGAAGATATCTACAGAGGTCTGAAGGAAAAAGGGTTTGAAAAATATATCAGCTTCGATCTGAGTATGCTGAGCAAATACAATTACTACACCGGAATTGTGTTCCGGGCGTATTCCTATGGCTATGGCGAACCGGTGGCCAAGGGAGGCCGCTACGATACGCTGCTTTCTCATTTCGGACGGGAGCTTCCGGCGGTCGGCTTTGCCATTGTGGTGGACCAGCTCCAGAGAGCGCTGAACAGCAGCGATATCCGGAAAGAGGCGGCGGGACCAGAGGGGACGCGGTATCTGACCTTCGCGCTCACCAAAGGCCGTCTCGCGAAGAAGACGCTGGAACTTCTGGAAAAGGTGGGAATCACCTGCGAGGAGATGAAAGATCCGGACAGCCGGAAGCTGATCTTTGTCAACGACGAGCTGAAGCTGAAATTTTTCCTTGCGAAAGGGCCGGACGTGCCGACCTATGTGGAGTACGGCGCGGCTGATATCGGCGTGGTCGGAAAGGATACGCTGGTGGAAGAAGGGCGGAAGATGTATGAAGTGCTGGATCTGGGCTTTGGCAAGTGCCGGATGTGTGTCTGCGGTCCGGCTTCCGCACGGGAAAAGCTGGCCCACCAGGAGCAGATCCGGGTGGCGACCAAGTATCCGGACACTGCCAAGGATTATTTTTATAATCAGAAGCACCAGACCGTAGAGATTATCAAACTGAACGGTTCTATCGAGCTGGCTCCGCTGGTGGGACTTTCCGAGGTCATTGTAGATATTGTGGAGACAGGCTCTACCTTAAGAGAGAACGGCCTGGAGGTGTTGGAAGAGATCATGCCGCTTTCCGCGCGCATGGTGGTAAATCAGGTGAGCATGAAGATGGAAGCGGAGCGGATCACAAAGCTGATTCAGGCTCTGAAGGCGGCGCTTTCCTGACAGACGCAGATTCTTCCAGATACAGGATGTTTGTATAACGCCTGTGCCTTAAAACGAC
>ERZ1643249.4324-NODE-4324-length-11960-cov-5.947165_pt1 | contig 11960 bp, 12 predicted proteins | sample MGYA00579263_ERZ1643249 | MGnify/ENA primary metagenome ERZ1643249 (study PRJEB29033, sample SAMEA4952264) | chicken gut metagenome | biome: Broiler Chicken; feature: Gastrointestinal Tract; material: Caecum | place: Ireland | collected 2018 | study: Broiler...
GGTTCCTTCGGTGGGCGAGCTGATTCTGGATGATGAAAACGCGAAAGCTGAGATTCTCATACAGGAGCAGAAAAAGGAAGATGGAAGAGAGAAAATGTGTGCCTGCGCCTGAGCAGGAAGAAGAACGAAATAAGGCCGGAGCGCGCAGCCGGGCGGACAGCATCGCTGTCCGCCCGCTTCTGCGCACGCTGGTTTTTCTGGCTTTTCCGACGATCGTGGAAGAAGTTCTGGCCACATCGTCAGTCAGCATCACAACCAATGTGACATGGCTGGTGAACAGTGTTCCCGGAGCCATCGGGACAGCGGTACTGGTTCTGATCTCGAAAGCGCTTGGCGCGGGGGATGAACGGCAGGTCCGCAGGCTGTCCCAGCAGGCGCTTTTTCTCGCCGTCCTTTCCGGTCTGCTGTTAAGCGTGGTTTCCATTATGCTCAGTCCTTATATTCCGGTCTGGATGGGAGCGGAAGAGGCGATTCAGGAGGAAGCCTCAAGGTATTTCTTTCTTATCAGCCTGCCTCTGGTCTTCCGCTGTGTCAGCTCTGTGCTCGGCGCAGCTCTCCGCGCTGTCCGGAATACAAAAACGCCCATGCTGATCAGCATGGCGGCCAATGGAGTCAATATTGTATTGAATTATCTGCTGATATACACAGCGGATCTCGGTGTGGCCGGCGCGGCTCTTTCTTCTGCCATTTCCTATGTTCTGTCAGGCGTGCTGATGCTGGCAGCCTGCAGGCGGAACCACTTTCTGACCTGGAAATGGAAGGAGTTTTCTCTGGATAAGGGACTGATGCGGGAGTGCGCGGCTGTGGGAACGCCTGTGCTGGGAGCCAGCGTGGTGTCCTGTCTGGGATATGTGGTGTTCGCCGGCCTGGTGTCAGGGATGGGAACTACGGTATTTGCGGCACATTCCATCGCGGTGACAGCTGAGACGATTTTCTATGTGCCGGGCTATGGACTCCGTTCTGCTGCTTCCACACTGATTAGCAGCGCCCGGGGAGAAGGCAATCGGGAAAGACTGAGAAAGACAGGCGTGCTCAGCGTACTGCTCACAATCGGCATCATGTGCGTCAGCGGAATGCTTCTTTATCTTGGCGCGCATCCTCTGATGCGTCTTTTTTCTCCCGTGGCTGAGGTGGTGAATCTTGGCGCAGAGATGCTCCGGCTTGTAGCATTATCAGAGCCCTTTTTCGGATTTATGGTTGTGCTGGAAGGAATCTTTTATGGGCTTGGGCGCACCCGCTATTCTTTCTTTGTGGAGACAGCCGGTATGTGGGGAGTGCGCATTCTGCTTACCTTTCTGTGCGTGCGCTTCTGGGAGCTGGGGCTTCGCGCGGTCTGGTACTGTATGATTGCCGATAACGTAGTCAAAGCCCTGCTGTTTGCTGTCCCTGCGCTACGTTTCCTGTTCCCAGGGAAGCCGCGGAGCGAGAAAGCCTGATTCCCGGAGCTTTTTCTCAATATTGTCCAGCCGTTCCGGGCTGGAGGCCTCCACAAGGTGGTAATGGTAGCCTGAGGTGGCGGAGCTTAAGACACTGGAGCTGCTGCCGCTTAAGGCTTCCATGAATTCAGCCACATCCTGACGGGAACGGATGTCCATATCGGCGGATATCCGGCCGTAGACCCGGTGGCTGATGCTGATGTTTTTCACATGTCCTCCGCAGTCCGCGATAAGATTCAGCTCTTTTTCCGTGTCCTCTTCCCGATGGCGGACCTTAAACTCCCGGCAGCAGCTGTCTGTGCTGTCCTGCTGGAGGATGTAGCCCCGGGCGGTGGACAGGATGCCCGAAGTAGAGGCGCGGATCACGGCCATGTCCTGCACAATGACCTGGCGGCTTACACCGAAGCGCGCGGCCAGCTCCCTGGCCGGAACGGGGGAATCGGAGCTTTTCAGGATATCTAGTATTTCTGCACGGCGTTCTGCGGTAGTCATAAAAAACCTCCTGGTAAAAAGTAAGATTTTCTGTTTCCAGTGTACCACGGTTTTGGAAGCGCAACAAGCACAGGTTTACAGGTTTGCCTGCAGGCCGCGCCCTGGAACCGGATTTGCCGAAAGGCACTGTTGACAAAGAAAAAGGACCGGGATAAGATCTTAAAGAGAATAAATATATTATGGAGGGAATCGACATGGAGTACAGAAGGTTTGGGAATACCCTTGTGGCAAGAATCGACAGGGGAGAAGAGATTCTGGAGCAGGTCCGTGAAATTGCCCTGAAGGAAGAGATCGGGCTGGCGTCGGTTCAGGCTCTGGGGGCGATTAACAGCTTTACAGTGGGTGTATTTAAGACGGATGAAAAGAAATACATGGCAAATGAATTTGAAGGCAGCTACGAGATCGTCTCCCTGACCGGTACGATTAATACCATGAACGGGGAATTTTACTGCCACCTGCATATGAGCGCAGGCAATGAAAAGGGCGAGGTATTCGGAGGCCATCTGAACCGGGCGGTGGTCAGCGCGACCTGTGAAATGGTGATCCGCCTCATAGATGGAGTTGTGGACAGACGCTATGACGAAGAGGTAGGGCTCAATCTGTTTCAGTTCGGCTGAGCAGGCGGAAGGCCGGAAAAGGGGCTGACAGAAAGGGGAGGAAGACTTTGAAAATTACAGTGCTGGACGGCGGCATCGAAAATCCTGGTGATTTAAGCTGGGACGGGCTGGAGAGGCTTGGAGAGCTTACGGTATATGACAGAACATCCATGACGGACGAGGATGAGATCGTGGAGCGCATTGGAAACGCCGAGGTGGTCATCACAAACAAGACGCCTCTGGGGCGCGCCGTGCTGGAGCGCTGTCCGTCCATACGGTTTATCAGCGTGCTTGCCACAGGCTACAACGTGGTGGACTGTGACTGGGCGAAAGAAAGGGGCATTCCAGTATCGAACGTGCCTGCCTACGGAACGGATGTGGTGGCCCAGTTTGCCATCGCCCTCCTTCTGGAAATCTGCCATCATGTGGGAGCCCACTCGGAGGCAGTGCGTCAGGGGCGTTGGGAAAACTGCCCGGATTGGTGCTTCTGGGATTATCCGCTCATAGAGCTGGCGGGAAAAACCATGGGAATCATCGGCTTCGGGCGGATCGGCCAGAAGACCGGAACGATTGCCAAAGCGCTGGGAATGCGGATACTTGCGTTCAGTCCCCATGAGAGCGAGACGGGCAGGAAAATCGGAGAGTATGTGGATCTGGATACGCTGCTGGCAGAGTCGGATGTGATTTCCCTGCACTGCCCCCTGTTTCCGGAGACGAGAGAAATCATCAATCGGGAGACCATTGCGAAAATGAAGGACGGCGTGATTCTTCTGAACAACAGCCGGGGACCGCTGATCAATGAGCAGGATCTGGCGGATGCCCTGAACAGCGGAAAGGTCCGGGCAGCCGGCCTGGATGTAGTCAGCGAGGAACCCATACGCAGCGGCAATCCGCTTCTGAAAGCAAAAAACTGTATCATCACGCCGCATATTTCCTGGGCGTCCAGAGAAAGCCGCCAGAGAATCATGGACTGTACCGTAAAAAATGTGAAGGCCTATCTGGATGGGGAGCCGGTGAACGTGGTGAACGGATAAAGCTGGCGCTCCAGGGACGCGCTGTTTTCCGGCACGCCGCGCCGGAACAAGGACAGATGCTAAAAGGATCAAAGAAGTCAAAGAAACCTGAGAAATCAAAGGAGCCGGAAACCATGAAGATAGCAGTAGCAGTGGATTCGATGAAAGGAAGCCTCACATCTCTGGAAGCAGGGGAAGCAGTAAAAGAAGGAATTCTCAAAGCAGATCCGTCCGCGGAGGTAAAGGTCTTTCCGCTGGCAGACGGCGGAGAGGGCACGCAGGAAGCCCTGACAAAGGGGCTCGGGGGGAAAGAGGTGCGCTGCAGGGTCAAAGGACCCATGGGCAGGCCTGTGGACGCCGTGTATGGAATGGCAGAGGAGAAAAAGCTGGCAGTGCTGGAGATGGCTTCGGCAGCAGGAATTACCCTTGTGAGCCCGGAAGAGAGAGACCCGCTGCATGCGGCGACTTATGGCGTAGGGGAGCTGATCCGCGATGCGGTCAAAAGAGGCTGCCGTCAGTTTATCATTGGAATCGGCGGCAGCGCCACCACAGACGGGGGCCTGGGGATGCTTCAGGCTCTGGGATATGAATTCCTGGATGAAGAAGGAAATCCGGTGCCTGCGGACCCTTCCGGGATGGATCGGATCGCGGCCATACGAAGCGATCATGTGCTGCCGGAGCTGAAAGAATGCTCCTTTCAGGCAGCCTGCGATGTGACCAATCCTCTCTGCGGGCCCAATGGAGCAGTGCGGGTCTTTGGCGGCCAGAAAGGCATCCGGGAGCAGGAAATGGAGCAGTGGGACAGCCGCATAGCGCGGTACGCGTCGGTCTGCGAAGCCTTTACAGGGCGGAGCAGCCGGGAACTTCCGGGCGCGGGAGCGGCCGGAGGCCTGGGCTTTGCGCTGCTGAATTTCCTTCAGGCAGAATTGAAGCCGGGGGCGGAACTGGTGCTGGAGACAGTGCGTCTGGAAGAAGAGCTGCGGGATTGTGACCTTGTCATCACAGGAGAGGGCCGTCTGGACGGGCAGACCGTCATGGGAAAGGCACCGATCCGCACGGCACAGCTCGCGAAACGCTGGGGCATTCCTGTGGCGGCAGTGGCAGGCGCCGCCGGACCGGAGGCCGTCCGCTGCAATGAGGCAGGAATAGACGCCTTCTTTCCAATTCCCTCCGCTCCTCTTTCGCTGGAGGAGGCCATGGAAAAAGAGACAGCCAGGAAAAACCTCTCCCTGACTGCGGAACAGATCATACGTCTGCTTCAGGCATTTCAAAGCGGGGGAAGAAGAAAATAAGAAGGAAATACGGTAAGAAAAAATATAAAAAAGTGCTTGCAAAATACAAAAAAGTATGATAGTATAATCAGGCGCGGCAGAAGTAATGTCTGTGTCAAAGCCCAAAGGGGCAGAATACAGGGCTCCTTGGTCAAGCGGTTAAGACATCGCCCTTTCACGGCGGTAACACGGGTTCGATTCCCGTAGGAGTCATTTTCAATCTTGACGTATAATTACGTTTTTGATAAAATATAATAAGGATATGGCGACATAGCCAAGTGGTAAGGCGTGGGTCTGCAACACCCTGATCACCAGTTCAAATCTGGTTGTCGCCTCTGAATGAGGAAGAGCTGATTCCTGCAAATGCAGGAGGTCAGCTCTTTTTTCGTATCATTGACGGGTATCATCGTGTATAACCGGCGGCGGCCGGAAGAAAACAGAGGAGTTCTTTATGAAGCAGAAAAAATGGCTTTTTCTTATATGCGGGGGATTGTTTCTGGCAGGCGTGATTGGCAGCATTCTGGTGCTGCGGCAGCCCAGGACCAGCCAGGTGGAAATCGTCCAGGACGGCAGGGTGCTGTACAGCTTTGACCTGTCCTCAGAGGAAGATCGGATTATTGAAGTGGAGTATGAAGGCCAGGTGAACCGGATTGAGATTCGGGACCACCGGATTCACGTACTGGAGGCAGACTGCCCGGACCAGGTCTGTGTAGATATGGGCTGGCTGGATTCAGCGGCGCCGATCGTCTGCCTGCCCCATCATCTGGTGATTCAATTTACAGAAGGTTCCGGCAGTCTGGACGCAGTGGCGGGCTGATGCCGGGAGAAAAGGCGGGCCAAGCCATGCGGAGCGGAAGAGAAGGAATCGGAAGCCTGAATGCCGGAACCGGAGAGGAGTTGCGATTGAAGACAAAAAGACTGACAGAACTGGCGATGCTGACGGCCGTCGCCCTGATTATATTTGTGGTAGAGCTGCAGATCCCAAATCCCTTCCCGATTCCGGGAGTGAAGCTCGGACTGGCCAATATCATTACCGTGTATGCGGTGTACCATTACCGGCCTGCAGAAGTGATGATGATTGTCTTTGTGCGGGTATTTCTGGGCGCTCTGTTCGGAGGAGTTATGTCTACGCTGATTTACAGCCTGTCTGGAAGTATCTTCTGCCTGGCGGGGATGCTTCTTCTGCGCAAAGTGATCGAAGAGAAATATATCTGGCTCAGCAGTGTTATGGGAGCAGTCCTGCACAATATCGGGCAGCTGACGGCGGCGGTTCTGGTTACGCAGACGCCGGGAGTGTTTGCCTACCTGCCGTTTCTCCTTGTGTCCGGCTGCCTGGCAGGAGCCTTCACGGGAATCTGCGCGCAGCTGATTCTGAAGAGACTTTCCGGGAAAAACTACAGCTGACGGGGGAAATTACTGTTTCCGGGGGAACGTCAGCCGGCGGAAAGCGGCGAATGAAAAGCAGCGAATGGAAATACGCTGCGATTGGAACAAAACCCTTGTCAAGGCGGCAGGGGTGTGGTAAGATACAAAACGTGTGAATATTTTAACAAGCAAAGAGGTTAAAGGAGAACAGGATATGCAGAAAAAAGGAAAATCTGTATTTCCGGGAGGTGTGCATCCTACGGATGGTTCAGATAAGGCACTGTCTATGGATGCGGCCGTACAGCAGTATGAGCCCTCAACAGTCACTATTTTGTCTGAGCAGTCTTTTGGCGGTAAATGCCGCCTTTTGGTGCAGCCGGGTGATACTGTGGAAGAAGGCCAGCTGATAGGAGAGCCGGAGGCGTTCATGGCGGCTCCGCTTCATGCCAGCGTAAGCGGAACGGTTCTGGATGTGAGAGAAGTCGTGAACCAGGGAAGGAAACTTCTGGCCTGTGTGATACAGAGGGAAAAAGAGTGCGCGGAGAGCAGCGCTTCCTATAGAACGGCAGCGGCGGATATCCGGGAAATTTCGCGGGAAGAGATCCTGGCGGGAATCCGGGACGGCGGACTGACAGGAATGGGAGGAGCTGGTTTTCCTGCTCATAAAAAGTATGAGACAGACAAGGATATCGATACGCTTCTGATTAACGGAGCGGAGTGCGAGCCCTACCTGACCTGTGATTACCGGCTGATGCTGGAAGAGGGTTATGCGCTGGTAAATGGCGCGCGTCTTCTTCTGAAGGCTTCAGGAGCGGAGCGGGCCTGTATCTGTCTGGAGGACAATAAGCCCCAGGCGGCAGAGAACCTGAGCCGTATTCTTGAGGAAGCGCGGAATCAGGGAATCATGGAAAGCGGCGAGCAGGTGGAGGTTAAGATATTTCCCACCAAATACCCGGAAGGCGGTGAGCGCCAGCTGATTCAGGCGGTTACGGGCCGGGAAGTTCCCATGGGAGGCCTGCCGGCGGATGTGGGAGTGATTGTCTCCAATGTGGGAACTGCCAAAGCGGCTGCAGACATGATTCTGGGCCACATGCCGCTGACACGGCGCATTGTGACGGTAACCGGCTGGGTGAAAAATCCGGGAAATTACCGTGTTCCCATCGGTACTTCCGCGAAGGAGCTGGTGGAGCTTGCGGGCGGTGTGACTGTACCGCAGAACAGGGTGATAGCCGGAGGCCCCATGACCGGCCCCTGTGTGGCTTCGGACTGGAACGGGGAAGAGGAACTGTTTTATATTACGAAAAATACATCCGGAATTCTTGTACTTCCGGATTCGGCCTGGGAAGAGCAGCCCTGCATCCGCTGCGGCGGCTGTGAGAACGCCTGCCCGGCAGGCCTGGTTCCCTGGCAGATTGATTTTGCGTTTCAGCAGGAGGACTATGAACTCTGCGAAAAGCTTTATGCCAGTGAGTGTATTGCCTGCGGCTGCTGCTCCTACATCTGTCCCGCAAAGCGTGAGCTGACTGTGCGGACGCGGATGGCAAGGGACGCGGTGAAGCAGAGAATGAGGGAAAGGGCGGTGAAGAAAGCATGAATCATGCGGGAACAGTGACAAAGCCTGCAAGGGTAATCAATGGGCCCCATGTGCGCACAGAGCGGACAACCAGATGGGTGATGCTTCATGTGGCTATTTCTCTGGTTCCGGCTCTTCTGGGAGCCGTGTATTTCTTCGGAATCCGCGCCCTGTATCTGACGGCTCTTTCTGTAGCCGTGTGCGTGCTGACGGAATACCTGTGGCAGAAGATTACAAAGAAACAGATTACGGCAGGGGATTTCAGCGCAGTGGTTACTGGTATGCTTCTGGCTTTCAACATGCCGGCGACGGCTCCGGGCTGGGTCGTGGTGCTGACATCTGTATTCAGCATTCTGGTGGTGAAGCAGATGTTCGGCGGCATCGGCAATAACTTTGCGAATCCGGCGCTTATGGGCCGCCTTCTGGCCATGGTGGTATGGCCGGGCGCGGTTATGCAGTATATCGCTCCTGTGACCCTGAATGCGGACGCGGTGTCCTCCGCAACCGTTCTGGGAGCGGTGAAGACCGGAGGAGAGGCCGGATACAGCTATCTGCAGATGTTCCTGGGAGAGATACCCGGAGCGCTGGGAGAGACCAGCAAACTTCTTCTTCTGGTGGGCTTTGCGTATATGTGCTATATGGGAATCGTCAATGCGGAAGCAGCAGTCACGTATATTGTGACAGTGCTTGTCCTGACCTTTGTGTTCGGACCGGCAGGACTTTTTACCGGAGATATTCTGCTGAATCTCTTCGGAGGCGGACTGATCATGGGCGCCTGCTACATGCTGACAGACTATGCCTTTGTGACCAGGAGGGGAAGACTTCTGTACGCGGTCACGGCGGGAGTCATCACAGCAGCCATTCGTATATTCAGCATTTATCCGGAAGGAATCTGCTTTGGAATCCTGACGGCCAACTGTCTCGCGGGAGGACTTTCTCTGCTGAATAAGAGACACGTATACGGAACCAGAAAAGTGTAAGGTGAATTCCGCTGAAAGCGGAAGAGAAAACCCCCTGGGGGGTAAGGTGAATTCCGCTGAAAGCGGAAGAGAAGACCCCCTGGGGGGTAAGGTGAATTCCGCTGAAAGCGGAAGAGAAGACCCCCTGGGGGGAAGAAAGGGAATGAAAGAATATGAAGAATAAAGAATTAAGAGGAATTCTTGCATTGATAGTAGTGACGGCTCTGTCGTTCGGTGTGATTGCCGGAGCGAGAGTCCTGTCCCAGGATATGGCAGGAGGCAGCGCGCAGTCCGGAGAGACTGCTGCCGCGGAAGAGTTTGATGTCAGCGGCGCGGAAGGTATTGAGGAAGCGGTCCGCCTGGAGGACGGCGGTTATATGGTGACGGTACGGCAGGCCGGCTATGCAAGCGATATCGTACTGCGGGTAACCTTTGAGGATGACGCGCAGACACTGCGCCAGGTGGAAGTGCTGGAGCAGAACGAGACAGAGACTCTGGGCTCCAGAATTACGGAGCCGGAGTTCCTGGATCAGTTCGCGGGCGCCAAGGCCCCGGTTTATCTGCCGGGAATGACCGTGGAGGCGGAAGGAAGCACCAGTGGAGCGGCAGACACTTCTGATGAGAGCGCTGAAGCAGGAACCACAGATATGGCGGAGACGCTGGCGGCTCTGGAGGGCGCGGCTTTAAACGATGGAACCTATGAAGCGGTGGGCGAGCCTTCCGACGGCTATACGGATCAGGTGTCTATGACTGTGGCAGACGGAAAGATTACGGAAGTGACCTGGGATTCTGTTGGAGAAGACGGTTCTTCTAAGACTGTGCTTTCCGAGAATGGCGAGTATGTGATGACCGAGGATGGCCTGACTTGGGCAGAGCAGTCCAGGGCGCTTGCAGAGGCTCTGATTGAAAATCAGTCCTTAAGCTTCCTGAATCCGAACGCGGAAGGAAAGACGGACGCGGTTTCCGGCGTAAGCATTTCTGTAAATGGTTTTATCAGCCTGGCGGCACAGTGTCTGGAGCAGGCGGCAGGTATCGCACAGCCTCAGGAGGCAGCCTTAGAGCTTGAGGACGGAACCTATCAGGCAGCAGCCTCTGAGGCGTCCAACGGCTACACGGATCAGGTGACGATTACCGTGGCAGATGGGAAAATTACAGAGGTCAACTGGGAAGCAGTAGCAGAAGACGGTTCCTTAAAGAGCGTGATGTCTGAGAATGGCGAGTATGTGATGACGGAGGACGGTCCGACCTGGGCAGAACAGTCAAAGGCTCTGGCAGAAGCCCTGATTGAAAATCAGTCCTTAAGTTTCCTGAATCCGGACGCGGAAGGAAAGACGGACGCAGTGTCCGGCGTAAGCATTTCTGTAAATGGCTTTATCAGTCTGGCACAGCAGTGTATTGATCAGGCTGCCGGAATCGAGCATCCGGAGAACATGGAGACGGCTGAGGCAGAAGAGGCTGGAGCGGCAGAGGGAACAGAGACTGCCGGTGAGACAGCTTCCCAGAACGGTACGCAGGTAGACGGTATATCCGGAGCGACCAGATCCTCTACGGCGGCTGTGACAGCCATCAATAACGCGTACAGCTTTCTGCAGACAGTGAAATAAGGAAACGGGGGATTCGATATGAAACTAAAGTATCCGGCAGAAGCCTTTGCCCTGGGAATCGTATTGTTTTCCGCGGGTATGAGGGAAGCCTTTGCAGCCGGAATCCTTGTGATTTTGTCTGTGGTATTTGCGGAATTATTAAAGAATCTTCTGGAAAAGATCCTTCCTGCATGGAGCCTTCGTCTCTGCGTCTATATCGCTTCCGGAGCGGTGTGTGCCTCTGTGTTCCTGGTCGGCTTTGCGGCGCTTGGAACCCTGCTTGACACCGGCGTGTGGGTGATGACCTTTGTGATTGGTCTTCTGTGCGCCCATCAGGCACTGCGCGGCGATATTGAGGCAGATTATGGAGACCTTCTGTGGGAATCCGCCATTGCCTGGGGCTTCTGGATTCTTCTGGCTGTTGCCCGTGAATTTGCGGCAGGCGGACAGATTTTCGGCAATACGGTTCTGAAGCTCGGCTTTCAGTCGGCGGCCTTTGGAGAAGTGAGCTTCGCCTTTATCGCGGCGGGTCTTGTCCTGGCATTTACAAACGGAGTTCTGAAAAAAGACTGCAGAGGGCAGAACAGCTTTCTGGCAGCGGTTCCCGCCATGCTTCTTCTGCATCCTTTTACCACAAGGATCTTCGGAGAGACGGCAGGTCTAGTTCTGACGATTGTGATACCCGTGGCTTTGTTCTTCTCTGTAAAGCAGACGCTGAAGTTTTCCCGGGTGAGCAAAGCTTACTGCGGACTGCCGGTGGATATGCTGGCAGCCGGGATTATCTATATGATACTGAGCATTTATTAAAAGTACTAAAACAGGTTTGAAATGTAAAGCGGGCGGAGTGCGGAGCCTTATTTCCGGAAAGAGGGAAATGGCGTCTGCATTCCGCTTTTGTGTGCCGTTCTTTGCGTTTTTGCATAGACAAGAGCTTGTGCAGAGCGCTGGTGTCTGTTATAGTGAAGAAAGACGCATCCAAAAACTTACAGGAGCGCAGAATATGTGTGAGAAAACTTAAGATTCCGGAGGAGAAAGAAATGATAAAAGAAGCAGCAGTAGGAAATTTAAGGGAAGCGCTTCAGGCGCAGGAAAGAGGCGCGGACCGTATTGAGCTCTGCGAAAATCTGGCGGAGGAGGGAACGACGCCTTCTTATGGGACGATTAAGGTCTGCCGGGAGCTTCTGCGGATTCCGATTGTAGTCATGATACGGCCCAGAGGAGGAAGTTTCGTCTATGACGACGCGGAATTCCAGGTGATGCTGGAGGATATACGCATCTGCCGGGAGCTGGGCGTAGACGGTATCTCCACCGGGATTCTGCGGGAAGATCACCGGGTGGATTTTGAGAAAATGAAGAAGATCGCGGAGTGCAGGGGCGATCTGAAAGTGACGTTCCATAAGGCCATAGATGAGACGCCGGATTATGCGGAGGCGGTCCGGAGCTTAAGCAGTCAGGGCCTGATTGACCGGGTTTTGACATCGGGGCAGCAGGAGACTGCTCTGGCGGGACTGGAGCGAATCCGGGAGCTTCAGGACATTCCGAATCTGGAGGTAGTTGCCGCCGGAAGGATTACGAAGGAGAATCTGGCAGAGCTGGCCGGTCAGCTTAAAGTGACCTCTTTTCATGGGAAGAAAATAGTGTAGGAACCTGCTGAATATTCTATATGGACCGG
>ERZ1643249.4332-NODE-4332-length-11944-cov-15.567163_pt1 | contig 11944 bp, 6 predicted proteins | sample MGYA00579263_ERZ1643249 | MGnify/ENA primary metagenome ERZ1643249 (study PRJEB29033, sample SAMEA4952264) | chicken gut metagenome | biome: Broiler Chicken; feature: Gastrointestinal Tract; material: Caecum | place: Ireland | collected 2018 | study: Broiler...
TTCCCTTCCACCATCTTCAGACAGTCTTCTTTTGATAGGGTGTACTGCTCGCCTGTGGTCATATTTTTTAGGGAGTAGAGTTTGCTTGTCACTTCATTTTCGCCAACAATTAGGATAAATGGTATTTGCTTTTTGTTTGCCTCTTTCATCTTTGACTTAAATGAGCGGTTTTCATAGTTGATATCACATACAATTGTGCCGCCAAAATATGATTTGAGGCTTAAACACTCATTGAGTGTGTCACCCATAGGTATTATTTGAAGGTCAATGTTCGTCGGTTTGACCTCTTCAAGCATACCAGCACTGTCCATAAGGTCAAATAGGCGGGTAAGCCCAATACTCAATCCCACACCTGGCAATTTTTTATCGGTGAAGTATCCCGCGAGATTGTCGTATCTTCCGCCTCCGCAGACGGTCAAAAATTCTGGATGCTCTGGCATCATAGCCTCAAAGACGGTGCCTGTATAGTAGTTCTGTCCACGAATAATACCAAGGTCAAGCACATAACAATTTTCGTCAACTCCAAGAGCCTTGAGATAAGAAGATACTTCTTTAAGTTCACCCACACCTTTTTGGAAGGTAGGGGTGTCAGATAAATTCTCAATTTCGCTTAAAATATCATCAAATTTACCGCATTTTAGTGTTATTTCAATAAGTTTTTGACTATTTTCGCTTGATACACCCATTTCAAGCAACTCTTTAACTGCATTTTCTTTGCCGATTTTGTTTATTTTATCAAGCACGACAAGTATATCAGAAGTCTTTTCGCCTTCGCCAAGAGCCTCGCAGTAACCAAATAAAATATTCCTATTTGATATGTGGTTAAGTATTTTAAGTCCAAGTGCTTTAAAGACTTTGTCAACGATTGATAGACATTCAGCATCAGCAACAATTGGCAGTTCGTCAAGTCCTACAATATCGGCATCGCACTGTACAAACTCCCTAAAACGACCTTTTTGTGCCTTTTCTCCACGGAAAACCTTGCCGATTTGATAACGTTTGAAAGGAAAAGACATACTTCCAACATTCATAGCGACATATCTAGCAAGGGGAACAGTCAAGTCATAACGCATACAGATGTCATTGTCTCCCTTTTTGAAAGCATAGACCTCTTTGTCGATTGACCCACCAGACTTTGCAAGCAGTATTTCACTATATTCAAGCACAGGGGTGTCGAGTGGCATAAAAGCCGATTGTGAGTACACATTTTTTATTTTTTCCACCATTTTATCAAATAAAATTTGTTTTGCAGGTTCAAGTTCCATAAAACCCGACAATTTTCGTGGGGTAATAAGTCTTTTTTCGCTCATAATTTCTCCTTTAGGTTTAATAAATTATAGGGTATTGCCTGTTATGTTTGGATTTGCTTGTATAACAAATTATTACATAAATATGATATAACATAACAGGCAAAAATCAAAGCAAAATCATATAAATTTATCAAAAAGTATGTGGAAGAGGGGATAGTTTAACCACAAAAGTTATCCACATTTCCACACTTAAATATTTATGCATAAGTGTTAATTTTTATGCAAAACGGGCTATTTTAGGGTTATACACGGTGAGTTATCCACATTTCCACACCAAAATTTCACTTTTTAGCATTTTTATCATGTAAAAACATTGATTTTTTATAATTTTTTTTAAATATTTATCTCAAAATACTTGACAAATTTTGATAAGTTTTTTGAAGAAAATATTTTTATTCGAGTTAGTTATTATATTATAAATATTTTTCACTTGATTTTGTATATTTATAAATAGTTATGCACAAGTTATCCACATTTTGATTGTTTAAACGGGCAAAATTGCTCGATTTTTTTGTTTTATTGACGATTATTCTTTGACTAATTTTGCTCCGCTGAGCAGAGTGCTTGGTTCACTTTCGCTGACAAAGAACAATTTATGCAAGGCTCTAGTCGATGAAACATAGAGTATATTTTTGTCAATTGTGTTGTGATAGTTGTCTTTTTCGGCATTTGGGATGATGACTGCATCAAATTCAATACCTTTTGCTGTAGCACAAGTGGTTATTAGGATACGATTGTTATAGTCTTCTGGTTCGGTCAAAATAGAGCAGTCAACATATTTTTTCAAATTCTTTTCAAGAGCCTTTGCCTCTTTGTTGCATTTGCAGATGATTGCTATATGGTCGAAAGAGGAGCATTCGCTATCTATCAACTCTTTAATCTTCTTTGCCTGATTTGAGGTTTGATAAACTGTAGGCTCCTGTCCATGACGGTTTACAAAATCAATATTTTCAAGACCTATCATCGAATTTGCAAACTTTGCTATTTCTTTTGTCGAACGGTAGGTCTTGTTTAGTTTTATAAGTTTGCACCCTAAAAAGTCGGCGGTTATTTGCAAATATTCATCAGAAATATTTTTTTCAATGCTTTGGTTTACGTCTCCGACAACTATACAAGGACAGTGCCATAACTTTTTGAATAGATAAATATCTACTGGTGTAAAATCTTGCATTTCATCAATAATCAGATATTTTGCACTAAAATCATGGTCAAAGCCATAGAAGAAGTATTTTATAGCAAGATATGTGCCTTTATCCATATAGTCTATGGCTGGTCGCTTGTTGAGTTTTAAGTTCTCTCTTGCCATAAAAATTTCAAAAATCTTGTCAATATCTCGGATAGGGAAGAAAGTGTAAAGTATCTTTTTAAATCTGTTGCGAAGTCCGCGGTTCTGCTCCTTGGTGTAATGCCTTGCCTCAGTAAACACCATAGCATATTGCCAAGCGATTTTGTTTATTCTCTCGTATAGGTCAAGTCCTTTGAATGTCTTAAAGAACAACTCCTTTGTCTGCTCGGCAGGGAAGTCTATGGTTTCGATATTGTTATGGATATCCTCTTTGACAACATAGGATAGGTCTTTTGGCGAAAAAGTTTCAAGTAGTGGTCCTTTCAAAAATCTTAAAAGATTGTCAAGATATTCATAGGAGGATTTGTATGATATTTCGTTGAGTTCTTCCTGCTTTGGATTGGAAGCAATCTCATCAAGCATAGCCTCACGCGATTGGATAGGTCTTTTTAACTCCGCTCTAGCAATTTGAGCGAAGGTGGTCTCTACAAGATTATCCTCGCCAAGTTGAGGTAACACCTCGGCAATATAACTTGAAAAGACGTTGTTAGGGGAGAGTATTTGTATATCACTGCTTTTAATCTGTCCTCTGTGTTTATATAGAAGATATGCTGCTCTATGGAGAACAATTGAGGTTTTTCCAGAGCCTGCAATGCCTTGAACAAGGATATTCTCATTCGTATCCTGCCTTACAATGCTGTTCTGCTCCTTTTGTATGGTAGATACAATCTGTTTCATTTTGACAGAGACGTTGTGAGACAAAATTTCCTGCAAAATTTCATCATTTATGGTCAAATCAGTGTCAAAATATGATAACAGTTGCCCATTTTCTATCTTGTATTGACGTTTGAGGAGTATTTCCCCATTGTGGACTTCACTTCCAGTTGTGTAACTCGCATCGCCCAAACTATAGTCATAATACATTGACGAGATAGGTGCTCGCCAGTCAGCAACATACAACTTTTGATTTTCGGAGATTGTGCCAAGTCCAATATATACGTGTTGAACCCTAGTTTTTCCCTCTGGCTTAAAGTCTATACGTGCAAAGTAAGGGGAGTTTTTCTGAAGGTTTAACCGCTTGACACTCCTATAGAACTCATCCTGTAAATATTCAATATTTGAAAGACTTGAGTAGTTATTCGACAAATCTCCGCCAGCCCGCTCTTCATAGAAGTTGTCTGATAGGTCAGCAACACCTTGTTTTAAACGAAGTTGTGTCTCTTTAAACTTCTGTTTGCTTACCTCTATCTTGTTTTCTACAACTTGCAATGTCTTTTTTAAATATGCTTTTTCGTTTAACTCCATATTTCCCCCTCCTGCCTTTGATAGTTGATGGCAGAATATTTTTTCAAACAAAAAGGGCTGTGAAGTTGGAACTTTTGTCAAAGTTCCCATCAAAACAACGTGTTGTTTTGATGATTTTTAAACTGCGTTTAAAAATCAACTTCACAGCCCATATCTCAAAATATATCTTACTTAGCCAAAAAACTATCAAAAAGCGGTTATAATTTATAATCCGCCAAGTTTTTAGCCTCTTGCAGTTTTTCAATTTTTGATTTTGCCTCAAAGACTAAAAAATCAAAAGTGAACTTGCTACTCATCAACTTGAGAATTATTGTTTTGATTGTCAAGGATAGCACTTTTTTCTTCATTTGTCAAGTCTTCTTCGCTAAAACCTTGATTTAACTCAAGTTCTTCGCGGGTTTCCTCATCGCTTTGCAAATCTTGAGCCTGTTCGTCTTCCTTTTTTACCAAAGCCACACTGACGATTTTGTTTTCGTCTTTGAGTTTCATAATCTTGACACCCTGACTTCCACGAGAGTGCGAACTTATTTGACTTACAGGTGTTCTAATAATCATGCCGTTGTCTGCAATAAGCATAATATCATCATCTTCAATAGATTGCTTCAAAGCGACAAGTTTGCCAGTTTTTTCATTGAAAGTGCCAGCCTTGATACCTTTACCACCACGACCAGTGAGGCGATAATCGTCAACGTCCGAACGTTTGCCATAGCCATGCTCTGAGATAGTGATGATTTGACTGCCAGGTTTGACTATTGTCATATCAACAATGTAGTCCATTTCGCTAAGTTTCATGCTCTTTACACCTTGGCTATTTCGACCCATGGCTCGGACACAACTCTCATTAAAGCGGATACATTTGCCTTCATGAGTTGCAAGCAGTATATCATCATTGCCACTTGACACCTCAACACCGATGAGTTCGTCATTTTCAAGTAGTGAGATGGCAATTTTACCCATTTTTCTTATTGAGGAGAACTCTTCAAGTCTAGTTTTCTTGATAAGCCCGTGTTTTGTTGCCATAATAAGGTTGCCAGTCGCTCCTTCAATGCGAGGAATAATGGTTGTAATCTTCTCTCCCTCGCTGAGCATAAGCAGATTGATGATAGAGCGACCTTTAGCCGTTCTTTGAGCCTCAGGCACCTCATAAGCCTTTATGCAGTACACTCTTCCAAAATTAGAGAAGAATAGCAGGTCATCATGAGTAGAGGAGGTGAACATATTTTCAATGTAATCTTCCTCTTTTGTCTTGTGAGCGGTTATACCAACACCGCCACGGTTTTGAGCCTTGTACTCACTGAGCGACATACGTTTGATATAACCCTGATGGGTCATAGATATGATGACATCCTCTTTAGCAATAAGGTCTGCAATATCAATGCCACCAACATCGAGAGATATCTCAGTTTTACGAGCATCTCCATACTGATTTTTGATTTCTTCAAAGTTATCACGTAATATCTTCATAATACGGGCAGGGGTCGCAAGGATATCCTCAAGGTCGATGATAAGTGCATCAAGTTCACGTAACTCCTCATTTAGTTTTTCAACTTCGAGAGAAGTGAGACGAGATAGTTTCATCTCTAGGATTGCATTAGCCTGAATTTCATCAAGTTCAAAGTTTTCTGTAAGCCTAACACTTGCCTCTTGTTTATCTTCAGATGATTTGATAATTGCAATGACTTCATCAATGTTTGCAAGGGCAATAACCAAACCTTTGACAATATGCTCTCGCTCTTTAGCCTTTGCAAGTTCATATTGAGTTTTACGGGTCAAAACTTCCTTTTGATGCTCAAGGTAATAGTAGAGCATTTCTTTAAGGTTAAGTATTCGTGGTGTGCCATTTACGAGGGCAAGGAAGATTATACCGCCACTCTTTTGAAGTTGTGTCATTTTGTAGAGGTTATTCAGCACAACCTGAGCATTGAAGTCCTTTTTGATATCAACCACAATTCTCATACCTTTTCGGTCTGATTCTTCTTTAATATCACTGATACCATCAAGACGTTTGTTTTTGACAAGGTCAGCCATTTGGACGATAAGTTGAGCCTTGTTCACTTGATAAGGAAGTTCGGTGATGATAATTCGACTTCGTCCATTAGCCATCTGCTCAATTTCAGCCCTACCACGAACGACAATACCACCACGACCGGTCTTGTATGCGTGTTTAACCGCCGACCGCCCCATAATAATACCACCAGTAGGGTAGTCAGGAGCAGGGATAATTTTGATAAGTTCATCTATATCAATGTCAGGGTTGTCGATAAGTGCTTGAAGTCCGTTTAAGACCTCTGTCAAGTTGTGAGGCGGAATATTTGTCGCCATGCCGACAGCAATACCATCAGAGCCATTTATAAGCAAATTTGGAATTTTAGCAGGAAGCACTGAAGGCTGTTCAAGAGTGTTATCAAAGTTAGGATAAAAGTCAACGGTGTTTTTATCAATATCTTCAAGCATAAGCCCGGCGATTTTAGAAAGCCTTGCCTCTGTGTAACGCATAGCAGCAGGAGGGTCGCCGTCAACCGAGCCGAAGTTACCTTGTCCGTCAATGAGCGGATAACGAATAGAGAAGTCCTGAGCGAGTCTAACCATTGCATCATAGACTGAACTGTCACCATGTGGGTGATATTTACCCATAACGTCACCGACAATTCTTGCACATTTTTTGGTCGGCTTGTCGTAAAAGTTGTTCATTTCGCCCATATCAAAGAGGATACGGCGGTGGACAGGTTTAAGCCCGTCTCTTACGTCAGGTATGGCACGCGAAACATTGACCGCCATAGCATAAGAGATAAACGACCTTTTGAGGTTGTCCACAGTGTCGACTTTTTCAATTTTTGCGTCCTTGAAGAGTTCATCAAGTGACTTTTTGCTTTCATGCTTTTCCATTTTTTGCTCCTGTTTTAATTTGAAAGTATTTAAAATTTAAAAATAAAGTTCAAAATTTTGTCTTTTAAATGTTAAAAACACCTAATTTTTACAATTTTACTGTCTTTTTGTCATTTTGTGAAAAATAATAATAAATTTTAGTTAATCGGTTTTATTTGATATTCTATGCATCAATATCTTCTATGCTTACAAGGTTTGCGTTTTCTTCAATAAACTTTCGCCTTAGTTCGCTATCCTCGCCCATAAGGTCATTGAAGTACTTCTCAGCCTCGATTGCATCTTCCATAGTAAGTTGTATAAGTATTCGCTTTTCAGGGTCCATGGTGGTCTCCCAAAGTTGCTCAGCATTCATCTCACCAAGACCTTTGTAACGTTGCTGAGCACAACCTTTTCGGCTGTTTGATTGATACCACTGATTTAACTCCTCATCAGAGTAGAAGTAGAAGTCCTCTTTGTTTCTTGTGACCTTATAAAGCGGTGGCTTTGCAGCATAGACGTGTCCATGCTCAATAAGCGGTCTCATATAGCGGAAGAAGAAGGTGAGCAGAAGTATTCGAATATGTGCTCCATCGACATCGGCATCGGTCATACAGATGATTTTATCATAACGGAGTTTGTCCTCATTAAATTCGTCACCAATTCCACAGCCAAAAGCGGTTATCATAGACTTTATTTCGTTGTTTTCAAGAATTTTGTTAAGCCTTGCCTTTTCAACGTTCAAGATTTTACCACGAAGAGGGAGTATGGCTTGGAACCGCCTGTCTCTGCCAGTCTTAGCAGTACCACCAGCCGAATCACCTTCGACTATATAAATCTCGCAGAATTTTCTGTTCTTTTCGCTACAGTCAGCAAGTTTACCAGGCAGGGTGGTGTTTTCAAGCACACTCTTACGTCTTGTAAACTCCCTCGCATTCCTTGCCGCCTCTCTTGCCCTTTGTGCGGTTATGCTTTTTAGGATAAGATTTTTAGCCTCAACAGGGTGGCGGTCAAGATAATCACCAAATTCTTCAATCATGGCTTTGTAGACAATATTTCTCATCTCGCTATTGCCAAGTTTGGTCTTAGTCTGACCTTCAAACTGAGGGTTGCGAAGTTTAACACTGATGACGGCAGTGATACCCTCACGGCAGTCTTCGCCCGACAACTTTTCATTGTCTTTTATAATCTTATTTGCAAGAGCATAGTCATTTACAACTTTTGTAAGCCCAGCCTTAAACCCGTCAAGATGAGTTCCACCTTCTTCGGTGTTGATATTGTTTGCATATGCATTGATGACTTCGCTGTAGCCTTCATTAAACTGAAAACATACCTCAACCTCATTGTCGAGTTCACCATTTGCATTACGGTTAAATTTATTGAAATATACAGGTGCCGACAGAAGAGTCTCACGGTTTTTGTTAAGGTAGTCTACAAATTCGACAATTCCGCCTTTAAACTCAAAAGTCTCCTTTCGCTCTTGCCCTTCTCGTTTGTCTTCAAGCGATATAACAAGACCTTTATTTAAGAATGCAATCTCTCTAAAACGGTTTTTCATAGTGTCATAGTTAAACACTGTCGTTTCAAAAATCTCATCATCTGGCAGAAAGGTGATAGTTGTACCACGTCTGTTTGTTGCTCCCACAACTTGAAGAGGGGTGATAACCTTTCCTCGAGAAAATTCTATTTTATAATGTTGCCCATTTTGATAAACGTCAGCCCTCATATATTTTGAAAGGGCATTGACACATGACACACCCACACCGTGCAGACCACCAGAAATCTTGTAACCTTCGCCACCGAACTTGCCACCAGCATGGAGTTTTGTCAGCACCACTTCAACAGCACTTTTGCCCTCTTTAGGTATAATTCCAGTAGGTATACCACGACCGTTATCTATGACCGAGCAAGAACCATCAAAATTGATTATAACATCGATTTGAGTGCAGTATCCAGCCAGTGCCTCGTCAATAGAGTTGTCTACCACTTCAGTTACAAGGTGGTGTAGGCCATGCTCGTCAGTCGAACCAATATACATACCAGGACGTTTTCGCACAGGCTCCAGCCCTTCAAGAACTTGAATATCCTCAGCACCGTACTTGTCCGAATGCCCAATCTCTTTGCTGTCCTTTTCTATATCTTCGTCGTGTCTAGCCTTTTCGCTTGCCACTTCATTTTCTGCTTCGCTACTTTCAGACACAATTTCTGTTTCGCTATTATCAATTTTCTTCTCATCTAAACTGTCAGTTAAATCTTGCTTGTTCTCTTCCATAACTTCTCCTTAACCTGAGACAAAATTCTCTGTATTCTTATATACATATATACTATATATTTATATACTATATATATTATATATTATAAATAGGGAAAAATCAAGTAAAAAAGCAAATTAGCCTGCAACAAATGTCGATTTTTTTGGAAACTCAAAAGGCAAAAAACTATCTAAAATAGCCATATCAAAAAACACTTGCAAAACTTTTATTGTTGTGTTATAATCAAAAACATTAAAAGGACACCAATATGAAAAAAGAGAAGAATGTGCTAAGTGAAGATAACAGCCAAAATGCTGATAATCAAGGAAATATTGTGAATGATAGTCAAGAAAATATTGTGAATGCGGAGAAGAAAGACACAAAGACACAGATTATCCAATTTTTAAAGTTTTTAGGCTTTTCGCTCTCAGCAGGTGTGATACAACTTTTGTCTTTCGAACTCCTATACACATGGACAGAAGCACTCCCGTGGTGGCCAGCATATCTGATAAGTATAGTCTTGTCAGTTGTGTGGAATTTCACTTTCAATCGTAAATTTACCTTCAAATCGGCAAGCAATGTACCACTTGCTATGACCATAGTGGCAATATATTATTGTATGTTTATTCCTGTTTCAGTGTTTGGTGGCGATGCTCTTGAGGGAATAGGGTGGAATGGCACGTTGGTCACAGTGCTTATGATGGTCATAAATTTCATAACCGAATTTTTCTGGGATAAATACATAGTTTTCAACGATAAACTACTTGCAAAAGTGCTTAAGAAGAAGGTGGCGGACACTCAAAATAGTGAGCAAGACCATAGCGAAGAGCATATGCAAAACTCTTCAAACGAAGAAGTTATGCAAAGTGCTGTTAGCGAAGAGGTTACTTTAGATACCGCAATAAAACCTATAGAAAATAATGATGATAAATAATAAAAAACAGTTTTACGATTTGAAAAATATTCAAATTTTTGTAAAACTGCTTTTTTGTTTGTTATCTTTCGTATTCGTCACTCTCTTGAAAACAAGTTTTTTCGCGCTCACTTTGACGAGAGAATTGTTTGAAATTCCTAATGCCAACACCGTAACCGTCTTTATATGCTTTGAATTGTCGTGCAAATTCAAGGTCACAAATTCCCATGCTTTGAACACTAGTTACTTTGCCATAATAATCTTCTTGACCTATAAAAGGCGAAAAGGTCTTGACTAAAATAAGTTGCACGCTATATTCCCAAAGTGGTGCACCAACAATTATAAACTTGTCTTTTGGAAGTTCAATAATATTATAACGATGATTATCAAAGTAATCGTATAAAATTTTGGTATGCTCAAAGGCGGGCTTATTTCTCTCGTCGGTTTCAATAAGTTCACGAAAGAAATCAAGATTATCCACATATTTTTCAACTTTAGGTATATTCCTTTCGCGGATATTTCTTACAATGGTGTCATAGTCGGCATTTTGTCCTTTATTTACAAAAAGGTGACGAGGGATATAGAAAAGATATGCGGTGTACTCGGCAGGTTTCAAAACATCATCGCCTTTTTTGGGAAGTGAGTGGTCTAGAAGTTCCCATCCACCAGCGACATCTCTTAAATCAAGGATAACACTATCTACACATTCTTCTCTAGGCACAATAAAATTCATAATTAACTCCTTACCCGAGCATTATAACATATTTAAAAGGGGAATTCAAGAGTTTATGTCTATTTTCTATCCACAAAGGCGAAATTGTCATTCTTAAATTTGACAAGATAACTTTTGTTGACAGACAAATTGCCTTTATAGAATATTTTGCCTTCCGCTTCCTTTTGAGAGCCAACCTCCAAATAGACGATATCATAGAAGTTATAGCCCAGAATATTGAGCAGAGGATTGATATAATAAAGGGAATTTTTTATATACACAATGCCAATAAAAATAGTTATGACAATAAAGAGACAGTAGTCACTGACGTATGAAAGTTCAAGTTGAAGTGCAAAAAGTACAAACAGTGAAAAGTAGCCCAAAAAGTGTCTGTCAGTTATATTTTTCTTTTTTAAAATGATGATTTCCTTTGAAACGTCTTTGCTATGGTGAATGTTGACAATCAGCCCGACAATACCAAGGACTGTCAAAAGTACAAGGGTGACGAGATTGACACTGTTAAGCACATTAAAAGAAAGGTTATCATTTATTAAGTCAATGATAAGCCGGAGTGCAATCAAAATATACATAGGCACAAAGGCACTAAGGTATAAAAACAGGTCTTTTAGCAAATTCATATAGATATTTTGCCAAATTTTAAAAAAATTATTTAAAATGTTTTGTTTTATTTTGTTTTTAGGTTAAAATATAGGTATGACAATGGTACCAGTAATTATATTTGGCTCAGCAAGCCTTATCATGAGTGTATTCTATTCAATTTTCAAAGATAAAGGAAATTGGCTAGGCTTTATTATCCGCAATATAACCATGCTCTTACTTTTAGTATTTGCAGTTGTGACAATCAATGTCACTTCGGTTATAAATGGATTGTCGCTGTTTATAGCGGTTGCTATGGCGATAAATATGTTCTATGAAAGTTTGCAGACGAGCAAAATTGACAATCTAAAAATCAAAGAGATTATGAGCAGTGTGACGAGGGGAGTGACCTACCTATCACTTATGCTCAGTGCGATGAGCCTTGCATCATTTAGTGCTTATGCCCTTGTTGGCGGTGCTTTGGTAGGACTGGCAATAGGCATGATAGTATGGATGATTAAAAAGACAAGCGAGGCAAGCGAAGCCGTTTCTTATATATTTGCCTATGTTTGCCTTGGAGCGATGATTGGACTAGGCATAAATGCCGTGCTATTTTCAAACCATGTTTTAAGTGCAATTCTTGTCTTGGTTGCAGGCGGACTACTGCTTGTCAGCGAAATACTTTCGTCATTTTTGAAAGATGGCAAA
>ERZ1643249.4333-NODE-4333-length-11944-cov-6.787619_pt1 | contig 11944 bp, 17 predicted proteins | sample MGYA00579263_ERZ1643249 | MGnify/ENA primary metagenome ERZ1643249 (study PRJEB29033, sample SAMEA4952264) | chicken gut metagenome | biome: Broiler Chicken; feature: Gastrointestinal Tract; material: Caecum | place: Ireland | collected 2018 | study: Broiler...
TTACAAGATGTTTTTATAAAAGTTCCACATAATTCAAAGTTCTACATAAATATAATTATGTGGAATTCCACATAATTTATTGATTAAATTTATATTGTTTTTTCTTTTAATTGAATAGTTTTTAGTATTAATCTACTGATAGGTCCTGCTATTAGAATATTTAGGAAGAAGGCAGCACAAAAGTTTCTAGGCCACCTTATAAAGAATTGGCTAAATATTATTTTGGCGTTATCTCCTCCTAAGAAGCCGCCAATTATTGTAATAGTTAATGACATTAATGTAACTATAAAGAAACAGTTAAATAGGATATAGGCATTTGGACTATCAGATTTTCCAGCAAATTTTTCTAATAGAAAATGATTTATTTTACCAATGATAACATTTTCTAATATAAAAGCGATAATAAAAGTTACTGGGAATGCTATTAGGGTTGTTTTTAGGGAAGTTAGATTAAGTTTTCCTAAGTGAATAGAAATATTTAAAAGTCCCATAAAAAATACCATAATAAGGCACATACTAATTCCATATATAAGTCCTTCTTTTTTATTTGTTGGCATAAAATATTCCTTCCTTCTTTTTAATATTAGTTAAATATTTTTGGGACTTATCTATTATAGCACTTTAAAATTTTTCATGTAATAGTTAATTTTAAAAAAAGTAGAAAAATATGATATAATTAGTAAAATAGTTTTATTTTGTTTTTTAGTGAGGTTTTATTATGAATATAGAAGATGAAATATTTAATAAAAAGAGGTTAAATAAAAATAAATTAATATCTTATGGTTTTGATAGGGATAATAAGTTTTATAAGTATTCTAAAGAGTTTATGGATGGTAGTTTTAGGGCTGATGTTTATGTTGATGATAATAGTAAGGTTATGGGGAAAGTATATGATTTAAATACAGGTGATGAGTATGTTAATTTTAGAATTGATGGTATTAATGGGGAGTATGTTAGTACTGTTAGAGAAGAATATAAAGATATTTTAAGGGATATAGCTGATAATTGTTTTGATAAATGTTATTTTGTATCTAGGCAAGCTAATCGTATAGCTGATAAAATATGTAAAAAATATAATGTTAATCCAGAGTTTTTGTGGGATAAATTTCCTGATTATAGTGTATTTAGAAATTCTAGAAGTGGTAAATGGTTTGGGGCTATAATGAATGTTTTAAAAAATAAGATAGTATCAAGTAATGATAATGTTAAAGTGGAAGTAATTGATTTAAAGTTGGGAGATATAATAGATGAGTATTTAGAGAAAGATGGTGTTTTTTCGGCATATCATTTTAGTAAGAAAAGTTGGGTTACTGTTATATTGGATGATACGTTAAGTGATGAAGAGATAATGGATTTGATTGATATTAGTTATAATTTATCTGATAGAGTTAATTATTGGATTTTTCCTGCTAATCCAAAGTATTATGATATTGTAGGTGCTTTTAATAATATTGATACTATTACTTGGAAGCAACCAAATAATGTTTTAGTTGGGGATATAGTTTATTTATATATTACTAAGCCTTATGCTTGTATTATGTTTAAATGTGAAGTAATTGAGGTTAATATACCTTATGATTATGAAGATGAAAATGTTTCTATGAAGTATATTATGAAGATTAAATTATTAAAAAAATATGATGATGATGAATTTACTTTTGATAAGTTAAAAGAATATGGTGTTACTTCAATTAGAAGTCCAAGGAGAGTTCCTAGTAGATTATGTCAGGAGTTAGATAAAAAATGAGTATTTGGAATCCATGGCATGGTTGTCATAAAAAGAGTTCTGGTTGTTTGAATTGTTATATGTATAGAAGAGATGCTAAGTATGATTTAGATAGTAATGTTGTTAGAAAAACTAAAAATTATGATATTGTTTTAAGAAAAAGTAGAGATGGTATTTATAAAATTAAGAGAGATACTTCATATGTTTATGTTTGTATGACGTCTGATTTTTTTATAGAAGAAGCTGATGATTGGAGGAGAGATATATGGAGGATGATAAAAGAAAGAGATGATTTGAATTTTTATATTATTACTAAGAGAATTGAGAGATTTAATGTTTCTTTACCTGATGATTGGGGTGATGGCTATGATAATGTTACTATTTGTGTTACTTGTGAGAATCAAGCAACAGCTGATTATAGATTACCTATTTTTATTAAATTGCCAATAAAGCATAAGGAGATAATTCATGAGCCTATGTTAGAGAATATTAATATAGAAAAATATTTAGAAAGTGGTCAAATAGATAAAGTTATATGTGGAGGAGAATCTGGTGATAAGGCTAGAGTTTGTAATTATGACTGGATTTTAAATACTAGACGTCAATGTTTAAAATATAATGTTTCTTTTCATTTTAAGCAGACAGGTGCTAATTTTATGAAAGATAATAAGGTATATAAAATACCAAGAAAATATCAATTAGTGCAGGCTGGTAAGTCTTGTATAGATATAAGTAGTTAGGAGTAGTTATGATAGAAAAATATAAGAATTATTTAAATAAAGATTGTTCGTTTGATAAAGTTACTATGTTGGGGATATTTTGTTTGATGATTGTTATATGTGGTGTTTTTGGTTTTATATATGAAGTTATATTTTATTATTTTAATAGTGGTATGATTGAGGTTTATTGGAGAGGTGGTAATTTTTTACCTTGGATAAATATATATGCAATAGGGGCAATTATGGTGTTTTTTCTGACTTATAAAAAAAGACGTAATCCTTTATATGTTTTTTTTGTTAGTTTTATTTCATGTGGGATACTTGAATATATAGCAGGATGGGGAATGTATGAGTTTGGTAATGGTTTAAGATGTTGGGATTATAATTCGGAGATTTTAAATTTTGGTAATATTGATGGTTTTGTATGTTTAAGGAGTGTTTTAATTTTTGGAATATTTAGTTTGCTATTGATTTATGTTGTAGTTCCTATTTGTTTTTATTTAGCTAATTGGATGGATAAGAGGTTATTTTTAACATTAAGTTTTACGTTGTGTTCTATAGTTATGATTGATGAATTATATAATTTGTTATTTGCTAGAATATTTTCTTTGCCTAGGGCTTCAACTATTTATAAAGAGTTAGGTTTTCATTATATATATTTTAATAGTTAGAAGTAGTAGTAAAATAAGGAGTGTTTTTTGATGAAAAAGATTAAATTAAAAGTAGATAATATTGAATATGGAATAATAATAAATGGGTTAGTGTGTTTGAGAAATAAGTTATTAAGTGGAAACGAGCCTACTGATGCAGTTGATGAATTATTGTTGAAGTTAATTGATGGAAAGTAAAATAGTATTATGAGGTGATAGAGTGAAGTTAGATGATTTAAATAAAGAATATGATAAGTTACAAGTAAAGTGTGGGGCTAAGGAATTGGACTCTATATATAATGGTGGTTGTAGTATTAATCCAGATATATGCTTTGTTTTTATGAATCCAACAGGGAGAAATATAGCTTCTTTTAAAAGTTGGAAAGGGCTAAAAGCTCCATGGATAGGTACTAAGAATATATGGGATTTATTTTATAAGTTAAATTTATTAGATAAAGATATTTATGATAAAATTAGGTCTATAAAGGGGAGTGAGTGGACTTGTGAATTTGCAGAAGAAGTTTATAGTAATGTAGAAAAACATAAGTATTTTATTACTAATTTAGGAAAATGTACGCAAGTTGATGCGAGACCATTACCTGATAGTGTATATAAGAAGTATTTGAAATTATTAGAGAAAGAAATTGAAATTATTAATCCTAAAGTAGTTATTTTATTTGGTAATCAGGTAAGTTCAATAGTATTGGATGAGAAAATATCAGTTTCTCAGTGTAGGCGTAAGTTATTTAAGAAGTGTATTAATGGTAAATATTATGATTGTTATTCTGTATTTTATCCGGTTGGTAATGGAAGATTTAATATTGATAAAGCTATTGAGGATATCTCGTATATAATTAGTAATTTAAAAGATGGAATAAGGGTTTAGATATATTGGGAGGTAGAAATGAAACAGATATTGTTTGCAACTGGTAATCAAAGTAAGGCTAAAAGATTTAGGAATTAGTTTGAATATTGAAGAGAAGGGAAGAGATGCTATTGAGAATGCTTTGATAAAAGCTATGGCTTGTTATAAAGAGAAGAATATGCCTGTTATGGGTATGGATGATACATTATATATGGATGGTGTTCCTGAAGATAAACAACCTGGTTTATATGTAAGAAGAGTTGGTGGTAAGACTTTAAGTGATGAAGAGATGATAGATTATTATACAGATTTAGTAAAAAAATATGGTGTAGATGGAAGAATTAATTGTAAATGGGTCTATGGTCTTGCAGTTATTAATGAAGAAGGAGAAGAAAGTACTTATACTTGGTTTAAAGATGACTTTTATATGGTAGATACTAGGTCTAATAAAATTAATATTGGGTATCCACTTAATTCAATTTCTAAATATAAAAAAATAGATAAGTATTTTACTGATGTAACAGATGCAGATATGGATTTAATTAAAGTAAATGAAGATGATGTTGTAGATTTTATTTCTAGTCATGTTTAATTTTTAGGTGATTTTATTGAAAGGAGATTAGTTATGATAAGTTATGAAGAGTTGTATGAAATAGTTAAAAATAAACTTTCTTCTAAGCGTTTTAATCATTGCTTGAGGGTTGTAGAAAGGGCAGTAGAGTATGCTAAGGTATATGATGTTGATCTTAATAAGGTAAAGCTTACGGCTTTGGCTCATGATATAGCAAAGGATTTAAGTGATAGTAATATTGATAAATATACATATTTATTAGATGATGTAGAACTTGTTAATAGGAGCTTATGTCATGCAAAAATTGGGGCAATTATTTGTCGTGAATATGGTTTTGATGAAGATATGTTAAATTCAATAAAATATCATACTACTGGTAGAGAAAACATGAGTATTTTAGAGAAAATAATTTATTTGGCTGATGCTACTGAATCAGAGAGAGAAATTGGTAGTAGAAATTATGTAGAGTTAGTAAAGACTAATATTGATGAGGCTATGTTGAAAATATGTTCATTAACTTTGATAAGGTTGTTAAATAATAGCAAAGTTATTCATATTGATTCAATAAAATGTTATAATTATTACAATATTAAGCTTTTTTCTTAATAAATTTATTTAGAATAGGAGATGTTTTTTTGGTTAAAAATAATTGATGGAGTACCTGATATTAAAATGAAGAGACCTTTAGATTTGTTTATAAGTGATGCTTTAGAAAAGAAGATTAAGGATAATTGGGATAATTTTGTTAAGGATAAAGATGATTATTGGGATGGTGATCTTTTAGCTGTTACTAATTATGATTCAGTTAATAATGTTATTGAACTTGGTCGGGCTAAATATTCTTGGTTAATTTATTCTAGTAACAATAATGATTTAGATATAAATAGTTTATTTGTTTCTATTTTATTAAGGACTATTGATGGCTATTATGTTATTATTAAGAATAATCATGATAAATTTAATATAATAGGTGGTATGGTAGAAGAAGATGATTTAGAAAGTGATAAATTTAATCCTGATGTTTGTTTAAGAAGAGAGTTAAAGGAAGAATTAAATTTAGACTTAGATAATAAGAATCATATTAGTTATTATGAGGTTAAATATTTTAAAGAGCCTAAGCCTGGTAATAATTATGGAATTGTTTATAGGGGAGTATTAAATTTTAATAAAAGTGATTTTATTAGTTATTTTGAGAAATGTAAAAGTAAGTTTGATGGTGAAATATCAGAATTATTATTATTAAATAAAAATGAAGTTAAATTATTAGATTTAAGTGATGGTGGTATTTCATATTTAAGTGAAATGATGGAGTTTGAGTAATAAAGGAGAAAATAGATGGTTTTAGAGTATGATGAAAAATATGATGATGATATTAAAGATTTATTAGTTGAATTACAGGAATATATTCAAAATATCGATATTGAGGGCTATAATATATTACAAAAAAATTATAGAAAATTGTATTTTGAAAAAGTTTTAAATGATGTTAAGAATTATAAAGGGAAAATTTTTTTGTATGAAGAGGATAATAAAATAGTTGGTTTAGTAGTTGGTATTGTAAATAATGATGAAATAGAAACTTATGATTTTAAGGCTCCTAAAAGAGGTAGAATTACAGAATTGGTTATATTAAAAAATGTTCGTTCAAAAGGAATAGGAACTGTTTTATTAAAGTATATGGAGGATTATTTAAAATCTATTGGTTGTAAGGATATACTTATAGGTGTATTTGCTTATAATGATAATGCTGTTAAATTTTATAGGAAGAATGGGTATCATGTACGTATGATTGATATGATTAATACTGATATTTAAGTATTGGAGGTAGTGTATGGGTATATTTGATAAGATATATAATGATAAAGAAATAAGGGATAGATATTTAGAGGTAGAGAAATATGAGGATTTGAATAATGGTAGGGCTTATCATAATTTTTCTCATGTAAATAATGTTGTTGGGACTGTTGAGGTATTATTTAAAGATTTAGGATATGATGATGAAATGGTAGAGAGGGCTAAAATAGCAGCATTACTTCATGATACAGGAGCAAATGTTGGAAAGGATGGACATGCTTATCGTAGTTATTTATATGCGTTAGAATATTTAAAAAAGTATAATTTAGATAGTGATGAAGATATTTTAGAGGCTATAAGGATTCATAGTAATGGTTTTGATACAGATAATATGATAGCTTTAGCAATAATTTTAGCAGATAAATTGGATGTAAAGAGTAATAGAATTTCTGATGTGGGACGTAAAGTTATTGGAAATAGGCAATATCAATATGTAAATGATATAGGAATAAATATTGATAATAGTAAATTGGTTATTGATTTTATTATTGGTGATGGTGTTGATTTAATTGAATTAGAAGATTATTATTTTACAACTAAGATATTTAATGCTATAAGGTCTTTTTGTAAAAGGGTTGATTTAGTGCCAGTAGTTTTGATAAATAATGAGAAGTGGGATAAATTTTATGAAGAATAAATTCAAATCATAACTATATGTAAATCTCCATTATTAGATAAAGTTGAGATAAAAAAATTTATATTAGAGTTAGATTTTGTCTAGAGAATTTATATATAGGGTATTTGAAATCTATAAAGGAATGTTAAAAATAATAATATGAAAGGATAGTAATTATGAAGTTAAATAAAGAAATAAATAATTTAATTAGTAATTTTGATGGTAATGTAAGTTTATATGCTGTTGATGGTTATAATAATGAAGTTAAGTTTAATGAAAATAGAATAGTTGAAACTGCAAGTTGTATAAAAGTATTTATTTTAGTTGAATATTACTTTCAGATATTAAATAATAAGAAATCTAGAGATGATATTCTTGTATATGATAAGAAAAATGATTATGTAGAAAATGGTAGTGGAATAATACAGTATTTAGATAATTTGTCTTTAACATCTAAAAATATGGCAAATTTAATGATAATTGTTAGTGATAATATTGCTACTGATAAGATGATTGAGTATTTGGGTATTGATAATATAAATAATACTATTAAAGAATTAGGATTTGTTAATACAAAATTAGTGGCAGAAAAATTAGATTTTAAGTTATATAATGTAGTTGGGAAAACGACTGCTTATGAATATAGTAAAATATATAGTATGTTGTTAAAAAAAGAAATTTTAACTTCTGATTTGTGTGATGAAATTATTGAAATTTTATCTAATCAACAATATAATCAAATGTTAGTTAGGTTTTTATCACCTAAGTATTTAGAAGAAAAAGGATCAACTGGTGCTTTCATTAATTTTATAGCGTCAAAAAGTGGTAGTCTTGGTGATGAAGGAAGAGATGATATAATTAATTGTAGAAATGATGGTGGTATTATTTCTACAAAATGTGGTGATTATATTGTAAGTATTTTTATTAGTGATTTTATAGATCATTATTTTTATAGTGATAATCCAGCAATTTTACTTGGGGCTAATATAAGTAAAATATTATTTGAAACGTTTGAAAAAAATAATGGTAGGTTTGAATAGTTTGTATGTTAAGTGTTCAGGTAAATACTTTTATTTTATTTGATGATTAGCGTTGAATTACTTTTAGTATAATGTTTTAGATAGAGAGGTTATATATGAAGCATATAAGTTTATATGTACCAAAATTAGAAGATTATTGGTATGAACAGAAAATTCAATCCGATCCATTAACAATGAGTTATAATGCTGGATATGATGTTTTATATTATGGATATCATTATGATACTGGATGTATAGATTTTCCTGAAGAAAGATGGAAGGAAATGTACAATAGAAGAATTCATGAGAGAAGTTATTTTGCTTATATAAAAGATGATGATATTAATGAATATGTAGGTTATGTTAATTATAATTATAATAGAAATAATGATAGATATGAATGTGGTATTCTTATTGAATCTAAATATAGGGGCAATGGATATTCAAAGTTAGCTTTAAATTTGTTATGTGAAATAGCAAAAAATAATGGAATAAATGAGTTATATGACCAGTTTGAAATTGATAGGGATAAAACATTAGATATTTTTAAGTCTGTTGGTTTTGAAGTTAGAGAAGAGAAAGTTTGGAAAAAATTCGATAGAAATGTTGAAGGTGTATTAGTAAAAAAAGTATTATGTGATGTATTCGAGAATGAGTAATTTTGAAGAATATAAAATAAAATAGATAAATAGTTATTTGGAAGTGGTAATATTATGAAAAAAAAGAGTAAAAAAGATTTAAAAGTTAAAGATGAATCTAGGACATATTATGTTGAAGGAATGTCAATAGGAATGTGTTTGGGAATGTCTATTGGAACAGTAGTAGGAATTTTTGTAGATAATGTTTCTATTTGTATGTGTTTTGGAATAAGTATTGGATTATGTATTGGTATGGGAGTAGGTTTTTTAATTGAGAAAGATAAATAGTAATTGTAGAGAGGTATATATGAATAAAAAAGTAATTGGTATTTTAATTTGTGTTATTTTGATTTTTATAGGTGTTGTTATTTATTTATGGAAGAGTAAGATTGAAAATAGTGATTTTGTTATATTAGATAATGTACCTAATATTGATGAGGAAAAAGATAGTGTTTTAGAGAAATATAATTATAGATTTTACTCTTATCAAAAAGGGGATGATGATTATATTGTATTTAAAATATGGGAACAAACATATACTACTGATTCAATAAAGATAGAGAGTATAGAATTAGAAGATGTTAATTATAGTAATAAAATATTAAGTGTTGAATTAAATATTAGTTTTAAAGAAGGAAAAGTAGATCCTTTGAGAGATTGGCCTTTAACTGATGAAAAATATATAATTATGAAAGTAGATAATAAAATAGAAGAATTATATGTTAATGGACGAGAATATGAGGATATAGAGTAAAAATATAATTTATTGGTTTTAATATAGAAATGGTAATTTGTAAAGTAATTTTTACATTAAAAATAGAAGATGTAAGGGAAATTTGATAGAAGTTCAATAAAGAAAATGATAATATTGTTTTGCTGGGAGGAAAATATTATGGAAATAAGTAAATGTATAAAAGATGCTAGGCTACAAAAAAATATTAATCAAGAAACTCTGGCAGAACAACTTGGGGTAACAAGACAGACTATTTCTAGTTGGGAAAATGGTAAGAGTTATCCTGATATTGTCAGTGTTATTAAAATGAGTGATATATTTAATATTTCACTTGATAAAATGTTAAAGGAAGATAAAAACTTGGTTAATAATATGCAAGAGAGAATGGATACTGTAAAAAGTAATAAATCTATTGTTTTTACAATACTATTTGCGATAATTTTTTTTGGAGGAATATATTTAATTCAAACATTTGTAGATATTCCTAAAATAGATAATTTATTTTTAAATATAGGGGTGTTAATTATATTTATAGTGGGTGTTTTAACTTATTTATTTTCTAATATATATGTAGGTAAGTTTTTAAATCAAAAAACATCTAATAAAAGTATATTGAAAACAATTATTGTTATGTTTATGGTAATATCATTATTTTTCTTGTTTCCTTTAATAGAAGGTATTACAACAGTTACTTGGCAGGTATTTGTGGGAAGAATTGGTATTATTATAATGCTGTTTGTTATTTGTTTATTTATTTTTAAGAAAATAGATAGATGTTAAGGGATTTTTCAAAAATAAATCTTACAATTTGACAAAATAAAAACAACGACCTAAAATTATTAAAAAAACAAAAAAAATACAAAAGGCAGGTCGTTGTTAATATGAGTATATCACAAAAATTAGAAAATGATTACAAAAATATAGTTGAAAATATAAAAAAACTTCCAAACTGTATTGAAAGAGATTTAATGATAGGATCTTTGATAGAAGATTTAGGTAAAAGATGTATTAGTGCTGTAAGTCGGGCACTAGGTATTTGTAGAGAAAAAGTAAAATCATGTTACGAAAAATTTAAAAATGGTGTCCAAATTAAACTTGAATTTAGAGGAAGAAAATCAATAATAAATAAACATCCTAATATAAAGAATGATATTGAAAAGATTATTGAAAATTACAAAATTGTAGATTCCCATTTTAAAACAGAAACTTTATATATATGTATAAATCCTAATGTTATTATTAAAGAACTTATTATTAATTATAATTATCCCATTAAATTTGCTTGTTATAACTCTATTGTCAAAATATTAAAAGATATGGGATATAAATATCATAAAATTCCTAAATCAAAAGTAATTAATAAAATTCCTGAAACAGATGAAATATTTGAAAATGTTAATGATCATTTAGAAGCTATTGATATTAATAATAAAGAGATTGCTGCTATTTCAATAGATGATAAAGCAACTAAAAAAATTGGAAACTTTAGTGATAATGGTTATTCATGGATAAATATTAAAGCATTAGATCATGACACGATTTTCGAATATTCTATTAAGCCATTTGGAATATTAGATTTAAAAACAAATGAAACATTCGTAACCTGTACTCCTTATAATTCAACAGCTGAATTTAAAGTTAACTGTATAGAAAAATATATTATTGAAAAAAATAAGGATTGTAAGTTAAAAAAAATAATACTCTTTTTAGATAATGGTCCAGAAAACAGTAGTAGAAGAAAGCTTTGGCTAAAGAGTCTTGTAAAATTATCTAAGAAATATAATCTAATAATACAATTAGTTTATTATCCGCCATACCATTCAAAATACAATAAAATTGAAAGAGTTTGGGCAAGAATACAAATGCAATGGAGACAAATAACAATTAATTCTTTAGATCTACTTATTAACAGTTTAAATAAAATCACCTGGGAAGGAATTAATATTAAAGGAAAGCTATCACTTTTCAAGTATGAAAAAGGTATTAAAATATCAGATTATGAGATGGAAACAAAAGTAAATACTCATATAATAAGAGAAGAAGGTTTAGAAAAATGGAGTGTTGTTATTACTCCATATGTTAACTAAATTGTAAGTTTTATTTTTGAAAATTCCCTAAGTTAAAAAAAATAATACTCTTTTTAGATAATGGTCCAGAAAACAGTAGTAGAAGAAAGCTTTGGCTAAAGAGTCTTGTAAAATTATCTAAGAAATATAATCTAATAATACAATTAGTTTATTATCCGCCATACCATTCAAAATACAATAAAATTGAAAGAGTTTGGGCAAGAATACAAATGCAATGGAGACAAATAACAATTAATTCTTTAGATCTACTTATTAACAGTTTAAATAAAATCACCTGGGAAGGAATTAATATTAAAGGAAAGCTATCACTTTTCAAGTATGAAAAAGGTATTAAAATATCAGATTATGAGATGGAAACAAAAGTAAATACTCATATAATAAGAGAAGAAGGTTTAGAAAAATGGAGTGTTGTTATTACTCCATATGTTAACTAAATTGTAAGTTTTATTTTTGAAAATTCCCTAAT
>ERZ1643249.4336-NODE-4336-length-11939-cov-10.725766_pt1 | contig 11939 bp, 11 predicted proteins | sample MGYA00579263_ERZ1643249 | MGnify/ENA primary metagenome ERZ1643249 (study PRJEB29033, sample SAMEA4952264) | chicken gut metagenome | biome: Broiler Chicken; feature: Gastrointestinal Tract; material: Caecum | place: Ireland | collected 2018 | study: Broiler...
TGAAATTTTGATATATTTGCATTTTTGCCCAAAATATGTTATAATTAGAAGTGTTAGCATTTATTGTGAATAAAACAAATTATAATAATGAAACATTGAAAGGATGTTAATTAATGGGATTAATAGTAGTAATATATATATTAGTATTTATAATTTTCGCATTATGTGCATTTGCTGTTATGCAGATAAAGCTTGCAGGAATAAATGTTAAAGATTTCTGGAGTTTTATTGAAGCAAACCAAATTTTAGATAAATTATATGAGTTTTCTCAAAGGTACAAAACATTAACACCTCAGCAAAAAGTTGTTTATTTAATGGAAGCAGAAAAAGTTTTTAATGCTTTTGATAAGATTCCTAATATTATTTGGGAAGATGAATTTAAAAAATATGATGAAGTATTAAAAAAATATAAAGAGATAAAATTAGAAAAATGGATATCAAATTAATATCCATTTTTTTATTTATAATGTTGTTAATTTAAAAATAAATTCTTTATTTTTTACAATTTCCCCATTTAAAATATCTTCTGCAATTTTATCTTCAACTAATTCTTGAATTGCTCGTCTTAAAGGACGTGCTCCATAATTTTTGTCTATTTTAGTTTTTGATATATTTTCTGCAACAGATGGATCAATTTTTACTAAATATTTTTTTTCTTCTAATCTTTTTTCAACTTGTTTTAACATTATTTTAGTAATTTGTAGTATTTCATTTTCTTCTAATTTATGAAATACTATTATTTCATCTATTCTATTTATTAATTCTGGTCTAAATTCTTTTTTTAATTCTTTCATTATTTCATTTTTCGTGTCTTCATATTCTTTTCTATTTTCATTTTCAAAACCTAATATTTTTTTATCTGTAATATATCTTGCTCCAATATTTGAAGTCATTATAATAATTGTATTTTTAAAATTAATTTCTCTTCCTTGGGAATCTGTAAGTCTTCCATCTTCTAAAATTTGTAAAAGTAAATTCATTACATCTGGATGGGCTTTTTCTATTTCATCAAATAAAATAAGTGAATATGGCTTTCTTTTGACCTTTTCTGTTAATTGCCCTCCATTATCATGTCCTATATATCCAGGAGGTGCCCCTATTATTTTTGATACAGAATGTGGTTCCATATATTCAGACATATCAAGTCTTATCATTGTATTTTCATTGTCAAATATATTTTCTGCTAATGCTTTAGATAATTCTGTTTTTCCAACACCTGTTGGCCCTAAAAACAAAAATGAACCTATTGGTCTTTTGGGGTCTTTTAGTCCTATTCTTCCTCTTCTTATTGCTTTTGCAACAGCTTCTACTGCTTCATTTTGTCCAATTACTCTTTTATGCAAATTTTCTTCTAAATGTTTCAATTTTTCATTATCATTTTCATTTAACTTTTGAACTGGTATTCCTGTCCATTTTGAAATTACTTCTGCAATGTTTTCTTCTTTAATTTCTGTAATATCTATATTTTTTTGAGTCTTCCAATGTTCTAAATTTTCATTTAATTTAGTTTGAATTTCTTTTTCTCTATCTCTTAAACTAGCTGCTTTTTCAAATTGCTGACTTAAAATTGATTCTTCTTTTTCTTTTTCTATTTTTTCTAATTCTTCTTGCATCTTTTTTATTTCCTCTGGTTCAATATATTTTTTTATTCTTGTTTTAGAAGCTGCTTCATCAATTAAATCAATTGCTTTATCTGGAAGAAACCTATCTGTTATATATCTAACAGATAGAGCTGTTGCTGCCTTTATTGCGTCATCAGTAATTTTTACATTGTGATGTGCTTCATATTTATCTCTAATTCCATATAATATTTCTATTGTTTCCGCTTCTGTTGGCTCATCTACTTTAACTATACTAAATCTTCTTTCTAAAGCAGAGTCTTTTTCTATATATTTTCTATATTCTTCTAGTGTTGTAGCACCTATTAATTGAATTTCTCCTCTTGCTAATAGTGGTTTTAAAATATTTGCAGCATCAATTGCTCCTTCTGCTGCTCCTGCTCCAACTATAGTATGTATTTCATCTATAAATAATATTATATCTCCTGCTTTTCTTACTTCAGCTAATGCTTTTTTTATTCTATCTTCAAAATCACCTCTATATTTTGTTCCAGCAACCATACTTGAAAGATCTATACTAACAATTCTTTTTTCTCTTAAATTCTGAGGCACATCTCCAATAATAATTTTTTCAGCCAATCCTTCAACTATAGCTGTTTTTCCTACTCCTGGTTCTCCAACTAAACATGGATTATTTTTTGTTCTTCTAGATAAAATTTCTATCATTCTTTCAATTTCTTTTTCTCGTCCTATAATATTGTCAAATTTTCCTTCTTCTGCTTTTTCTGTAATGTCTTCTCCATATTGATTAAGTATTGGCGTTTGAGAATTTTGGTGTTTATTATTTGAAGTTTCTTTATTGTTTTCATTATATATTTCTTCATTTATTACTTTTGCAATTTCATTATATATTTGTGGTATTTCAACATTTAATTCTATTATAATTTTTACTGCAATACTATCTTCTTCTTTTAGAATTGCTAATAATAAATGTTCTGTTCCTATATAATTATATCCTATTCTTTTTGCTTCTAAAAAAGCATTTTCTAGGACCCTTTTGCTTCTTGGTGTAAATCCTAAAGATTCTTTTATTTCTTTTCCATTTCCTAACATTTCTTGAATCTCTTTTAATACTTTTTCAGATGTAATTCCTTTGTTTGTTAATACTTTAGATGCAATTCCTTCACCTTCTTTTACTAATCCATATAAAATGTGTTCTGTACCTATATAATTATGGCCTAATTCAATAGATTTGTCATTTGCAATTTCAATAACTTTTTTCGCTCTGTTTGTAAATTTATATAACATTTTATTTTCCTCCTTAAATGTTATTTTTTCTTTTTATCTTTTGTTTTTGTCATTTTAGCTAATTCTTCCGCCTTAATTTTTTGGTCTGGTAATGGTATCCAAGCAAAATAAGATGATACAAACTCTCCGTATTGAGTCGCATCTTCTCCTACTTCTGGATGAGTTTGTTTTTGTTTTTTATCCATAAAAAAGCACTCCTTTCATATAAGGTATGTGCTTTTTTTCATTTTTTATTCAATTAATCTTTTATTCCAAATAATAATTTAACTATGCCTCTTAAGCATTTTGGAACTTTTTTTACTACTATAGTCATATGTACCTCCTTTTTTCCTTTTTAGCAGAGTAGCCATAATATTCCTACAAGTATTACTATTACTCCTATTAAAAAGAGCCACCCAGTTATTGGAAGGAATAATGCTAGTAATATTCCTATTCCTAGTCCTACTAGACATACTCCAAATGTCTTTTTTAAAATTTTCATTATGATTTCCTCCAACTTTTTATATATTATATTAATTTTTATTTTAAGTTGTGATTTATGTAGAATTATATTTTTTTATTCTCAAATCATATTAATAGACCTTTCTTAATATTATTATTTGAAAGGTTATTTTATATGAAAAAAATTAAAACATTTATATTAAATACATTAATATTATTATTTAGTTCAATAATTTTACAAATAATTAGTACATATTTTAATATTTACATATCTAATTCTATTGGAGAAGAAGCTGTTGGAGTTTTTGCTCTAGTTATGTCTGTATATACTTTTGGAATAACTTTAGCTTCAGCTGGTATAAATATCGCTACAACTAGAATTGTTTCAGAAGAACTTGCAGCAAATAATGAAACTGGAAGTAAGAAAGCTGCTACTAGATGTGTTCTTTTTAGCTTATTTTTTGGAATTTGTGCAAGTTTTGTTTTTTTTATTTTTGCTGATTTTATTGTATTAAAATGCTTACATAATCAAATTAGTAAAAATGTAATTTATTTAATTTGTATTGCATTACCATTTATTTCTATGTCATCAGCTATAAATGGGTATTTTACAGCTGTTAGACGAGTATATAAAAATGCTGTTTCTAAATTTATTGAGGAACTTGTAAAAATTATATTTACTGCATTTTTATTAAGTTCTTTTATGCCCAAAACCATTGACTTTGCTTGTTATTCTTTAATTTTGGCAGATGTAATTTCGGAAGTAGTTTCTTTTTTAGCTTTGTTTGTTTTTTATAAATTTGACAAGCGAAAAAATTTATTAGAATCTAGATATAAAGATTTAGATTCTTATAATAAACGTATTTTGAGAATTACTATACCAGTTGCTATAACATCTTATTTGCGTTCAGGACTTTCTACAATAAAACAATTAATAATACCTTCTAGTTTACAAAAAAGTGGAATGAATGCTTCAAATAGTTTAATTTCTTATGGAATTGTTAATGGTATGGCAATGCCTATTATTATGTTTCCTGTTATACTAGTTACTAGTTTTAGTGGACTTTTAATACCTGAATTTTCTAGATTATTAGTTGAGAAAAAATATAATAAAATAAAAAAAGTGTCTATTTTTATTTTGAGTTTTACTTTTATTTTTGCAATGTTTATTACTATTATAATTTTTACTTTTTCTGATTTATTGAGCACTTTAATTTATCAAAAACTAGAAATTGCAAAATATTTGCGTATACTTTCTCCTTTAATTATCATTATGTATTTAGATATTGTTATTGATGGCATTTTAAAAGGGTTAGATGCTCAAGTTTCTGTTATGGCAATTAATGTATTTGACTGTATTATTAGTATTGGTTTTATTTATTTTTTTGTACCTGTTTTAGGATTTAGTGGTTATATAATTTCTATTTTTATTAGTGAAGTTGTTAATTTTTCATTAAGTCGGAATAAAATTAATGAATATTTTAAAAAAACAGAATAAAATTAGCTAAAATACTTTTTACATATGATATAATTTTTATAAATTTTGTAACGAATTTGAATTTCATACGTCATATATGCAAAGGAGGATAAAAGTTATGCAGGATATTGAAAAAATATACGAAGAATATTTTGAAACAGTAAACAAATACTTATTCTGTTTAACTCATAATAGCGATATTTCTGAAGAACTTACCCAAGAAACTTTTTGCAAAGCAGTAAAAAAAATAAATACATATAAAGGCGAATGTAAAATGTCAGTATGGTTATGTCAAATTGCTAAAAATCTTTGGTATGATCAATGTAGAAAAAATAAAAAATTTGTAAATACAAAAGAGTCTGAATTATTAAATATGCAAGTTTTAAGCTCATTAGAAGAACAAGTAATCTCAAATGATGAAAAAATAAGATTATATAAAAAAATGCAAAAATTAGATACTCAAACTAGAGAAGTAATGTATTTACGAATAACTGGTGAATTGAGTTTTAAAGAGATAGGAATTATTTTGAATAAAACAGAAAACTGGGCTAGAGTAACATTTTATCGAGGAAAAAATCAATTAAAGGAGGTTGATTAATATGAATGAAAAAAAAGATTGTAAAATTGTTCAAGATTTATTACCTAACTACGTTGAAAACTTAACAAGTGAAGAAACTAATTTATTTATTAAAGAACATTTAAAAGAATGTAATGAGTGCCAAATTATACTAGAAAATATGCAAAAAGAATTAAATATTAATAGTAGTAAAAGAGATGAAAGAGAAGTAAAATACATTAAAAAATTTAGTAACAAAATGAAAATACTAAAATTTATTATATTAACTTTAGTAATAATATATGTTGTGATTGTATTAGGAAGAACTTTGATTATGACTTCACTTTCTAAAAAAGCTAAAGAAAATTTATTAAATAATAATTATTATGCTAAATTATATTCATATCAAGGTGATTCATTAACAATAACAGAAAGTTATAACAAAGGAGATGATTATTTTACTACAAAAACAAGCTATGTAAACGGTAATCAAATTCAAAAATTAACTTATTATAAAAAAGGAAATGAAGAATTATTTTTAACAGATTTAGATGGACAAAAATATATACAAAATTCTGAGCCAATGGTTGGTGGCCTTGTAACACCTGAAATTTATGTATCAGGCGGATTTTTAACAAATATGCAAGAAGCTTTTATTACAGGTATAGATAAAACCTATTGTAATACGAAAGAATGTTATGTTTTTAAAGGAAATGATTATGAAAGATATGTAGATAAAGAAACAGGTTTAATTGTAAGAGCTATAGAAAAATCAAATAAAGATCTATTTTCTAGTCAAATTGATATGATTATAGATTATGAATATAAATTTAATGTTGTACAAGATAGTGATATTGTAAGACCAGATACAACAGGTTATATTTTTAATGAATAAGTAGGGATATAATTTGTTTATCCCTACATTTTTTGTGTGCAAAAATATTAAATTAATTCAATAATTGCATGTAATTTTGTATCATCTTGACTTTTTATTACAACAATATGTTTATTATTTACAAATGCATATTTACATTTAACTGTTTCCCCTAATTTAATTTCTTTTTTATATGAAATTTGAAAGAAATCAAATTCTTTTGAATTAAAATAAATTTCATCTGGTAAAGCTTCATTTGCTAAATCTAAATAGTTGATATTATGCATATGATGGTTTACATCAATATCGCCTCTTTTTACTGTATAATCAGCTTCTCTTTCATAATGTTCTTGTTCTTTTAACTTTTCAAACACTTCATCTGGTCCAAATGAAAATTTTTCTAATTCTGGTTTATATTTTGAAAGAATTTCTTCATTTACTCTTTCTAATTTTTCTGTATCTATATTTATTAAAACCCATTTTGACATTGCTTTAACTATAATGTTTCCTTGTTCATCTTGAATTTCAAAGTCACGAAAAGCGTAAAACTTTTGAGCATCTTTAGACCATGTTCTGGCTAATATTTTTTCAGCATAAATTGGTCTTCTTATAACTTGAACTTTCCAATCAATTAAAACCCATGTTAAACGTGTTTTATCCATTGTAGGAATTCCGTAATCCTGCAATATTAGAGTGTGCACCTCCAACATCCTCGAAAATTCCAAGTAATGCTTTATTTGTTATTTTATTTTCTTTTCCTATATCTGATAATCTTACATAATATTCTCTTTCTACTACCATTTTGCGCCTCTTCTTAAAATTTAATATCCTGGTTTTTCTAATAATTTAAACATATTTTTCTTATATTTTTCAACACCAGGTTGATTAAATGGATTAACTCCTAAAATCATTCCAGACATTGCACATGCTTTTTCAAAGAAATATATTAAATGTCCTATTGTTTCTTCATTTAGTTTTGGTATTTCTAATATGATATTTGGTACATCACCAGATGAATGTGCTTCTATTGTTCCTTCCATTGCTTTTTTATTTACATAGTCTAATGTTTTTCCTGCTAAATAGTTTAAACCATCTAAATTGTCTTCTTCTTCTTTCATTGTATTATCTGATTCTGATTTTTCAATTCTTATTACTGTTTCAAATAAGTTTCTTCTTCCTTCTTGAATATATTGTCCCATAGAATGTAAATCTGTTGTAAAATCAACACCTGTTGGGAATATTCCAAGTTGGTCTTTTCCTTCACTCTCTCCAAATAATTGTTTCCACCATTCTGTAAAGTAGTGCATTTTTGGCTCATAATTTACTAGTATTTCAATGTTTTTATATAATTTATATAAAATATTTCTTACAACTGCATATTGATAACATGCATTATATTTTAAATTTGAATCTTCGTATTTTAACTGAGCATTTATTGCCCCTTCCATTAGTTTGTCTATATTAATTCCAGCAACAGCAATTGGTAATAATCCTACTGCTGTTAAAACAGAATATCTTCCTCCAACATTGTCTGGTATTACAAATGTTTCATATCCTTCTTCTGTTGCTAATGTTTTTAATGCTCCTTTTTCTTTATCTGTTGTAACATAAATTCTACTTCTAGCTTCATCTAATCCATATCTATTTTCTAATATTTCTCTAAAAATTCTGAATGCAATTGCTGGTTCTGTTGTTGTTCCTGATTTTGAAATTACATTTATAGAGAAATCTTTAGTTCCTAGAACTTCTATTAAGTCATTAATATAATTTGGACTCAAATTATTTCCAACAAATAAAATTTGTGGAAATTTTCTTTTCTTTTCAGGTAACATATTATAAAAAGTATTTGTTAAACTTTCTATAACTGCTCTTGCTCCTAAATATGATCCTCCAATTCCTATTACAATTAATACTTCTGAATCTTCTTGTATTTTTTTTGCAGAACTTTTGATTCTTTCAAATTCTTCTTTATCAAATTTAGTTGGTAAATTTAGCCATCCAACAAAATCAGATTCATTATTTGCCCTTTGGTGTAATTCTTGATGTATTTTTTCTACTTGTTCTTTGTATTGCATTATTGTTTTTTGTTCAATTCCTGAATATTTTAAGTTAAGCTTTAAATTTAACATAAATTTTACCTTCTTTCCTTTTTAACTTTTTAATTCATCAATAATAACTTTGTAATCAGATGCCATTAAAATTGCTGTTCCTGCAACTAATATGTTTGCTCCTGCATCTTTAACTCTTTGAGCTGTTTTTAAATTAATTCCACCATCTACTTCTATATCAATTTCAATATTATTTTTATCAATATAACTTTTTAATTCATCTATTTTTGCAATCATTTCTGTAATTAATGTTTGACCACCTTTTCCAGGTTCTACTGTCATTACTAGACACATATGTATATATGGTAAATATTTATAAACTTCTTGTATTGGAGTATCTGGCTTTATTGCTATTCCAACTCTTGCTCCTTTTTCTTTTATTAAGTTTATATTTTTCATTACTTCTTCTTCATTTTTACATGCTTCTAAATGAAATGTAATTATATTTGGTTCATTTGCAGAAAATACTTCTATTCCTGTTTCTACATCTTCTACCATTAAATGCACATCTAATGGTAAATTTGATATTCTTCTTATGTAATTACTATATTCTATCATCTTTTTGTAGGTATCTTGTTTAACAAATTTTCCATCCATTACATCTATATGAAAATAATCTGTTTTTGATTTTTCTAGTAGGAGAAATGTTTCTGCTTCATTTCCGCTTTCCACTGATAATATTGATGTTGATACTTCTACCATTTTTTTCATCCTTTCTTTTTAACATACTCATTATATATTATTTTCCCCAAAAAGTCTATAATATAAAAATAAAAATACACAAATAGTTGCAATAATATGTTTTACTATTTGTGTATTTACAAGTTTAACTTATTTTATACATAATTCATTATTATCACAGTCTACTTTTACAGTTGTGTTAGGTAATATTTCTTGTGATAAAATCTTTCTTGCAATTAAAGTTTCTAGTTTTTTCTGTACAAATCTCTTTAGTGGTCTTGCACCATAAACTTCATCATAACCATTATCTATTAAATAATCTTTTGCTTTTTGTGATAATTCTAGTTTAATATTTTTATCTTCAAGTCTGTTTTCTATATCTTTAATTAGAAGTTCTAGAATTTTAGAAATTTCAGTTTTTCTTAGAGGTTTATAGAATACAATTTCATCTAATCTGTTTAAAAATTCTGGTCTGAAACTTCTCTTTAATAATTCATTTACTTTTTGTTTTGCTTCTTCTGAAATTTCTCCATTTTCTTGAATTCCTTCTAAAATATAGTCTGAGCCTAAATTTGAAGTTAATATTATAATTGTGTTTTTAAAGTCTACAGTTCTTCCTTGAGAATCTGTTATTCGTCCATCATCTAGTACTTGTAATAGAATATTGAATACATCTGGATGTGCTTTTTCTATTTCATCAAATAGTACAACTGAATATGGTTTTCTTCTAACAGCTTCTGTTAATTGTCCGCCTTCTTCATATCCAACATATCCTGGAGGTGCTCCTATTAATCTTGATACTGAATATTTTTCCATATATTCAGACATATCTATTCTTATCATATTGTGTTCATCATCAAATAAGCTTTCCGCTAATGATTTTGCAAGTTCTGTTTTACCAACACCAGTAGGTCCTAAGAACATAAATGAGCCAATTGGTCTACGTGGATCACTTATTCCTGCTCTTGAACGCATTATTGCTTCAGATACTTTTTCAACAGCTTCATCTTGTCCTATTACTCTTTTATGAAGGACTTTGTCTAAGTTAAGTATTTTTTCTCTTTCTCCTTCCATTAGTTTTGCTACTGGAATTCCTGTCCATTTTGAAATTATTTTTGTAATTTCTTCTTCTGTTACTTTATGTCTTAATAATCCATCTTCTTTACTTTTTTCTGCAATTTCTTCTTCTTTTTGTAATTGTTTTTGTAGATCTGGAATTCTACCATATTTTAATTCTGCAACTTTGTTTAAGTCATAATTTCTTTCTGCTTGTTCCATTTGTGCATTTGCTTGTTCAATTTCTTCACGTAGTTTTTGAACTTTTCCAATAGATGCTTTTTCATTTTCCCATTTTGCTTTCATTGCATCAAATTTGTTTTTTAGTTCTGCTTTTTCTTTTTGAATATCTGCCAAACGTTGTTTAGAGATTTCATCTTTTTCTTTGCTTAATGCTGTTTCTTCTATTTCTAATTGCATAATTTTTCTAGATACTTCATCTAATTCTGCAGGCATAGATTCAAGTTCTGTTTTTATCATGGCACATGCTTCGTCAATTAAATCTATTGCTTTATCTGGTAAAAATCTATCTGAAATATATCTATGTGATAATGTAGCTGCTGCAATTAGTGCATTATCTGATATTTTTACACCATGATATACTTCATATCTTTCTTTTAGTCCTCTTAATATTGAAATAGTATCTTCTACTGATGGTTCATCTACCATTACTGGTTGGAAACGTCTTTCAAGTGCTTGGTCTTTTTCTATATATTGTCTATATTCATTTAGTGTTGTTGCTCCTATACAGTGTAATTCTCCTCTTGCTAACATTGGTTTTAGTAAGTTACCTGCATCCATTGCACCATCTGTTTTTCCTGCTCCAACAATTGTATGAATTTCGTCTATAAATAATATTATTTTTCCTTCACTCTTTTTTACTTCTTGTAAAACAGCTTTTAATCTTTCCTCAAATTCTCCTCTATATTTTGCTCCAGCAACTAAAGAACCCATATCAAGTGAGAAAATTGTGCAATCTTTTAGTCCTTCTGGAACGTCTCCTCTTACTATTCTTAATGCAAGTCCTTCTGCTATTGCTGTTTTACCTACACCTGGTTCTCCTATTAAACATGGATTATTTTTCGTTTTTCTTGAAAGTATTCTTATAACATTTCTAATTTCAGAATCTCTTCCTATTACTGGATCTAGTTTTTGTTCTCTTGCAAGGCCAGTTAAATCTTGACCATATTTTTTTAGTACATCATATGTGTCTTCAGGATTATCATTTGTGATTCTAACATTTCCTCTTACATTTGCTAATGCTTTTAAGAATTCGTTTTTGTTAATACCATATTTTTTTAGCAAGTTTTTAATGTTACTGTTGGCATTGTCAAAAATTGCAAGCATTATATGTTCAACAGATACATATTCGTCTTTCATTTTCTTTGCTGTTGTTTCTGCATCTGCTAAAACTTTATTTACATCTTGAGAAACATATATACTATCACTTTGTATAGCTCCTCCTGTCATTTTTGGCATTTTATCTATATATGTTTTTAATTCTTTTTCAAATCCTTCAATCGTACTTATTTTCTTTAGTAATTCTTTAATTAGGCTATTATCTTGATCTAATAATGCATATAATAAGTGTTCTTCTTCTACTTGTGCATTTTGGTTTTCTGTTGCTAGTGTTTGTGCATTTTGTATTGTTTCTAATGATTTTTGTGTGAATTTTTGTATATTCATAAATATTACCTCCTATCTATGACATATTTTTTCTACAACGTATATTATACCATTATATTTTAGCACTGTCAATAGTAGAGTGCTAATTTTATAAAATTTTTTAAAATAATTTTGTGAATTTCTATATTGAGAGTTTATATATGTTTTAATTCTTAAATCGATTTTTACTCTTCACTAATGCTTAAAACGCAGT
>ERZ1643249.4339-NODE-4339-length-11929-cov-5.257453_pt1 | contig 11929 bp, 15 predicted proteins | sample MGYA00579263_ERZ1643249 | MGnify/ENA primary metagenome ERZ1643249 (study PRJEB29033, sample SAMEA4952264) | chicken gut metagenome | biome: Broiler Chicken; feature: Gastrointestinal Tract; material: Caecum | place: Ireland | collected 2018 | study: Broiler...
AGTTCTTCCTGTGAAAGACCTTTTGATTTTCTCATTGCTTTAATGTTTTTCGCTTAACATTAGGGATAACCTCCTTCTATCAGTTGTTACCACTATTGTATGGAAAACTGCCCGTTGCTACAAGCAACGCATCTTAACATTCAGGGTTTCCTGCTCATCAGCCCAATGATCCGAGTGGCTATTCATCCCTGCCGGCAGTTAACATCTTCTGCAGATGTTGTCCAAATAAAATCTATGGCATCAGCAATTTGAGTCCCTTCTATTTTTTGGATATCCATCCAAAATTCCTCCTTTAATTGGGATTTAGCAAATAATTTCCTTTCTTTCTCCTCTGATTAATACTGTTTGCCCATCGGCTAATTCAATCAGATCGTCATTATCTATTTCACCACAGGGATATTCGTTTTCAGCATGTGGTATTAATGGATTGGATAAATAAGATAAACCATCCACAAAATTTCCTGCTGCAATCATACTCCCAGCGCTGATTCCCAAATATACTAAACCTTTCTCTATTGCTTGTTTTAAAGGATCAGAAAATCCCGTCCTATTCATTTCCTTCAAAAGTGTTTGGGCATTTCCGCCACAAAAAACAATTATGTCATATTGGTTAAGTTCTGGAGCACTCATTAAACGGAACTGTACAGGTATGTTACGTACATAATCCGAATATGTCCTTTTATATCCGTTAGACAGTAAATATGTCAGATTATATATAAGAATATTGTTCAATGGAATCCCCATACTCATTAGACGCTCCACACATACGATTATTCCTTCTCTCGCATTGTCATTTCCAACTGCGGCTGACGGTACCATAATCACTTTTGTATTAATGGGTTCTTTCCTGATATATTGCCAAAATAATGCAGTAGTCTTTTCATTTAAGCCGCTGGAGCTCAAAAAAAGTGTTCTCATTAAAATTCTCCTCTATTTAAGCAAATAATTAGTATCCTATACCTTGTTTTTAGCACTTATTTTTCGCTTTCTGATAAAGAATATGAATATCCACCATTCTGTCCGCCTGTAGTTCCTGTATGTTCAACTTTATCGATATCAGATGTCTCAATACTTGCTAGGGCATTGATCGGCTCTTGCTTTCCACAGCCTGTTAATATGCTTATTATTAAGAATGATATACACAAAACTATTTTGATTTTTCTCATTTTCAAATTCCTCGACATTCCTTCAGCTCATTCAATTCTAATTTTCTGCTCTACAACTTACGACTTGACATCTTTCCTGTTTCGAATATAAGCGATTGTCACGAGCAAAATATAACATAGACCAATACCTATTGTACCAATAATAGGAATGGCTATCATTGGATAAAAATTGTAAGTTACCAATATTATAATCACTATAGTCCACGTAGCTTCCAGTCCAGACGAAAAAGCGCCTGACATCTCCATACTTAATGGCTTTTGTCCCGGGCGCTTTTTTGAAAAGCTACTATGCGTAAACATAGATAAAAATGCCAATAATAGCATAGCCCATAAAATCCATTTCCCGGAAGAATTATTCGGTACTCCCACGCTATTCCAATGTACTACTAACTCATCGTGAATGGTAAATGTACCGATCAGGGTAAAAATTATTGCTATCAAAAATATTATTACAGAGATATTTTTCCATAATTTTATTGGTGACAATCGAAACATTCAGCATATCTCCTTTTAGACAAACAAAGAGATAAAATTAGGATTCATTATTATCTTTACGATCTTCTTTCACTAATTTTTCATGTCGCAAATCTTTATAAGCTTCCTTTATTCCATTCTTTACAGCCCATTTAATAATAAAATACAATACAATTAATATAATAATTGCTGTGCCCGCACTTATTCCTAATTCTTGGAACATCCTGTTTTACCTCCATAAATAGAAATTTCGACAACTTAGGATTTGTACAAATATAATTATCTACCTAAAATTACTCGATTATATCTAAAACCACCATAGAATTATTTGAACCAGAAAATAAACGTTCCCGTTCTCTGCGACCCATATATAAAAAATCCATGATGTCATTGAATTCTTGAACCTCTGGTGTAGCTCCTTGAACCCTTCCTTCTTGTTTATAATATGGTAATGCACTTTCAAAATCTGAATATGGCAACCCGTTTCTGTGAATTAGTGTTCCTACTTGATATATCTTTTCCTTGCATAGTTGGTACATATTGGGCGGTGCTATATATTTCAATACTTCTACTAAATTTGGATCTTGTAGAGCTATTTGACCATAGAAATCCTCAGAATATGCATTCATTTTAAGCAAAGATTCTTTGTTTTCTTCAATCCATTTAGTTGCTGTTTCTGTATTGCAAGCCTTTAATGTTGCTAATACCAATTTATCAATTATTGAAATATTGTCGGGATATTCTTTATATAAGAATATCAAAACTTTATATCGGATTATTGGTGGCAAAATAGAAAACGAATGCATGACGCTCCCATTTGAACCAAATTTGTACTTTTCAAAATAACTAATGAGTAAATACGACAAAAGATCAAATAGTCCATCCACTGCGTTATTAAACTCTTCAACCGTAACCTCACCACGGTATTGGGTATGGGTGGTTTTATTACCTTTCTTCTTTATTTTTTTGACTGCTTTTTCCACTACCTTGTAATTTGGTAGCTTACGTATACGTTTCCTTATTTCTTCATCTCCTAAAGTTATTTCTCTTTTAGGATCAATATCTAAGATTTTTCTGACAATTATTTCAGCATATTGTCGTAGTGTGGAAATTTTACCCCTGTAAGATGTTGATGTGTAAAATATATCTCCAATTAAATCAGATACTAATGTTTGATATTCTTCATTATTGAAATAAGTCATCCTATATTCCTCCAGACCTTGTAAATTTGTTTCTATAAATTTCATTTTATCAATCATAATACTAATCTAACGGATGGGATTATACTGCTGTAAATATTACATAAACAATCAGCAGTTCAATTAAAAATACAAATAAAACCATTCCAAAAATTGCCCAATTATATTGAGTATCACTTAGAAGTTTTTCTAATTGATTAGGCAACATTTTCCCGTTTTTCCCAAAAACAATAATGATCATTTGTATTAAAGGCCATAAAAATATTGAAAATTTGCTTGAATAATTACCGGGAACCCCATCCGAAAAGTGTGTGGGAATCGTATCAGGCAAAAAAAATATGCTGATTATAGCCATCATCCATCCCAGACCGCAAATAATCCAAGTTAATTTCTTACTGATTTTTGGTTTCATAAGTATCTCTCCTAAATCGTGGTTTCTATTTGCCTGCCATCTGTTTTTCCTGCTGCTCGATCATTTTCTTTCTTATTATACATTTACATATTGATATTGAGAAGTTATTTCCACCATCTCCGCAAGTATTTCTTCCTTAAAGAATCCAATGCCTCTCTTACATCATGGATCTGTCCGTTCCTTTCATATTCAGTCGCAACTTCTGATATTACAGTGCCCACCGCTATATTTTACATCATTTTCTCGCAGGTTTCTCTACTCATTACCTCCTGATCTCCACATCCGTCTGCTGTAATGCATATTGATTTCTGGCGGATATGACAGTATCAGAAAACAGTTAAATTGTTCCCGCACACATAAAACACAGCTTCATTTTCTATTATTCAATCAACTAAGGCAAATCCTTTCTTGCTTTATGCGTATACAGGCACTAGAATAAGTAGTGAAAATGAAAGGATATAGATTATTTCATACAATTGAAGTATTATGCTTTAAAGATATGAATCAACCGGGAAACCGACGCTGAAAGGAGCAGAGAGTCGCCTTGATAAGAATCGCAATATGTGACGATGAAAAACAAGCTGTTGATCAGCATGAAAGAATTGTCAAAGACTGCTTGCAGACGGAGGGTATCGGCTATGAAATTACCACTTATACCCAAAGCCGGAATCTGCTTTACGATATCACTGATGACGGCATATTCTATGACCTGATCCTTCTGGATATTGAGATGCCGGGAATCAGCGGCATGGAAATCCCAAAACAGATTAAGGCTTTCCTGCCAAATATCCGCATCATCTTCGTGACTTCCCATGCGGAATATGCCATTGACGCTTTTGAGCTGTCCATATTCCGATATGTACCCAAAAACAATCTGGAAGCCAAACTAACTGCTGCAGTAGCAGATGCGGCCCGGCTGATCGAACTTGAGGATGGACAGGAATATGTGATCCAGACAGCGAACCGCATGGAGAAGATCCCATATAAGGATATATTCTATATCTGTCGTGACGGGAAAAATGCAGACATCGTGTCAACAGGCGGAACCTCGAAAGTCAGGAAAAGCCTGCAGCAGGTATTCGAGGAGATTAACACTCCGGAATTTATCTATATTGACCGCAGTTATATCGTTAATATCATCCAGATCATGAAGATAAAAGACGGAATGGCCGTCTTGAAGAACGGTGAGCAGCTGCCGATCAGCCGTTCTCACCTACAGCACGTCAAACAGAAAATCAATCAATTTTGGGGAGCACATATATGATGGACTGGTATCAGATTATTTCTTATCTCTTTACAAATGAGTTACGCCTGCTTTTGGGGCTTTTCCTCGTCGCAAGTCTGACAGGCTTTTCCTTGAAAAAAGGAGGGCTGCTCCTGTCTGCTGTCGCCGGCTGCGTTGTCACGGTCTTACAAACACTTTCAACTCCAGTTGTTGGCACTATAGCCGTAGAAATCTTGTTTGTACTGGCAACTGCCTGGTATTATCTCCGACAGAAGCTTAATCTCTGTCTGTTTCTGATCTTCTTCTATGAAGTAGGCGTCAGCCTTTGGGACTTTCTGCTCCAGGCAGGTCTGGGGATTCTCTCCCGTTCAGAGGCTTTTCTTGATCCGGATGCCCCGGAGTATCTTGCCGGCATCTGGTTAGTACGCCTGCTGATGCTTGCGGCTGCCTATATCATTGCAAGGAAGAAATCTGCCATATCGATGCGTATGGCATCTGTTCTTGTGCTGATGGGGCTGTTCGGTACAATAACATTGTCCGAGCAGACGATTCTTCCAATCAACGAAGACCAGATCGTCACCTGGATCATTCTGTCTATGATATTGCTGTTCGCTGTCCTGTTTTACCGGTTAAGCCGGCAGCGGGAAATGGAACTGGAAATTGCTAAGCTGAAGCAGGAAAAGGCAGAAATACTGGAACGGGACTATCAGGCTCTCAGACGAACTTACTCGGATAACGCAAAACTGTATCATGACCTGCACAACCATATTGAAGCAATCTATCAGTGCCTTACGCAAGACGATATTCCGGAGGCTGTCCGCTATTGCGAGGATTTGCGTGCTCCTATTCAGGAAATTTCCCAAACTGTCCGGACAGGTGATAAGGTAATAGACTACCTTATCAACAGTAAAATAGCTCTGGCGGAGCAAAATAAGATCCGTACAAAAGTTAACATTGAGTATCCCCATAATACCAATATCCGAAACACTGATCTGACAGCTATTTTAGGTAACCTGTTGGATAATGCACTGGAAGCATCCGAAAAAGCTCCGGATCCTCTGCGATTTCTCAGTCTGACGATCCGGCGGATTAATGATATGCTCATCATTAAAGTAGAAAATGGGTGCAGCGATGCTCCAACTCAGGAAAATGGACACCTGCTGACCTCAAAAGCAGATAAGACATTTCACGGCTGGGGACTGAAAAGTGTAGAATCAGCCGCTGATCGTTACGAAGGCACTGTCAATACAGAATACAAGGACGGGATTTTCAAGTCTGTTGTCACTTTGTCTTTCCAATCTGTAAAAATAGGATAAACTCTATCATTAGGAGTGGGCTGCCACAGGTAGCCTGCTCATTTTTCGTGGTCAAAAACCTGCCATTCATGGACATTTGCGCAGATACTTCTATTTTAATGTATGCTCTAATCAGAAAAACAAAGTACACTGTTTCAAAATAAGGAGGATTTTACTATGCGTCATTTTTACTTTCGTCTAATACTTGGTATCGTATTTGTGGCTTGCATGATTTTCAGTTTTGTCACCATGAATATTCCCTTTGCTTTACTGTATCTTTTCCTGAGCTGCGCCCTTTTTATTTCTGCTTACTCGCTCTGGAAGAACCATAAAGATGATTGGAGGTAAATGCCATGAACAGCCCTTCGCTTCTCTCTCTCACTAATTTAAGCGTCTGGTATACGAAAGAACATCCCGTACTTTCCGGATTTTCACTGTATCTTGGAAAACATGAAGTTGTCGGGCTGATCGGGCTTAATGGAGCCGGCAAAACTACATTTATCAAAACCATCGCCGGCCTGCTGCCAAGTTACCATCTGGAAAATGCCACATGGTACGGACATCCCGTCTCATTTCGTGACAAAAGTTTTAAAGAACGCCGTTACATTGTCTTTGCAGAAGACCGGTCCTTTCAGTATTTCACATTCCGGGAATACCTGGCATACGCGGCAGCCTCTTATGGCGTATCCCTGCCGGATATCTCAGATCTGGTGAAAGGTTTCCACTTTGAAGACTATACCAATGTGCTCCTCAAGGAACTGTCGACCGGTAATCTGAAAAAGGCTTATCTGATCACTGCCTTTGCCCTGCACCCTGAGTTATTATTACTCGATGAGCCGGTCAACGGTCTGGACTTCCAAAGCACGGAATTCCTCTACCAGCTCATGAACGGATACAGAGAATACGGGACTATCCTGTTTTCTTCCCATATTTTAGAGAGTATCTGTCTGACCTCTGACCGTGTCCTTGTTCTGGAACATGGCAGGATTAGCCGGTCATTTACGGGCGCAGAGATCGCTTCTGACAATATCCGGGAGGTGCTGACGGACTATGAAAACCGCTAAAGCTATTTCCAAACAACTATTTGGTGCTAAATATGAAAGTGTCATGAAAAGCCTGTTATCTGCAGGGATCCTGTTTTTTGCTGTTAATGTGGCCGAATTCCGGCTGGAAATCGCTCCTTTTATCCTCTACCTTACTTCCACCTGCTTTACTGCAGGTGTCATGTGGCAGATGTTAAGCGGCAGACGGCATATGGAGGTCTTGCAGGGACTGTTCATGCTCCCCTTTGAAAACCGTAGCCTTGTATTCTCTTATGTTTCTATGTTGGGAGCGCATGTTCTCATTACCAAAACATTGCTGATCTGGGCACTGTTTTTCGCCGCCGCAAAATGGACTGTTCTTGAGATCCTGGTTGCTCTTCTATGCGGCTGTGCGGGATGTGCCATTGTCTCAGCAGCCTGTCAGATGATCCGGAAACAGCATTTCGCATTACCCATTCTCTGGGCTGCCGGTATTCTTTCAGTGATCGTGCTGATTCGTCATACACTGACCGTTGCAGCCGTAATGCTGATAAGCCTTGCTGTGACAGCGCTGTATCTGTCTTATGCAGACGCATATGATTTTTACACAGCTTCTCCGGCACCAAACTCAGTCCGGCATAGCAGAAAAAACGGGAATATGTTTTCCTATCTCTTCCGGTATCTGATGTCAAACAAGACCTATCTCATTAATACGGCCGGGTTATGCGTGATCGCCGGATTCCTGCCTCTGCTGTTTGGACCATTTGAGGGTTTAAATATGTTTCCCATCGGTCTTGCAATCCTCTCTATGAATACACCGATCTGCACACTATTGTCCTGTGATCCGGATCTGGAACAGGCAATCCGCGTTCTCCCCGGGCAGGCCGGCCGCTTCTGTCAAAGGTACTGCCTGTTTATCTTTGGAGTAAACGGACTTGTTGCATGCATCTATCTGTGCAGCTGGCATCTCATGAACGGCGGAACCATCCTCTACTATATTGGGCTAATCCTTCTCTTCTCCCTGCAGAGTGCCATTCTGTCAGTGATTCTGGAATGGGAACGCCCAATCCGCAATTGGAAGACAGAAAGTGATCTCTGGCATAATCCGCGAAAATATATCGGTCCTCTGATCATGCTGATACTGGCGTCATTTATCAGCACATGGACACCTACAATTTGGATATGGTCTGCATTGCTGCTGATCGAGTGCTGTGTATTACTGTATTTTACAAGGAGAGATTAATCTAACACACCGCTGCCTGCTGTATTCGTATAGTTAACTTTAGGCTTCTTTACAAAGGTATGGTCATAGGGCACGAGAAAAACCGGATCAACCTACACTAAAACATCTTTTTCCCAGAATAGGCTGCGCTATCCGTGCCGGGTAATCCAACTTCTGACTATCTAATTTCATATTCTTGCGTTTGCTTTTTTTCTCTCTTTTGAATATAATATAACCGTCAACATTTTTTGATGGTTTTCTAATTGGAGAAATTAAACATGGAAGTGAATACAAGTCTAAATAAATATTTTGAAATTATTGGCCTGCTATATACTTATGCACATCCTGATCTGGACGATAAAGGGATATGGGACAAAGTTGCAAAAGAATACCATATCAGCGCAGACGAGCTTTCTCGAAAAATAGGTTCGATACCTACAAAATATTGTTCTGCCTTTCAAAAATCCGTATCTATCTCAAATCAAGAGGATTTTAGTTTCTTTTTTTCTGATGAAGACGATGCCTTTGTCCTTTTATTACAAATAGTTTGTGCCACCCATCCACAATGGTTTGAAGGCGCTGATCCTAAAATTACAAATGAAGAAGTTTCTACTGCATTTGCAGATATTCTTTCTGATGAAAGCAACAGGAAAATGGTTATACCTCCATCTGATAAGAATATTATAGAGCTTTTGGAGTCTACGGGATATCCCCCTTCAACTTGCTGGAAAATGGTATTGTTCTTACAATCGCCAAAAGAAAAAATTCAAAAGTTATCTCAACTTATCCGAGATAACGATATTTCCTATGAAAACGCTCTGGCAGCAATAAACCGCCCCTTAAGAAAACTGTTGGATGCTTTCCCACATGGAAGATTATTTTGTAACAATATCCTTCAGGGAGCCCTTGTAACACCTACTTTGATTTATCCAACTTTAGAACTGATTCAATCTTCTGGTACATCTTCTACTTCTTTCGTCGGGTTATTTGTTAATGAATTATATCAGTTACTGGATAAAAATCGCTCCGCACAAGATAAGATATTGCCTGTTCTAAAGGCTCTCAGCGATAACAGTAAGTTTGATATTTTATGTTCACTGATGAAAGCTCCAAAATACAATTTGGAATTAGCCGAAGAACTCAGCCTGACTGCGGCAACTGTTTCGCATCACATGAATGTATTGCTAAATCTTCGCTTAGTGGATGTGGAAAAGCGAGATGGCCGTGTGTATTATACAATTACAAAAGATACAATCCGAGAAACAATCCAGTCTTTGAGAAGAGTGTTTTTAGATGAGAGCGAATAAGCAAGGCCACTCTGCCTTGCTTATTTTATTGACATACTTCTAATTTTAATATATATTATTAGATATATATCTAATCTATTTGTTTTTTTGCAAACCGATTAGATAAATATCAAATTTATTAGAAGGTAGAGAAAATGAAACAACGATTATTTTCACGAAACTTTTCACTTTTGATTGCAGGACAATCAATCTCTCTTTTTGCAAACTGCATTTTGGATTTTGCATTTTCCATGTACATATTGGAAAAAACAGGCTCTGCAGCCATTTATGCCGGAGTATTAGCTGTTGCAACGATCCCAACAATTATTTTATCCCCTTTGGGGGGAATACTGGCTGACCGAGCAAATAGGCGGAACATTATGGTATTCTTGGACTTCGCATCTGCCCTTGTCATTACGATGTGCGCGCTGTTAATAAATAAAGAGAATGACCTGACCATAATCGGAGTGTCCCTTGTGCTGCTTTCTATTTTAGGTGCATTTGAGTCACCTACTGTACAGGCATGTGTCCCTCAAATGCAAACCGGCGATAATATTGTTCGGGGAAATGCAGTTGTTAATCAGATTTCCTCACTTTCCGTATTGATCGGACCTTTGGTAGGGAGTGTACTTTATACCGCTTTGGGATTGCAAATAGTTTTGTATGCCGGAGCAGTTTGCTTTTTCGCAACAGCTCTTTTTGAGTGCTTTATTAAACTCTCCCATAGTAAAGTAGCTCTATCTGGTTCTATCCTATCGACTGTACTGAATGATTTGTCAACAAGTTCGCACTACATCAGCAAAGTAAAACCATCTATATTGAAAACACTAATATTGGTAGCGGTTATTTCATTTTTCATTCAGGGTGTTGCATTGATTGGTTTGCCTTACATAATAAGAAATACTCTCGACTTAAGCGCAAATTATTACGGCGTGGCAGAAAGTCTTTTAGGTGTTGCCGGCCTAGCTGGTAGCATTATTGCCGGATTAACTGTCACAAAATTATATATAAGCAAACTAAACTTGATAATTTGGGGCATGGGATTATCTCTGTTCCCTATTGGAGTTGCTTTTCTTTTTCCTGCAAGTCCATTATTCTACTACATTGTACTATTAGCTTCTTTTGTGACGATACAAGTGATTGCCAGCCTCTTTTCAGTTTTTGGGGTATCTATTATTCAGCAACTTACACCTCAAAACATTTCTGGAAAGGTTATGTCCTTCGTTGCTGCAATTACACTTTGCTCTCAACCTATCAGTCAGATCTTATATGGAATAGCATTTGATAAATTTTCACATTCAGTATATTGGGTTATTATTCCTACTGGTATTGCTTTATGCTTGATTGGGTTAAGTTCAAAAGTATTTTTTAAACGATTAGAGCAGCAACTAAAAGATAATAGTGACACATAAATTGGCAGATTCTAATCTATCTGATCGCTGACATCACCTACAATTTTGTTTTTATTTCACCAAGCAGACAGCATTACAAGCTGTCTATTTGGTTTGGAATCCATAATCTTTAACGATAAGCACAAGGAAGTTCATATTTTCATTTCAAAAATGATGCTACTTGTGAGAGCGTTACACTCCACCGGAAAATCTATAACTTTACACTCGGCTTTATACCCTTGAAAACAGTTTACCAATCTGTATTTGAAAAAAGTGAATTCTTTCCAACATTCTCCCTTCCTCAAACGTTATAATTATAGAAGATCAAAATCAGCATGCAGCGCTGCTTCTGTTTTCTGATCACATTTATCCAAAGGAGAAAATATAATGCTGGAACAGTTTTATAAAGACTGCCGCAATGAGTTAATCGGATGGGGTACTACCCTTACCCACGATCCGATGCTTGCAGAAGATCTGGTCCATGAAGCATTTCTCCGAGCCATGGAACAGTATCTGGCAACACTGGAATCTCTGTCGCCTGCGCAGAAAAAGGCATGGTTTTACCGTGTCATAAAAAATATGTATATAGACCGGGTCCGGCACCAACGTTTTGAGTCTGTCTCTGAGGAACTGCCGGGACAAGGCAGTAATGCTCCGGAGTATGACGATATCGACTGGGAGCAGCTGCTTGATACCCTGCCTGGAAAAGAAGGTGTATTCTTTGCCATGCGGTATCTGGAAGGCTATACTTCCACAGAGATAGGCAACTTTTTTCACATTCCTGCCGGAACTGTACGAGCACAGCTCTCATCAGCGCGCAAACACCTTAAAGCGGCTTTGAAAGGAGAAAATTATGTCTGAGAAAAGAAATCTTATGATCAACTGTGATGTATGTGATGCAAGAAATGCAAAAGAGGAGTATCTGTCAGGCTATGAACAGATCATGATTAATACCGATCTGCTTCTGGTCAGTGCTGAGAGCAGGGGTATCTTGGAACGGCTTCCCGCAATCTGTAATACAGATAACACTCTGGAAGTCGATGACAATGCACATCTTATCTTTCAAAATGGGAGTGCAGAAATCAACAGCAAATCCGCCTTTCCGGCAGATACTGTCCTTGCAGTCAATGGGGATCTGCTGATCCACTCCGACACTTCCAGGCAGACGCTTGAAACTCTGCGGGCAGTGAATGTAACCGGCTCACTCCTGTGTCCTGCCTCTCTCCTCACCTGCATA
>ERZ1643249.4343-NODE-4343-length-11924-cov-7.309546_pt1 | contig 11924 bp, 16 predicted proteins | sample MGYA00579263_ERZ1643249 | MGnify/ENA primary metagenome ERZ1643249 (study PRJEB29033, sample SAMEA4952264) | chicken gut metagenome | biome: Broiler Chicken; feature: Gastrointestinal Tract; material: Caecum | place: Ireland | collected 2018 | study: Broiler...
ATATAAAACTCCTGCGTTGGGCTAGAAAGTGCTATTATTTAGTCTGAATGGTAACCCAAATTTCCATTAAACCTAAAAAAAATATTGACAATTAGCTATTTTTCTTATATAATTATACAAGTTATGGAAAAAATCCCAAATGAAAGCAAATCGAGGGGAGGGAATATAAATGGCAGAAATTAAAGTAAATAATGGAAATATAGAAGACGCACTAAAAAGATTTAAAAGACAATGTGTAAGAAATGGTGTATTGCAAGAGGTTAGAAAAAGAGAACATTATGAAAAACCTAGTGTTAAAAGAAAGAAAAAATCAGAAGCAGCAAGAAAAAGAAAATTTTAAATACATATATCTAGAGGTTAATTTATAATTTAACCTCTATTTTTTTACAAAACTATTGCAAAAAAAACTAGTATAATTTAAAATATAATAGGAAAAAATAAACAAAAAGGAGAATGATATATGCCATATAAAATACAAGAAGTAAAAAGGGGAATAAAAACCCATATGATAGAAACAAACAAATTTAAAACAAATTTATTTGCAATCTTTTTAAGTGTACCTTTAAATAGAGAAAGTGTAACACAAAATGCACTTATACCAGCAGTTTTAAGAAGGGGAACAGCAAATTTAAAAACTCAAGAAGAAATAAGCATAGCATTAGAAAACATGTATGGTGCCACATTAGACTGTGGTGTTGAAAAAACAGGTGATAATCAAACACTTAAATTCTATTTAGAAACTTTGAATGATACTTTTTTACCAGAACAAGAGAATTTAAGCAAAAAAGCAATAGAACTTCTATTAGATGTAGTTTTCAACCCATTAACAGAAAATAGGAATTTTAAGAAAGAATATGTAGATTCAGAAAAGAAAACTATAAAAAGATTAATAGAAGGAAAAATAGACAACAAAGATATGTATGCATATAATCGTTGTATAGAAGAAATGTATAAAAACAAACCATATGGATTATATAAATATGGTTATATAGAAGATTTAGATAAACTAGATGAGAAAAACTTGTATGAAGACTATAAAAAGCTGTTAAATGAAGCTAAAATAGATATATTTGTGTCTGGAAATTTTGGAAATGATGACATAATAGATGTAATAAATGAAAATATAAATATAGTAAATTTAAAACCAAGAGAAGACAAACATATTATAAATACCGAAGAAAAAGAAAAAAAAGAAAAAGTAGAAGTACAAACTATTCAAGAACCAAAAGATGTAACACAAGGAAAGTTAGTTATAGGATTAGATATAGACTTCTATGAACCAGATTCTAAATATGCTATGTGCTTATATAATGTAATATTAGGCGAAAGTGCAACATCAAAAATGTTCCAAAACGTAAGAGAAAAAGCAGGTTTGGCATATTCAGCGAGGTCAACATATGTACGACAAAAGAACAATATATTTATTAGAGCAGGAATAGAAATTTCAAACTATGAAAAAGCCGTAAACATTATAAAAGAGCAACTAGAGGACATGAAGAATGGAAAATTTACAGAAGAAGATATAGAAAATGCAAAAAAATATATGGTAGCAGGAATAAAAACTGTACAAGATGAACAAGATTCAGAAATAACATATTACATGGGACAGGAATTATCAGGTAAATTAATATATTTTGAGGACTATATAAATAAAATCAATGATGTAACAAGAGAACAGATAGACCAAATTGCAAAAAATATAAATATTAATACAATATATTTCTTAAAAAATAATGAATAATAGAAAGGAAACTAAGCATATGCAAATTATAGAAAATTCTAAGGTAAAAGAAAAATTATATGTTGAAAAGTTAGAAAATGGATTAACAGTAATGATAATGCCAAAGGCAAATATACAAAAAAAATATATGATATGGGCTACTAATTTTGGCTCAATAGATAATAGATTTATAGCACCAAATGAAAAAGAAGAAACTAGCATTCCAGATGGAGTAGCACATTTTTTGGAGCATAAAATGTTTGAACAACCAAATGGAACAAACAGCTTAGATACATTAACTGCATTAGGGGTTAATGCAAATGCATACACAACAACAGATCATACATCATATTTATTTGAATGTACAGATAATTTTATTCCAGCATTAGATGAATTAATGGATTACGTACAAAATCCATATTTCACAGATGAAAATGTTGAGAAGGAAAAAGGAATAATTGGTCAAGAAATAAAAATGTATGACGATTATCCACAATGGGCTGTATATATGAATGCAATGAGAAACATGTATAAAAATAACCCAATAAAAATAGATATAGCAGGAACAATAGAATCAATTAGTAAAATAGATAAAGAGGTTTTATATAAATGTTATAACACATTTTATCATCCATCAAATATGGTAATGTGTTTTGCAGGAGATTTTGAACCAGAAAAGCTTTTAGAAGAAGTAAAAAAACGTTTAAAATCTACAGAAAAACATGGAGAAATAAAAAGAATATATCCAGAAGAACCTGTAGAAATCGTAAAAAAGGAATCTGTGCAAAAAATGGAAGTAAGTATGCCAATTTTTGTAATAGGTATAAAAGATAGTTTAGACAATAAAAATTGCAATAATGATAGTATTATAAAAAAACATATAGCAATAGAAATATTGTTAAATATGCTAATAGGCAAAAGCTCTAAATTATATAAAGACTTATATGAAAGCGAATTAATAACAGGTGAACCATATTTAGAATATGAATTTTCAAAACAGTATGCACATATTTCTATAACAGGGCAATCAAATAATCCAAAACAAGTATTAGAAAAATTACAGGAAGAAATAAAAAAAATGAAAAGTAATGAGATAGATTTAGAGCACTTTAAAAGAATAAAAAATATGATATACGGAAACTATGTAAAAGAATATGATGATGTTGCAGAAATATGTAGAATGTTTGTTGCAGACTATATGAAAGGAATAAACAGCTTTGGATATATAGAAAACTATAAGCAAGTGACGCCAGAATATACTAAACAAGTATTAAATGAAGTTTTTAATGAAGAAAAAACAGTAATATCAATAATTGAAAAATGTACTAACTAGGGAATATTCCTAGCTAGTACATTTTATGTAAGCTTGACAAATAGAAATTTTAGAAATAGAATATAACAAAAAAATAATATAGGAGGTAATTATATGCCATTAGTAACAACTAAAAATATGTTTGAAAAATCTATGAAAGAAGGATTTGCAATAGGAGCATTTAATATTAATAATATGGAAATTATACAAGGAATTGTAGATGCAGCAAGCGAGCAAAATTCACCAGTAATATTACAAGTATCATCAAGTGCAATTAAATATGCAAGAATGCCATATTTAATGAAAATGGTAGAAGCAGCAGTTGAAACAACTAATATTCCAATTGCGTTACATCTAGACCACGGACCAGATTTCGAAACTTGCAAAGAATGTGTAGATGCAGGATTTACATCTGTAATGATAGATGGCTCTAAATATACTTTTGAAGAAAATGTAGAATTAACAAAAAAAGTAGTAGAATATGCACATTCAAAAGGTGTGGTAGTAGAAGCAGAACTTGGAAAATTAGCAGGAATAGAAGATGATGTAAAAGTTTCAGAAGGAGAGGCAATGTATACAGATCCAGATCAAGCAAAAGAATTTGTAGAAAGAACAGGTTGCGATTCCCTAGCAATAGCAATAGGAACAAGCCATGGTGCATATAAATTTAAAGGAGAAGCGAAATTAAGATTCGATATACTAGAAGAAATAAAAAAGAAAATACCAAATACACCAATAGTACTACATGGAGCATCAACAGTAATTCCAGAATTAGTAGAAATGTGTAATAAATTTGGAGGAGAAATACCAGGAGCAAAAGGAGTTCCACATGAGATACTAAAAGAAGCAGGAAGATTAGGAGTATCTAAAATCAATGTCGATACAGACTTAAGATTAGCTATGACAGCAAATATAAGAAAAGTATTTGGAGAAAAACCATCAGAATTTGACCCTAGAAAATATTTAGGAGTTGCAAGAGATGCAGTAAAAGAAATTGTAAGCTACAAAATAGAAAATGTTTTCTGTTCAAAAAATAAAGCATAATAAAATAGACAACTTAAAAAATCTCGAGAAGATATACAAATTATCTCTCGAGATTTTTAAAAAATTATTTATTCAGATTCAGCCATTTGTTTCCTCATTCTAATTTCTGCATCACGCTTAGCAATATCCTGACGTTTATCATAAAGCTTTTTACCCTTTCCAATACCAAGTTCAACCTTTACAAAATTGCCCTTAAAATATAGACTAATAGGTATTAAAGAATATCCTTTTTGCTTAACTTGCCCCACCAATCTATTAAGCTCATGTTTATTAACAAGAAGCTTTCTATCCCTCAAAGGATCTTTATTATATATATTACCAAATTCATATGGGCTTATATGCATATTATAAATAAAAAGCTCGAAATTTCTAATTCCTGCATAACTATCCTTTAAATTTACCCTCCCATTTCTAATAGATTTTATTTCAGTTCCAGACAAAACAATGCCAGTTTCAATAGTATCTATAATAGTATAATTATGTTTTGCCGTTGGATTTTTTGCAATTAATTTATACATTTGTACCTTCCTATTCCAAGTACAAGTAAATACAAAAAGTTTGTATTATGTACTCTTTTTAAATAAATATGGCAATATTATACCATATTTATTTAAAAAAGTGAATATTATTCATCATGATGTGTACGATTTTGTGTACCATAATACCAAACTAAACCAATAATCATTATGGCAGCTATACCAACAATAAGCCATATCCATAAATTTGATGTGCCATTATTAGTCATAGCATCTGTAGTTGTTCTCGTTACTGCATAGTCATTAGTTGTTGTCATTCTATTATTATTAGTAGTAGTGTTTTTATTATCACCATTATTCATATCTAAAGCACCTTCAATACCATTTTCAGCAGCTCCAACACCATTACGAACATCAGAACCTAAATGATTTACACCATCTACTACTGTATTAGTAACATTAGAAACTGCATTTTTTACCTCATTAGTTGCTGAAACAAAACCTGAACATATGCATAGAACAAAAAGAATTACAGATACTAATATCAAACTTTTTTTATACATAAACTTTACCTCCTATTTTTAGAATTCAATAATATTATTTAAAATTTTAGAAAAATTTATGCATAAAAAAAATGCCTTTTAATACATAAAAAGGCAAAAATCTATCTAATTTTTAATAATATAGCAACAGCAAGAAAAATTAATACAATTCCAACAGCAATTAAAATAATATCAATTATGTCAGAAACACTTAAAGAAAATTCTTCACTAGTTTGAGAAGTAGTCATTTTAGGAACATTACTAGTAGAATTATTAGTGTTATCAACTGCATTATTAGAACTATTATCAATTACATTATTATCTACAGAATTATTTACAGCATTATTAACAGAATTGTCTAAATTCATATCAATTCCTACTGCATAAACCGAAGAAAAACTAATCATAAATAAACAAATAAAAATTAAAAAAAACTTAAGTAACCTCTTCATTTGAATAAACCATCCTTTTAAATAATATATATATATCATACACAAAAAAAATAATTTTGTCTATACAAAAATAAAAAAAATATGAAAAAGCATATTAGGGCAGGTTTTGCATAAACTTATGTTAGGGAGGAAGAAAATGATTAAGGTTAATGAAGATAATTCGAATAGTGTAATAAGAATTTTAAAGGGAAGTATAATTGCAATGGTAGCAACAATAATTTTATTAATAATATTTGCTGCAATACTTACGTATACAAATATAAATGAAAACACTATGCCTACAGTTATAATTGTCATAACAGCTCTTAGCATTTTAATAGGAAGCCAAATAGCAACATCAAAAATAAAAAGGAATGGTATTTTAAACGGTGCGATAGTTGGATTAATATATATAGCCTTTTTATATATTCTTTCAGGATTAGTTACTAAAAATTTTTCTTTAAATAATTATTCCATAATAATGATAGTTACAAGCATACTTATAGGTGGACTTGGAGGAATTATAGGGGTTAACAGAAAATAATTTTTTTAAAAAAAGTATTGACATTTTACAAAAAAAGGTATAAATTATTAGCAGTCGATTGAAATGACTGCTAATAATTTTTAAAGGAGGAATGGATATGATAAAACCATTACAAGACAGAGTAGTTATTAAAATGGTAGAAAATGAGGAAACAACAAAAAGTGGAATCATACTATCAAGTGGAGCAAAAGAAAAACCACAAATAGCGGAAATAATCGAAGTAGGACCAGGAGGCGAAATTGACGGAAAAGTAGTAAAAATGAATGTAAAAAAAGGCGATAGAGTAATAGTAAGCAAATATGCAGGCACTGAAGTTAAATATAATAATGAAGAGTATATCATAGTAAAACAAGATGATATACTTGCAATAGTTGAATAGAAAGGAAGGATATTTATGTCAAAAGAAATTAAATTTGGTGAAGATGCCAGAAAAAAAATGCTAGAAGGAGTAAATACTTTAGCAAATACGGTAAAAGTAACATTAGGACCAAAAGGTAGAAATGTAGTATTAGATAAAAGCTTTGGAGCACCTTTAATTACAAACGATGGTGTTACAATAGCAAAAGAAATAGAATTAGAAGACCCATATGAAAATATAGGCGCAAGATTAGTTAAAGAAGTTGCAACAAAAACAAATGATGTTGCAGGAGATGGAACAACAACAGCAACAGTTTTAGCACAAGCAATTATAAAAGAAGGTGTAAAAAATGTTGCAGCAGGTGGAGACCCAATGGCAATTAAAAGAGGTATAGATAAAGCAGTTGATTCAGCGGTAAAAGGATTAAAAGAAATTAGTTCAGAAATAAATGGTAAAGAAGATATTGCAAGAGTTGCAAGTATATCTGCAAATAGCCAAGAAATAGGCAATTTAATTGCAGATGCAATGGAAAAAGTTTCAAAAGACGGGGTAATAACAATAGAAGAATCTAAAACAGCAACAACAGGACTAAATGTTGTAGAAGGTATGCAATTTGATAAAGGATATATTTCTCCATATTTTGTAACAGATACAGATAAAATGGAAACAGTAATGGAAAATCCATATATATTAATAACAGATAAAAAAATAAGTAATATTCAAGAAATATTACCATTATTAGAAAGCTTAATGCAAGAATCAGGAAAACTAGTAATTATAGCAGACGACATAGAAGGAGAAGCACTATCAACACTTGTATTAAATAAACTAAGAGGAGTCTTAAATGTAGTTGCAGTAAAAGCTCCAGGATTTGGAGATAGAAGAAAAGAAATGCTAGAAGATATTGCAATACTAACAGGAGGAGAAGTTATAACATCTGATTTAGGATTAGAATTAAAGGATACAACAATAGAACAATTAGGAAAAGCAAAACAAGTAAAAATTCAAAAAGAAAACACTATTATAGTAGATGGAGGAGGAGAGAAAGAAGAAATAGCTGCAAGAGTAAAACAAATAAGAACACAATTAGAAGAAACTAAGAGTGAATATGATAAAGAAAAACTACAAGAAAGATTAGCAAAAATTGCAGGAGGAGTAGCAGTAATAGAAGTTGGTGCAGCAACAGAAGTGGAAATGAAAGAGAAAAAATTAAGAATAGAAGATGCTCTATCTGCAACAAAAGCCGCAGTAGAAGAAGGAATAGTAGCAGGTGGAGGAACAGCACTTGTAAATGTAATGTCTAATGTAGAAAAAACTATGAAAGCACTAGATGAAGATGAGAAGATAGGTGCAAAAATAGTATTAAAAGCATTAGAAGAGCCAGTAAAACAAATAGCAATAAATGCAGGATTAGAAGGAGCAGTTATCCTAGAAAAAGTTAAAACTTCAGCACCAGGGGTAGGATTTGATGGCAGAAAAGAAGAATATGTAGATATGAAAAAAGCTGGAATAGTAGATCCAACAAAAGTAACAAGAAGTGCTTTACAAAATGCTGCAAGTATAGCTTCAATGATACTTACAACAGAAAGTGTGGTAACTGAAAAGAAGGAAAAGGAATGCAAATGTGGTGGAGAACATGGAGGAATGCCACAAGGAATGGAAGGGATGTATTGATACGGAGGTCGGAAATCGGATGTCGGAGGTCGGATGACTGAGGTCGGAAATCTGATGTCGGAATTTTTTGAGGGCAAGCGGTGCTTGCCCGAATTTTGTAGGTTGAGGAGATAATATGGGAGAGAAAATTGTTGCAGTGTTTGGTGGGTCTTTTAACCCACCGGCTATTTCACATATAAATTTGGCAAAACAGATTTTGAGTAATATAGATAATGTACAAAAAGTTATTTTTGTTCCGGTTAGTACTAAATATAATAAAGAAGGACTAGCTTCGGATATGGATAGATTTGATATGTTAAAAGAAGTTTGTAGAGAAGAAAAAAGATTTGAAGTATCAAGTGTTGAGTTAGATAGTAGCAGACAATTGTATACAATAGAAACATTAGAAATAATAAAAAAGCAAAATCCAAATAATGAAATTTGTTTTATAATTCGGAACGGATAATTTAAAAGAATTAGAAACATGGTATAATGTGGAAAATATATTAGAAAATTTTAGAATAATAGTATTAGAACGTGATAATGATAATATAGAAAATATAATAGAAAATAACAATTTATTGAGGAAATATAAAAATTCATTTATAAAACTAGAAAATATTGAAAAAATAGATTTAAGTTCTAGCTATATTCGTAAATTAATTAAAGCAGGAAAGCCAATAACTGGAATGGTTCCAGAGGAAATAGAAAGTAAGGTAATGGAGTTATATAAGTAGAAAAAGACAATCACTTTTGTAGACATAAAACATATAATAATATATGACTATAACTTAGGGGGAATTGTATGTTATTAGAAAACAAAAGAATAGTATTAGGTATAACAAGTGCATTTTATGCGATAGAGAAAACAATTCCTCAAATAGAAAAAATGATAGCAGAAGGGGCAGATATAATACCAGTAATGTCATTTTATTGCTATAATAATTCACAGAAATTTATAAAAAAAATAGAAAATATAACAGGGAAGCAAATAATTCATACAATAAAAGAAGCAGAGATAATTGGACATAAAATACCAACAGATATAATGGCAATAATTCCATGCACAGGAAATACAATAGGAAAGTTAACTAATGGGATAATAGATACACCAATATTAGTAGCAGCGAAAACAAATTTAAAAAGTGAAAATAATATTGTTATAGGTATAGCAACAAATGATGGACTATCTATACAGGCAGAAAATATAGGGAAACTATTAAAGCAAAAAAATATATTTTTTATACCTTTTAGACAGGATAATCCAATAACAAAGCCATCTTCATTATTATTTAGTTCTGTATATATAAGAGAAACAATTGCAAAGGCACTAGAAGGAGAGCAGATACAGCCAATGTTGGTATAATTAAGGATAACCCAAGAAGATGAATAATTTGTTGACAAATGTATACAATATAGTGTATAATGTATACAAAAATGATATATTTTAGTATAAGGAGTTGGTAATAATGTCAACAGTAAGAATAAATGATAAGATAAAAGAAGAAGTAACACCAATACTATCTGATTTGGGGATTTCTTTAAGTGAAGCAATAAATATGTTTTTACATCAAATTAAAATAAACAACGGTATTCCATTTGCTTTAAAAAGAAAAAGTCAAATTGAATTAAATGATGGATATGGCTCATATATTTGTGAACATGGTCATTTACATGATTACAGTAAAATAGACTTAGAAAAAGAAGAAAAAGTAGCTGAAGATAGCCAAACTTATGATAATGCTAAAGAAATGATAGAAGATATTTTAAAAGAGGAATAAAAATGTATAAAATTAAAGTTACTAATAGATATAAACAAAGTCTAAGAAAAGCATATAAAAGACGGATATAATTTGGAATTACTAGAAAAAGTCATTGATACATTAGCAAAAGGAGAAGCATTACCACCAAAATATAAAAATCACCCATTGAAAGGAAAATACTTAGGATATTATGACTGCCATATATTACCAGATTGGGTATTAATATATAAAATAGAGAAAGAAGAATTAATACTATTATTGTTTGATATAGGGACACATTCTGATTTATTAGAATAATTAATCAAATAAATTATAAGAAAACACTTGAAAAGTGTTTTCTTTTGTTATACAATAAGCACGTAAAATAATTTTTGAATGACGCATTTAAGATTGTGTCTAAAGGAGGATTTTTTATGTCAGTAAAAATAGGAATCAATGGATTTGGTAGGATTGGAAAATTAGTTTTCCAAGCAGCTTTAGAGAAAGGAGAAGTTGATATCATAGCAATAAATGACCCTTTTATTACAGCAGACTATATGGCATATATGCTTAAATTTGATACAGTACATGGAAGATTCAATGGAGAAATTAAGTCAGAAGAAAATAAATTAATAGTTAATGGAAAAGCAGTAAATGTATATAATGAAATGGATCCACATAATATTCCTTGGGGACAAGAAGGGGTAGAATATGTATTAGAATGTTCAGGAGTATTTACAACTTTGGAAAAAGCTCAAGCCCATATTGATGCAGGTGCTAAAAAAGTTATAATAAGTGCACCTTCAAAAGATGCACCAATGTTTGTTATGGGAGTAAATAATGATAAATATGATCCAAGCATGACAATAATTTCAAATGCTTCTTGTACAACAAATTGTTTAGCACCATTAGCAAAAGTTATTCATGATAATTTTGGAATAAAAGAAGGATTAATGACAACAGTTCATAGCACAACAGCAACACAAAAAACAGTTGATGGAGCTTCTAAGAAAGATTGGAGAGGTGGAAGAGCAGCTGCAGCTAATATTATACCATCATCAACAGGAGCAGCAAAAGCAGTTGGAAAAGTTATACCAGAATTAAATGGAAAATTAACAGGTATGGCATTTAGAGTACCAACAGTTGATGTATCAGTTGTAGACTTAACTTGTACATTAGAAAAACCAGCAACATATGAAGAAATATGTGCTGCAGTAAAAAGAGCATCAGAAAATGAATTAAAAGGCATAATGGAATATGTTGATGAAGATGTGGTATCATCAGACTTTATACATGATAGCCATACATCAATATTTGATAGCAAAGCAGGAATACAATTAACAGATACATTTGTAAAATTAGTAGCTTGGTATGATAACGAATGGGGATATTCAAATAAATTAGTTGATTTAGCAATATATATTTCTAAAAAATAAATGTAGGGGCGAGCATTGCTCGTCCACTATGCTAAGAATAGATTAGGAGGTTTTTATGAACAAGAAAACAATTAGAGATATTGAAGTAGCAGGGAAAAAAGTTCTAGTGAGATGTGATTTTAATGTTCCATTAGATAGCGAAACAGGAAAAATTACAGATAACAGAAGAATAAGAGCTGCACTTCCAACAATTAATTATTTATTAGATAATAATGCAAAAGTTATATTATGCTCACACTTAGGTAGACCAAAGGGAGAAGTAAACCCAAAATATTCTTTAAAACCAGTAGCAGAAGAATTATCTAAATTATTAAATAAAAAGGTAACACTTGCAAAAGATGTAATTGGAGAAGACGCAGAAAAACTAACTTCAAATATGGGAAATGGAGATATTATATTACTAGAAAATGTAAGATTTCATAAAGAAGAAGAAAAAAACGATCCAGAATTTGCTAAAAAATTAGCTTCATTTGCTGAAATATATGTAAATGATGCTTTTGGAACAGCACACCGTGCACATGCCTCAACAGCAGGCGTAGCAGACTATTTGCCAGCAGTATCTGGATTTTTAATTGAAAAAGAATTAGAATTTTTAGGTTCAAGCCTAGACAATCCAGAAAGACCATTTGTAGCTATATTAGGTGGTGCAAAAGTTTCTGATAAAAT
>ERZ1643249.4345-NODE-4345-length-11919-cov-5.064902_pt1 | contig 11919 bp, 11 predicted proteins | sample MGYA00579263_ERZ1643249 | MGnify/ENA primary metagenome ERZ1643249 (study PRJEB29033, sample SAMEA4952264) | chicken gut metagenome | biome: Broiler Chicken; feature: Gastrointestinal Tract; material: Caecum | place: Ireland | collected 2018 | study: Broiler...
GCATGATGCGGTTCAAGTCAACGGGTTAAGGAAAAGCTATGGAAAGCATACTGTTTTAAAAGGATTGGATTTCACCGTCCGGCAGGGGGAAATTTTTGCTTTGCTTGGCGTCAATGGGGCAGGAAAGACGACCGCTCTTGAATGTATGGAAGGGCTGAGACGGTACGACGGAGGAGATATCCATATGATGGGGAAAGTAGGAATTCAGCTTCAAACCGCTTCGCTGCCGGAACATATAAAAGCGATAGAAGCTGTGCGCCTGTTTGCAAAATGGAATAAAACAGTTCCGGATAAAAGTGTTTTAGAATCATTTGGAATTTATGAAATAGCCAAAAAACGATATGCGCAGCTTTCGGCAGGTCAGAAGCGAAGACTGCATTTAGCACTTGCACTCATCGGCAATCCGGATATTCTTTTTCTTGATGAACCCACTGCCGGTTTAGACGTTGAGGGGCGGCTGTCCCTTCATGAGAAAATCAAGCAGCTCAAATCACAAGGAAAAACGATCATACTGGCCAGTCACGATATGGCCGAGGTGGAGGATTTATGCGACCGTATCGCTATATTGCATGAAGGGGAAATTTCATTTGTCGGCACAGTCGAAGATCTCAGCTTAAAAGTTGGGAAACAGTACAATATATCGATTCGTACAGACAAAGGGATTGAAAAAATGGAATCGGGCGATATCAATGAAACACTTTCCATCCTGCTTGACCGCTATAGAGAAGAAGGAACAGGGATTCTGGACATCCAGATCGACCGCGGCTCATTGGAACAGCATTTTATTAAAATAACAAAGGAGAATAAAAAGTGAACGCTTTTTTATATGCCATGGCTTTGCAGTGGAAACTGGATATACGCAGCAAAACACTGTTGATTACTTGTTATATCGTCCCTCTTCTGTTTTTTGCTTTTATGGGCAGTATCTTTACATCCATTTTACCGGATGCAAAAAACACATTGATTCAGTCTATGACGGTATTCGGCGTAACAATGGGCGCCTTGATTGGACTGCCGCCTTCGCTTGTTGAAATTTATGGGGGAAGTGTCCAAAATGTTTATAAAGCAAACGGGGTTCCCATCTCAATTGGGGTTATATTAACAAATTGCTCGGCGTTTATCCATCTGTTTACTATGGGATCAATTCTTTTTGTTGCAGCACCAATTATATTCGGTGCGCAGCTCCCTGCAAATCCGTGGATGCATTTTATTATTTTAGCCCTGTTGATTGGGGTATCGCTTAGCGTCGCAAGTGTAATCGGCTTGTTAGTAAAGGATCCGTCTAAAACCGCAATGTTTTCTATTATTGTATTCTTACCTTCTGTGATTCTGTCCGGAATTATGTTTTCAAATACATTGCTGCCAAACGCCTTTCAAGTGATTGGTATGCTGTTTCCGGCGACATGGGGATACCGTTTGATGACGGAGGAAGTTTTTCGGTTTGAAAACCTACTGCCGCTTTTTTTGATTTGGGCAGCGGCGGCCTTTTTATGTGCGCTTTTGTTAAAAAGGGCGGATATGCGGAGATAAAATACAAATTGATATATCTACAATAAAATATACAAATAGGAAATCGTGAAACTGACGAGTAAGCCTAAAATGCGGGCAATACGGAACGTACATTGCTTAATGATCATTTTAGAATCTCTTTTTATGAACAGCGTGTTTTTCTAATAAAGGAAGATTACTGAAGGCGGGCGTATAAGTGCAGGAATGAAGCATATTCAATGACAAAGGCTGCGTCCAGACTGCGAAAAGAAGATCCTGTGTTTTACGAATACCGCTAATCAAACTGTTTTCTATAGGAAAGAGAAATGCCATATTGACAAATGGGCTTTCCATACTGAAAGCAAACAAAAAAACGGCATGATGTCAAAATCATGCCGTTTTTTAATAAATGACAGCCCAGCAGGGCGTACCTTAATCCATTACAATATATGCTTCACGTTCTGCGCCGACCGAGACGTATTTTACTTTACAGCCGACCTTTTCTTCAATATAACGGATATAATCTATTGCCTCTTTAGGAAGATCCTCCGGCTTACGGCATTTGCTGATATCGCAGTGCCAGCCCTTTACAGTCTCCACAACCGGTTTAGCGGCGTCCAAGTCTGCCCCCACAGGGAAATCAGTTGTAATCCTTCCGTTGATTTCATATGCAGAACAAACAGGGATCTCTTCCAAATAAGATAAGACGTCCATTTTGGTGAGCGCGATTTCATCTGCTCCCTGCATCCGGCATCCATATTTTGAAGCCACAACATCGAACGGTCCGACCCGGCGCGGCCGGCCGGTTGCTGCACCGTATTCCCCGCCTGCTTCGCGCAGACGATCGGCTTCTTCGCCAAACAGTTCACAGGTGAACGGGCCTTCGCCTACACAAGACGAATAAGCTTTCATAATACCGATCGATTTAGAGAGCTTATGGTTTGGGATACCGGCGCCCACCGGTGCATAAGCACTGATGTTGGAAGACGAGGAGGTGTAAGGATAAATACCGAAATCGATATCACGCAATGCACCAAGCTGCGCTTCAAACATGATTTTTTTCCCGGCATTCTCGGCCTCATCCAAATATTTTCCTGCATCACAGACGAAAGAGCCGAAACGCTCTGCATATTTCATAAGCCAAGCGCACATTTCGTCGTAGGATACTGGATCTGCACCATATACACGGGTAATCGTCAGGTTCTTCCATTCCAGAATGCTCTTTAACCGCCGCTTCATATCCTCCGGATGCAGGAGATCACCCATACGAAGCGCTTTTTTCATGTATTTGTCACCATATACGGGAGCAATTCCCCGGCGCGTGGAGCCGTATTTTGCATCGCCTAAACGATCTTCTTCAAGACAGTCGAGCATTTTGTGATATGGCATGCAAATGACAGCTCTATCGCTGATTTTTAAATTCTCCGGGGAGATTTTGACACCTGCGTCGGTTAAGCGTTTTACTTCTCCATCAAGATGCTCCAAATCAATTACCATGCCGTTGCCCATTACGTTTACAACGTCTTCGCGCAGAATTCCGGATGGCAGCAGGTTCAAAATAAATTTGCCGAGATGGTTTATTACGGTGTGCCCGGCATTATTTCCGCCTTGATAGCGCACCACGATGTCATAATCTTCCGAAAGCAGGTCGACCATGCGCCCCTTGCCTTCGTCGCCCCAGTTGATGCCGGTGATTGCAGTTAACATAAACAGCCTCTCTCCCATTTCAGCGCCGGCTGGCGCATCTTTTCTTATACCTTCAGTGGGAAATCCACCAAACGCAATACAGTATAGCGGTTTAACAGGCAAAAGTCAAGGATAATGCGGACGGAGAAACGCTTATTCCCCAATCCGCACCAGTTTTGCGAAGTTTGCCATGATCTTTTTCGTGCCCTTTGTATCAAATCGAACTTCGACAAGTGTATCGCTTCCCATAGGGGTCATTGAAATGACGCGCCCGCGTCCGAATACTTTATGCGTAACAAGATCCCCTACGCCATAGGTTACGCCTGTTTTCTGCGCAGGCACCGCAGTGCCAACATTTCGTCCGATTTCGGGTGTATAAACGTGTTTTGGGCGTTCTGGACGTGCAGGCGGCGTAAAAGTGCGTGCTGCATCGTCTTTTCTATCGAGCAGCTCTTCGGGGATTTCGCGCAGAAAACGTGAAGGCTGATTGCGGCTTGTACGGCCAAAAAGCATGCGCTGTGCCGCACAGGTTAGATAAAGCCGCTCTTTTGCGCGTGTCAATGCGACATACGCAAGCCGCCGCTCTTCTTCTATTTCGCTGTCTGAAGAAGCAGACTGATAGCTTGGAAAAAGGTTTTCTTCCAGCCCGATTACATAGACGTTTTTAAACTCGAGGCCTTTGGCCGAGTGCATGGTCATAAGGATTACGCTATCCTCACTGTCATTTAAGTTATCGAGGTCTGTAAACAGCGACACTTCTTCCAGAAATCCTTGAAGCCCACCGTCTTCACTGTCGTTTTCATATTTGATCAGGTTGGTCTTAAGTTCGGCGATATTCTCCAGACGCACACGTCCCTCAACACCTTGTGTTTCAAGCATTTCCGCATAACCTGTCTGCCGCATGGTCTCGTCCAACAGAATTTCAAGGGAGGAGGTATCGCTTATATGCCGGAGTGTTTCAATCATTTCGGCAAATTCCCTGAGGACCGTGCTTTTTTTTGAAAGCGCGGCATAATCGGACGCCTGCTTCATTACATCAAACATTGCAAGCCCCTGCTGTTCGGCGATTTCCTCTACAAGCCGCACAGTTGCATCGCCGATACCGCGCTTCGGTTCGTTTATAATACGCCGTAGCCGTACAGCGTCCGAAGGATTTTCGATGACGTGGAAGTAAGCAAGGATATCACGGATTTCCTTACGGTCAAAAAACTTTGTGCCTCCGACAATCCGATAGGGGATACCTGTGCGGACAAGCTGGCGCTCGATAGTGTTGGATTGAGCGTTGGTACGGTAAAGCACCGCATTATCGGAAAATTTCTGTCCTCGTGCCGCGCTTTCCTCAATCTGTCGGACAACGAACATAGCCTCTCCCAACTCATCGACTGCTCGATAGGATATCACTTTATCGCCGGTGCCGTTTTCTGTCCAAAGATTTTTGCCTTTGCGTGCATAGTTATGGCCGATCAGGCCGTTTGCAGCATCCAGAATATTTTGTGTGGAACGATAATTTTGCTCCAAGCGGATAACCGTTGCACCAGGGAACTCTTCTTCAAAGCTTAGAATGTTTTCGATCGTTGCGCCACGGAAACGGTAAATGCTTTGGTCATCATCCCCCACCACGCAGAGATTTTGATATTTGGCGGACAACAGGCTGACCAGCCGGTATTGTGCATGATTGGTATCCTGATATTCATCCACCATGATATAGCGGTAAAGGTTTTGATAGTGGGAAAGGACGTCGGGTTCCTGTTCAAACAAGCGTACGGTGAGACAAATAATGTCGTCGAAATCCAAGGCGTTTGCCTCTTTGAGCTTTTTTTGATATAAAGCATAAATCCCGCCGATTACTTTTAAACGAAAATCAGCTTCGTTTTGTGCAAGATACGCCTCTGGTGAGAGCATGGAATCTTTGGCCCGGCTGATTTGGGTCAAGACTGCTTTGGGCGGGAACATTTTGTCGCTTAAATTTAACTGTGCAAGGCAGTCCTTTACGACACGCAGGCTATCGTCCGTATCGTAGATTGTAAAGCGCGGGCTGTAGCCAAGCGCATCGATTTCACGCCGAAGGATACGCAGGCAGATATAATGGAATGTCCCGGCGTTTACACGCGCCCCGTCATCCCCAAGCATGGAACTGAGCCGTTCTTTTAATTCGTTTGCCGCTTTATTGGTAAACGTAATTGCCAGAACGTTCCAAGGGTTGACAGGAACCGCATGAGCAGCCCGGCTGACCTCCCGCCAATCGGTGTCCGCCTTTTTGGCGGCTCGTTTGAGAAGTGCTTTATCCTCTGGCGTGGCGTTTGCCGTTTCCTCATAAAAGGCGTTGCCGAAACGCAGAAGAAAGGCGATACGATTGATGAGCACCGTTGTTTTGCCGCTGCCAGCCCCTGCAAGAATTAAAAGCGGTCCTTGCGTTTTAAAAACGGCCTTACGCTGCATTTCGTTCATTTTAGAAAATTGCGCGGCCAGCGCCTGTTGTTTTATTGTCGTAAAATCTGCCGATGTCGTCATAATTGCTCTCCATTCCGCGCAATCCTCGTGAAAAGAAAAGGCCTGCGCTGTGCATATCATTTTGGTGCTTTTCCGGCTTATATAAAAGGGTCGCATATGTGACCGGAAGAAGACCGTAAAATGATTTATTATATTATAACATAAAAAAGCAGTTTGTGGACAGCGCATTTTGACACCATAAATATATAAAAACCATATTAAAAGTTGATTTTTAAAAAAATTATTGACAAAATATTATAATAATAATATAATATTTTTAGAAATCGATTAAAATAATAAAATCAGGTGATACCAATGCAGAATATATTTTTGATTTACATATACTTCATAAAAACTACGTAAGAAGAATATATATGAAAAAACAAAATATTTTATTAATTTTTTTGATAGTATGTGTTTTTATATCAAGTAGTCATATGGTGTCATCTGCAGAAGAACCATATCGTATGCTTTATCAAAGTGAAGAAATTACAGATACAACAAGACTCATAGAAATGTATTGTTGGAAAAGAAAATCAGCCCTCTTTCCTACCACGGGGATAAGCGCCACGGAAATGGTTGGGAAGCAGACGGAAAAGAATAATGCCTCTATCTGTGTTGAACAAGTTTTAGAGTGTCGAGAGTATAAAGACGGAAAGCGAGAATATGAAGTTGCAGTTACGCAATTGGCTGCATATGAGAATGGGAAAGCTTTGTCAGTTGAAGCGACAGTTGATACATTGAATCGATCTTATAGCAATAATCTTCTTTATGTTCAATGAGCGGAAAAATTGTGTATTATATAGAAAATTCCGACTATTATGTTCAACTGCTATCAGTTAGTTCGGTAGTGAACAATAAAAGCGTAGCAGATAGCGTGAGTTAAAATTGGCTTTTACAATAGCAGCCGGTTTTGGTGGTGAAGGGGAATGGAACGACAGTACTTCCGTTTTTCCAGCAGTACAAGGTGAAACATATGTCCTTTACAATAGTAAAGGTGCACCACCAGTTGCAGTAACACGGTATCAGAATGTTATGGAATTTGGATGTTATGTATTTTTGAATGGAAGGGAAGTGCAGGAAATTAAGTACAATACAGCACAGATACGTGAATATATACGAGGTAAAGTGTTCTGACAGTAAGGATGGTGTTGGTAAATGAAATGCGGATGGAATAAAAAAGGTCTCGTCCTTGTCATCCTATTAACAGCCTTTTGCCTCGGTTCCTGCGGGACTTCTCCGGACAGTCCTTATAAATATTGGTTGGGAGGAAAAACGGTAGACGTAGACGGGACGGTGTCGGACTTTCCCGCCATTTTCCCTGAGCTTTATTTAAAGAATGGATGGGACGGGGAAACGCTTCTGTACATGCCGAAGACAAAAACACTTTCAACCGGAAGCGGCAGCCAGCCGTATTGCCGGATGCACGTGCAGGTGGAGGAAGGTGCGGCTTCGTATGACGACGCGGCTGTTGAATATTTTATGATGATCGGCGGGGCGCCCGGAAATATGGAAGTGTGGGGCGTCACATTCGGCATGCCTTTTGAAGAGGCGGACCAGATGGTTCGCAGCCGGACGGAAAATTGGACTCCACCGGTAAATATAAGGGCACTGGAAGTAAAAGAATTGGAAGATGCGGATAGCAGTCCCGGCTGCGGCTATACACTTATGCAGGGCTTAAGGGAAGCAGGCGTACCGGAAGAGGAGTTGGAGCTTGTTGATTATCAACTGGGGAAAATGTCATTTACCGTGGCTTATCGGAACGGCGAGGTATACGGCATGCTGATTTATCGGTATCGTTGAGCACATTGTGAACAAGAAAAGTGAGAGAGCGTTTTGCACCTTGAACCGAAAAAGCACAGACTGTACGAAATAGAGGGACGGCTCTGGGAAAACAGGCTTTACAAGCCTGTTGCCAGACACCGTCCCTTTTCTCTATGTAGGGAAAGATGTGTTGTATTTTGTTAAAACAGCCGGGTCAGAGCCATAATTAAAAGCAGGATGCCTGCCGCAATGCCGCAGTCGAAAGGGAATGCCTTAGCAGCCCGTTTTCCAAAGCAGGCGCCGGCGCAAAGCGAAAGGATCGTAAAGAAGAAAGAAAAGAGACAAAAGAGGAGAAGAGGCGGCGGGCAAAAGCCGGCGCCAATTCCGGCTGCGCCGCCGTCGAGCGAAAGAGCGGCAGCAAGAAAAACGGCCTCCTTTGGAGAAAGCGTATGGGAGCGGTCAATGTCCGCAGCTGTATGATCCGCACAGATATGCAGAATAAAACGGATACCGCGCAGGGAAAAGGCCATTTCTTTTGAGAGAGCGGGATGCCTGCGCAGCAGGGAGCGGATCATACTGTCAAACAATCGTGAAACGGCTACAGCGCACAGGATGAAAAAGGAAAAAAGCCGCGCGGTATTCGGCGAAAGGATAGGAGAGACCATTCTGCTGCATAAGAGTCCCGCAACAGTGACCAGTGTACAAATCAATGAAATTAGCAGGATACTTGCTGCAGGCAAACGTATTTTTGAAACGCCGTAAGAAAATCCGGTTGCAAAACTGTCTATAGAGACTGCGGCAGCCAATAAAACGGCGGACCAAAAGATAGACAAAGCCATCGCCCCTTTCTCTGCTATCAGTATATGAAAAGGAGATTGGATTGGCGCCGGTTTACATTCGGCAGGAAAAGAGGTAAAATAAAAATTAGAAATGGGCGGGCCGGAAAGGATTTTGTATGGTGGAATATCGGATCATACGCAGTAGAAGGAAAACGCTGTCGTTGTGCGTTGAGCGGGACGGCAGCATAACGGTTCGCGCTCCGCTACAGCTTTCTGCCGATGAGATTACCTGTTTTGTCTCCTCTCATAAAGGGTGGATTGAACAGCATACCAAGCGGGTACTGGCAGCCAATAAGGAACGGGTGCGTCCAGCGGTTGGGGGAACCGTGATGCTTTTGGGAAAGCCGTATTGTATTGCAGTGGGAGAAAAAAGCGGTGTAGAAAAAAACGTCATCCGGATTGGTTTCGGCAGAGCACTTTTGGAGGAGCTTGCGCGGCTTTTTGCCTTAGAGGCGAAGGCGCGTCTTATCCCTATGACATACGCAATTGCCCAAAGGGAAGCCATCCCTGTTTCTTCTGTCCGCATTACCGGCGCGCAAACACGTTACGGATCCTGCTCTGCCCGGAATGGGATCTGTCTTTCGTGGCGGATCGTATCTGCGCCGCCGGAATTGATTGAATCTGTGATATTGCATGAGCTGTGCCATGTGCTGCACCATGATCACAGCCGCGCGTTTTGGACGGAGGTATACGGGCGGATGCCGGATTATGATGAAAAAAAGCGTGCGCTCGACAGCTGGGCGCGCCGATGGTTCTTTAATGAAAAGGAGCTGGTATAGATGAAACGGTACATTATGGTATTTGATGCGGGGACAACAAGTTGCCGTACGATTTTGTTTGACAGAAGCGGGTGCGAGGTTTGCGCTGCACAAAAAGAGTTCACCCAATATTATCCACAGCCCGGATGGGTTGAACACGATCCGTCAGAGATTTGGTCGACGCAGATGGGCACTGCGCTTGAGGCCATGCTCAAAGCGGATGCATCAGCTGCTGATATTGCGGCTATCGGGATTACGAATCAGCGTGAGACAACGGTCGTATGGGAGAGAGAAACCGGAATGCCCGTTTGTCCGGCCATTGTTTGGCAGTGCCGCCGTACAGCAGACCGGTGCGATGCGCTGAAAAAGGATGCGGCGTGCCCGCCTATCCGCGAAATCACCGGCTTGCTGCCGGATCCTTATTTTTCTGCAACAAAGCTTGCTTGGATCTTAGATCACCATGAAAATCTGCGGGAACGCGCTCAGGCAGGAGAGATCTGCTTTGGAACAGTGGATTCTTGGCTTTTATATAAACTGACCGGCGGATCGGTGCATCGTACAGATGTGTCGAACGCATCACGTACCATGCTTTTTAATATTCATACCCTTGATTGGGACGATTCTTTGCTCCGGTATTTTCGTATTCCACGCGAGATGATGCCGCAGGTCTGTGATTCCTCCTGTGTTTTTGGCGCGTCCGACCCGTCTCTTTTAGGTGGAGTAATTCCCATTTGCGGTATTGCAGGCGATCAGCAGGCCGCACTTTTCGGACAGCTTTGTTTTGCGCCCGGAAGTGTCAAGAACACATATGGCACAGGTGCATTTCTGCTGATGAATACAGGCACTCAGCCGGTTCGTTCGCATAAAGGACTGCTGACGACTGTTGCGTGGCGTATCGACGGGATTCCTACTTATGCTTTGGAAGGATCGGTTTTTGTAGCGGGTGCAGTCGTCCAATGGCTGCGCGATGAGATGGGCCTGCTTCGGACGGCAGAGGAGAGCGAGGAGCTTGCGCTGTCTGTGCCGGATACAAACGGCGCGTATTTCGTTCCGGCGTTTACCGGGCTCGGCGCGCCGTATTGGGATGCTTATGCACGCGGAACGATCGTTGGACTGACACGTGGTGTCAACCGCAAACATATTGTGCGCGCTGCGCTGGAGGCGATCGCCTATCAGACAGAAAAGGTCCTCTCCGCTATGCGGGAGGATGCTTGTGTCAACATGTCGGCGCTCAAGGCAGACGGCGGGGCTTCGGCAAACCGCTTTCTTATGCAGTTTCAGGCGGATATTCTTCAAATGGAAGTGCGCTGCCCCAAAAGTGTGGAAACAACGGCGCGCGGCGCTGCGTATCTGGCAGGGCTCGGCTGCGGCTTTTTTTCTTCGTTACAAGACTTGGAGTCGCTTGCGCTGCCGGAAGACATTTTTTCTCCGACTATGGCACAGGAAGATGTGCAAATACGCCTTGACGGATGGGATCGTGCTGTCCGGCGTGCAAAAAACTGGGCACGGTGAAAAGCGGAATTGTGATTACACGCCGGTACAGCTTTTGTATGCTGTACCGGCGTTTAGTCTTTTTGTTTTGAGTGCGTTATGCGTCTGCTTTGGACGATGCAAGGAGATCCTGCTATTGATAACCACCGCGAATAAGAATCAATGTGTGGTGGTAAAACTTGGGGCTGCTTTTTATGATTTGTATTAGAGATAGGGTGCGTAAAGAAAGGAGCGTAGGATCCTGCGGTTTTCTTCATAGTCGCAGGCATACATACTGCGTCCGTCTATACCGGTAATTCCCCAGTAAGTCCCCTGTGCAGGAATTGTCAGCTGTTCTGCCTGCGTCCCAATTATGGACGTTGCGTCTACTAAAAAGCCAGCCATTTCTCCCATTGTTAGATTGGTTTTGACAAGGGGAAGGATTTTATCGAGCAGTTTATTTAGATCAAACAGGCTGAGCGTTTTGATTTGGGTTAAGATGGCTTGGATTGTATCGCGTTGTCGACGGATGCGTATCCAATCGCTGTCAATGGAGCGCAGTCTGCAATATGCGAGCGCTTCTTTTCCGGATACGTAATTAAGCCCTTCTTTTAAGACTGTACCGGTGCTTTTTTGCAGCGCAGCAGCCTCTTGCGCAGTAAAATTCAATTCTATCCCCCCGATTGTATCGACAATCTGTTCGAAGGTGTAGAAATTAGTACGGATATAGTGTTCTACATCAATACAGAAGCTTTCCCGCACAGTCTGAAGCGTTAGGTTTGCGCCGCCATAGCGAAAAGTATGTGTCAGCCAGTCGTCATTCCTTCCGGGAACTGGTACGCCGATTGCGCGTTCAAAACTTACAAGCCGGACGGTGTGATATTGCCGATCCACAGATAAAAGCATGATGCTGTCCGCTCGGGCATTGTCGCTGAATGCTGAGGAGCGTTCATCCGTACCGAGCAGAAGGATATTCACGACATTTTCGTTTTGGTAAATTTCTCCGGAAGGAAGAGTAATTTCAGCTATACCAGAAGTTTCACCGATTTCCATGTCTTCCGTTTCTCCGGGCATTTCCGTGTTGATGCTCACGCCGTTTGACGTATCGTATTGAATTAAGCTGAGTTTAGAATAATACAGCCATATCAAAAGCAAAATAGCCAAAATAAAGACGCCTGAGAAAATGAGAAGGATCGTTTGCCATATCTTTAATTTTTTCTTTGCTTTCGTCATAATGTACAGAATCCTTTCTTGCATGATAAGATAGATATAGGGGTGGCCTTGATAATAGCATGTAAAAAAATCCTCTCCCCATACATCGTTTTGGAAAAAAGAAAAGGAAAAGAAAAACCCTACGGTATAGCGGGCCATGTAGGTTTGTCAATGATGTGTTACAGATTAAGGAAAGCGAATAAGACCTGCTT
>ERZ1643249.4348-NODE-4348-length-11911-cov-9.416161_pt1 | contig 11911 bp, 10 predicted proteins | sample MGYA00579263_ERZ1643249 | MGnify/ENA primary metagenome ERZ1643249 (study PRJEB29033, sample SAMEA4952264) | chicken gut metagenome | biome: Broiler Chicken; feature: Gastrointestinal Tract; material: Caecum | place: Ireland | collected 2018 | study: Broiler...
TTCTTGCCGATAATGGCCTTTTCCATGTGTATTCCTCCTTAATAAGGTTATTGGTTGAAAAACGTGAGACATTGGGTGCTCATTGGTTTTCCAACATGACCCGCTCACCTCAATTTCAGCGGTGAGCTGCGGGTACAACAAAGTTGTGTGAGAATCAGTTGTAATGTTGTCACGTTCCAAAGCCTTCGCGACGGTCGCTTTCCCTTCGACTCGCTTTCCAAACTCGAAGTGCTGCTCACTTCTCCTTTGAAACGCTCGCTACGGTCCAAGCTTCCTGCTCCCGGCTTTTCCACGCTTCCTTACAGCTTGATCTCGATGTCCACACCAGCGGGCAGGTCCAGGCTCATCAGAGCCTCCACAGTCTTGGCAGAGGGCTTCACCACGTCGATCAGACGCTTGTGAGTGCGACGCTCAAACTGCTCACGGCTGTCCTTGTACTTGTGGACAGCGCGCAGGATGGTGACCACTTCCTTCTTGGTGGGCAGGGGGATGGGGCCGGAGACGGTGGCGCCGGAGCGCTTGGCGGTCTCCACGATCTTCTCGGCGGCCTGGTCGATCAGCTGATGATCGTAAGCCTTGAGCCGAATGCGAATCATTTCTTTCTGAGCTGCCATTTGGGTTTTCCTCCTTAATAACATACGAAGTGATGATTGGTCGTCCCTTCGTACGGTGAAAAACTCCGTCCACGTTTCCGTGCGTATCACTCTGGGGCATGAATAAAACCGGCACAAAAGCTGGCCGGTTTCACCCATTTCCCGGCGATATACGCCGTGAACTGAGTCTCTCAGCCGCCCGATTCTCGGACATACTCCGCGGAAGTTACCTCGTTTTCACGAGCAATCTCCCGCATCATCGCATAGTGCACCCTTTGCAGGCGCTTGACTATTGTACTATATACACTTTGTAAAGTCAAGGGAAAATTCAAGTTTTTTCGCTGCAAACTCCGCCAGTTCCCGGGGAAAACCAGGGGGTTTTTGTGTGCAATTTGACCTTTGCTTTTCCGGCCCCCAGGCCCTCGAAACCTCTGCCGCTCTCTTGACGTTTCCGCCCCCCATGCGGCGCTGTGGTAGGGGCCGTGGCTTGCCCGGCCCGCTTTGCCGAAGGCCTGTTCTTCTCCCATGTCTCAGGCGCAGACCAGCGCCCCAGCCGGGGACGCTCCGCTGGGCCCGATTTCTCCCCGATGAGAAATCGGGGAAAGAATCGCTTAGGGCGTTCCCCCCTAAGGACCTCCCTTGGGGTACGAGGCTGTCCCTGCGTCAGTTCTATGGTCGGCCCTGGCACCGGTGGGGTCACATGGATGGTCTGGCAAGTCTATGGACCGTGCCCCCTTCTCTGTGAGACAGCACCGCTCCTTCCAGGGCCTTACCCTGGTGTGCGGCGTTCCCGCCGCCGGGAACGGTGCGCCGAGCCCTAGGCCTTTACCCTCAATTAAAATCCGTGCCGCATAGCGGCACACCACAATTCTTCATTATTCATTCTTCACTATTCATTACCCACAACAGCCGCCCCCGCAGCCGCCAGAGCAGCCACAGCCGCTCCCCTGCCCCTCTCTCAGGTGGCTGGGCAGGGAGTCGTCCTCCTCAATCCACTCCTTCTCCACATCCACAATGCGGTACTCCGTCTGGGTGTCCCGGATGACCAGCCGGGAGATGCCCGCGTTGATGATGAGGCGGCGGCACATGGAGCAGGAGGTGGACCCGGCCAGAAGGGTGCGGGTCTTGGGGTTGACGCACACCATATATAAGGTAGCCCCCAGCACCTCCCGGCGGGAGGCGGAGATGATGGCGTTGGCCTCGGCGTGCACCGAACGGCACAGCTCGTACCGCTCCCCGGAGGGGATGTTCATGGCCTCCCGGGTGCAGTAGCCCAGGTCGATGCAGTTTTTCCGGCCCCGGGGGGCGCCGTTGTAGCCGGTGGACACGATCTCGTCGTTTTGGACGATGATGGCCCCATAGTGGCGGCGCAGGCAGGTGGAGCGCTCGGACACCGTCTGTGCAATGTCCAGATAATAGTTTGTCTTGTCAATGCGTGGCATGGGACCATCCCTCCATATTTCGTACTGCCTGCCATTATATCAGCCTTTTTTCCGTGACACAACGGTCAAATTCACATTTTGTTTACCGTTACCCCATTGACGTTGTCAAGGGTTGCGATTATCATAATAGTAAACAATACAGCGACGCCTTAGGCTGTCAGGAGGTAAGAACCTGTGATTCGTCAATATCTCAGCCGTTTTATGACTGGCCGCTATGGCATGGACCAACTCAATCTGTTTCTCATGGTCACCTATCTGGTGCTCTACCTGGTGTTTTTCCTCACCGGGCTGTGGGTGCTGGACATGATCGTACTGGTACTATTACTGGTGGTGCTGTTTCGGATGCTGTCCCGGGACATCTACCGCCGTCAGGCAGAAAACACCCGGTTTCTCCAGATTGTCCGGCCCATCCAACATAAATTCCGCACCTTCCGCACCCGGATGAAAGACCGGGAGCACCGTTACTTCAAGTGCCCCAGCTGCGGCCAGCAGATGCGGGTGCCCCGGGGCAAGGGACGCATCACCGTCCACTGCCGCTCCTGTGGGGCCACCTTTGAGGAAAAAAGTTAAAAAAATGGGTCGGACGAACGTCCGACCCATTTTTTATGGAATTACTTGTTCTGGTTGGGCTGCTTGACCTGCACAGAGTCCTTGGTCATAGGACGGCGCAGCAGGCGGAAGTTGGGCATACCGCCGGCCTCGCACACCCGGCTGACCAGGGTGTCGGCGTAGCAGAACAGCTGCTCGTAGCAGCGCACGTGGAACTCCTTCTTATCGTCGTCGGTGACCTCGCCAGTGACCTGGAACAGGCCCACCAGCTCCACAGAGGCGAAGAAACGGTGATCGGGGTTGTCGGTCTTGTCCTTCACGCACTGATACAGCTTGGCCACGCACTTGGTGGAGTCCGCGTTGTACTTGACGGTGAAATTGGAGTTGTTCTCCAGCTGGACCTGCCCAGCCTTGTCCAGCTTGTTGAAAAACTGGAGGTCCTCCAGCTTGTAGGAAAGCATTTGCAAATCTGCCATGGTTGGCACCTCGCCCTTCTTGTTGATTTTTCCTGTGTTCCATTGTACCATAGAGATACCATGGCCGGACGTCTCTGACGCCCCTCGCCTTTGGCGACACTGCCGCTATTGTACCATAACTTGACAGGGTGTGCAACCGTCCTTGTGTAAATTTCTCTCTCTTTTGCACACACGCCCCCTGGCTTTTCGAGGTGATTTTTATGAATGATACCATTGCCGCCATTGCCACCGGGCACCAGGCCACTGCCATCGGCATCCTCCGCCTCTCGGGGCCCCAGGCCATTTCCGCCCTGGACCAGGTGTTTACCCCCGCCCGTGGCAAGCCCATGGCAGAGCAGCCCAACCGCCTGCTGGTGTACGGCACCCTCCACGACGCCCAGGGCAAGGCCCTGGACCACTGCCTGGCCACCGTCTCCCGTGGCCCCCACAGCTATACGGGAGAGGACACCGCCGAGCTGCAATGCCACGGCTCCCCGGTGCTGCTGACCATGGCCTTAGAGGCCCTGTTTGCCTGCGGGGTGCGCCAGGCCCAGGCGGGCGAATTCACCCGGCGGGCCTTCCTGGCGGGAAAAATGGATTTGACCCGCACCGAGGCGGTGGCAGACCTCATCCACGCCGAGACCCAGGGGGCGGTGTATCAGGCCGCCGGACAGCTGGGGGGCGCTCTGGCCCAGGTCATTGAGGACATCTACCACCAGCTCACCGCCCTCATGGCCCACTTCCACGCCGTCCTGGACTACCCCGACGAGGACATCGACCCCTTCGAGGCCCAGGAGATTGCCGACACCCTGGGCCAGACGGAGAAACAGCTGGACCAGCTCACCGCCACCTACCAACGGGGCAAAGCCCTGGTGGAGGGCATTCCCTGCGCCATCGTGGGCAAGCCCAACGCCGGAAAATCCACCCTGTTCAACGCCCTGCTGGGCTATGACCGGGCCATCGTCACCCCCATTGCCGGCACCACCCGGGACACCGTGGAGGAGCGGCTGAACCTGGGGGGCGTGCTGCTGCGCCTCATTGACACCGCCGGACTGCGGGACAGCGACGACCAGGTGGAGCAGCTGGGGGTGGAGCGCAGCCGGGAAGCCCTGCGCCGCTCCGAGTTGACCCTGGTGGTGGTGGACGCCTCCCGCCCCCGGGACGAGGAGGAGGAAGAGCTGCTGCGGCTGGCGGCCCAGAACGGCCCCACCATCCTGGTGTACAACAAGGAGGACCTGCCCTCCGCCGCTCCCCTCTCCGCACCTCCCGCCGGAGTGGAGACGGTGACCCTGTCCGCCCTCACCGGGGACGGCATCGACCAGCTGGAGCTGGCCATTGGCCGCCTGTTCCCCCACGACCCCGGCCTGCGCCCCGGTGCCCTTTTGACCAATGCCCGCCAGGCCCAGGCCGCCGCCCAGGCCCGGGACTGCCTCACCCGTGCCCAGCTGGCCCTCCAGGCCGGGCTCTCCCCCGACGCCGTCCTCACCGATGTGGAAGACGCCCTCCAATATCTGGGTCAGCTCACCGGGCGCGTGGTGCGGGACGACATTACTTCCCAAATTTTCCAGCGCTTTTGCGTGGGTAAATGACAGTTTTTGTCACTTTTTAGGGGTTGACACCATATCTATGGATAGCCTTCCACAACTCACACACCATGTGGAAAACTTTGTGGAAGCTGTGGAAGTCTCTCTCACCGGGAAAGGCAGACCGCCTTTCCCGGTGTCTTTTTTTGCACCCTGCTGCGCGCATTTTTGTCCGCCACAGGCGGCCAAAACCACACTTGCAGGGCGAGAAGTATGGGATCCCATGCGCATGTCCTGGGATCCCATGCATTTCCATGTTTCCCGCCTGGCGGCGGGAACTCTGCGAGGTTGTTCCCCCCTTCCCTGCCACACAGGCCGCTATAGGTGGTGGGTTGTTTCCCGTTCCTTGCCGATGTTTGGCTATTCTGGGGGGATACTGGACTTTTCTCTCCCCCTGTGCTAAGATGCTCTCATCCCCACCCTGGGGAGAGAAAGAGAGAGAGTTTATGAATAAGAGTGTTTCCAACGCCTATGCTGGGTTTGCCCAGCGCCTGGGGCTACAGATGGACGACAGTGGTGGCCTGTACGGCCAGCGGGGCGGCTACGCCTGGACCATCTTCGCCCCGGACCCCCGCTACCCCTATCAGCTTTTGGTGACCACCCCCGCCCACCGGCCTGCCGGAGCCCTGAACAAGGAGGACGTGCGCCAGTTCCGACGGGAGCACAAAGAGGTTTTTATCTTCAACCAGCGGCAAAATGACGTCTCCATCACCGTCCGGGTCAAGGGGGCCAAGGGCGGCGAGCGGCTGGAGTCGGCCATGAACGCCTTCATCGAGCTGCTGCGCACCCAGTCCTTCCGGCCCTGCTGCCAGAACTGCGGCCAGGAGCTGCCTGTGGAGGGCTACTTTGTCTCCGGCGGCTACATGCAGGTGTGCGACAGCTGCGCCCAGGCCCTGAAGCAGTCCCACAACACCGCCCAGACCCAGAGAGCCCAGAAGAGCGAAAATGTGGCGGGCGGCATCGTGGGCAGCCTCATCGGCTCCCTGTTGGGAGTGCTGTGTATCGTCCTGCTCAGCCAGTTGGGGGTTGTAGCCGCCCTGGCCGGCATCATCATGGCCGTGTGTACCCTCAAGGGCTATGAAATCCTGGGCGGCAAGCTGTCCAACCGGGGCATCGTCATCAGCATTGTGGTGATGATCGTCATGATTTTTGTGGGCGACCGACTGGACTGGGCCATTTTGGTGTCTCAGCAGCTGGAAATGCCCCTGCCCATGGCTTTCCAGGCCGTCCCTGTGCTGCTGGCGGAGGAGATCATCGAGCCCGCCATCTACGTGGTGAATCTGCTGCTGCTGTACCTGTTCATGGCTGTGGGGGCCGTGCCCACCATCCGCAGCTCCATCCGCAACCGCCGATTTGTCAACCTGGTATACCGTCTGGGCCACCCGCCCGTGGAACTGTAAGAGAGAAAAAATCCGCTGTGCATGGTTGCACAGCGGATTTTTTGTCAGTTGCGGGTCGTTAAGCGGTCTGCCACCACTCGGGCGGCCTTGACACCGGAGGCGCCCGCCTGGGCCAGGCCACGGGTGACACCGGCGCCGTCGCCCACGGCGAAGAAGCCGGGCAGGGCGGTCTCCAGCTGATTGGACAGGGAGATGCGGGCGGAGTAGAACTTCACCTCGGCACCGTACAGCAGGGTGTCGTAGTTGGCCGTACCGGGGGCCAGCTTGTCCAAGGCGTAGATCATCTCGATGATATCGTCCAGCTGCCGCTTGGGCAGGGCCAGAGACAGGTCGCCGGGGACGGCGGCGGTGAGGGTGGGCCGCACGAAGGACTTGGACAGGCGGTGCTCATTGGTGCGGATGCCGGACACCAGGTCCCCGAACCGCTGCACCAGCACGCCACCCGCCAGCATGTTGGACAGAGAGGCGATGTGCTTGCCGTAGCGGTAGGGCTCGTTGAAGGGCTGGGTGAAGCGGCTGGACACCAGCAGAGCGAAGTTGGTGTTGCGGCTTTGCAGCTTGGGGTCGGAGTAGGAGTGGCCGTTGACGGTGTTGATGCCCTCCACGTTCTCCGCCACCACGTGACCGTAGGGGTTCATGCAGAAGGTGCGCACCGAGTCGCCGTACTGCTTGGTGCGGTACACCAGCTTGGACTCGTACACCACGTCGGTAATGTGCTCGAAAACGGTGGCGGGCAGCTCCACCCGCACGCCGATGTCCACCTGGTTGTTGATGAGCTCCAGCCCCAGCCCCTTGCACTGGTTGGCAAACCACTCCGCGCCGGAGCGGCCAGGGGCAGCGATGAGATAGGGGGCGTTGAAGGTGTCCCCGTTCTCGCTGGCCAGGGTGTAGGTGCCGTCGGCCTCCACGGTGATGGAGCGGATGGCAGTGCGGAACCGGAAGTCGTGATTGGCCCGGATGTGCTCATAGATGTTGGTCAAAATGCGCAGGTTGTTCTCGGTGCCCAGGTGCTTGCACCGGGCCTGGAGCAGGTGCAGGTCGAACTCCAGGGCCTTTTTCTCCAGCTCCCGGGCCTGGGGAGTGGTGGTGGAGAAGCACTGGGTGGTGGCCCCGTGCTTGACGTTCAGGGAGTCCACGTACTCGATGAGCTCCATCACCTCTTCCTGGCTGAGGAAGTCGGTGAGCCAGCCGCCGAAATCGGTGGTAAAGTTAAATTTGCCATCGGAGAAGGCCCCGGCTCCGCCGAAGCCGCACATGGTGTCACACACCTTGCAGTTGATGCAGGCCTTCACTTTGCCCGCCACAATGGGACAGCTGCGGTGGTAGATATCGGCGCCCTGGTCTACCACCAGCACCTTGGCCTCGGGGCAGCGCAGCGCCAGCTCATAGGCGGCAAAAATGCCCGCCTCTCCGGTGCCCAGCACCATAACATCATAACGATTGGTCATGAACGTTCCTCATTTCCGTAATAGTAGGGGCAAAGCCCCGATGCAGTATAGCAGAGGTTTGGGAATGTTGCAATGGGGGATTTTTGTCAAGGGAACTCATCTTCCTTTCCGCTCTCCAGCGGGAACCATGGAATACATCTCCCCTTCTCCAATTTCTCGATAGCAGGCTTGCCAGCCCGGTGGGGACGCTACCCGCTGGGGGTTCCTTTTGTGCGGCCAAAAGGAACCAAAACCCGCTTAGGGCGTTCCCCCCTAAGGACCTCCCTGGGGTACGAGGCTGGGCCTGCGTCAAGGCTATATTCGGCCCGTCACCTTTGCTGTGGCTCCTGGTACTGCCACCACACCAGGCCACCCTGGGCAGCTGGCCCTATGGCTAGGCAATTTCCACGTCCGGGCCTACCTTGGCACAGCGGCGTTCCCGCCGCCGGGAGCCAGACCCCCGGTGCCTGCCAGATTCCCGCCTCCATCGAAATCCGTGCCGCTATGCGGCACACCTTACTTCTTCACTCTTCACTATTACCTATTCCCTGCCCTTTATCCTTCCCCGGTACCAGCCCGTCACCCCGTGTTTTTTCACCAGGTAGCCCCGGCTGCATTCGGTAACCAGGGCCAGCCGGTCCCCGGCCTGGATGGGAAGCTCATAGTCGGTGGTGTCCTCGGTGTGGGTCAGGCCGTCGCTCTGGCGGGTGTACAGGTAGTGGCGCAAAATCCACATCTCCCGCCCGGTGGACACATGGCGGCACCAGCACACGTCCTCCCCCTCCTCTAAAATCTCCACCACGCTGTCGCTCCAGCGGATGTTAAAGGAATCCTGGGATGGCGCCTGGTCATCCAGGGCCGTCACCACCGGCAGGCCGTCATAGGCCACATAGTCCATGTGCTCCTGGGTGATGTCGGGGATGATAAGGGCGTTGAGCTGGCCGTCCACCTTGAGCACACAGCCGCCGTCAATGGACACGATGTGCTGGTCCTCTTTCATCCACGGCCGGGCCACGGGAATGTCGGTGCGGTAGAGGGTCACTGGCCAGTGGCCCACCACCACCCAGTGGTGGAAGTTCCGGCCCTGGCCCACAAAGTTGTCGTTTTTCATGCAGCCGTAGGCGGGCAGGGACTCCAGGTCCTCCTCCCGGTCAATGCCGCCGTGGACAAAAATGTACCGCCCTGCCTGTAGGATGTGGGCCATCCCCCGTAAATATGCCACCTCCCGGGGCATTTTTTCCAAAATCTCCGCCCGTAGCTGGGGCAGGTCCTCCGGCCCCTGGGGATGCAGCCCCAGCTCCACCCCCATCTGGAGGATGAGGGAGCGTCGGTCCCAGGTGCGAAACACCGGCCAGAGGGCCTCGTCGATGCCGGGCCGCCCCTCCAAAAAGATGAGGTCCAGGTGATCGCAGTTGCCGCACAGGGGGTACACCGTGTGGGTCTCCCCCAGCTCCATGAGATAGCGCAGGAGGCCCAGGCTCTCCTCCCCTTTTTCAAACAAGTCCCCCACCAGGATGAGCACATCTTCAGGGGAAAATTCGGCTTTTTTCAGCACGCCGCGAAAAAAGGGCAGGTTTCCGTGGATATCGCTGATGGCCAGCACCCGTCTGCCCGGGGCAATGTCAGGCCGTAGGACCTTAGCTGTGGAACTCATGGGACTCATCCTTCCGTGTGGCATGTATTCCCTTTTATCATATCACGACTTCTCCCCCGGTGCAAAAGAAACCCGCCGCAAGGCGGAGTGAAAAAAACCGTTTACTTCATCGCTTCAATGTGTTAGGATAAACGTATCAGAAACTACCCATCCACAAGGAGGAGCCTATGCCCAAAGTAGCGAGCAAGGAGCGCAGCATGGCGCTGTATGAGAGCATTGTGCAGCTGAAGAGCGTGGAGGAGTGTTGCGCCTTTTTTGATGATTTGTGTACCGTGGGAGAGCTGCGGGCCATGGAGCAGCGGTATGACGTGGCCCGCCTGCTGGACCAGGGGCTGGTGTACACCGAGATTCTGGAGAAAACCGGAGCCAGCTCCGCCACCATCAGCCGGGTCAACCGGATTTTCTCCTTCGGTACCGGAGGCATGCACCGGATGATTCAGCGGCAGAAAGAGGACCAGGAGCCCTCAGAATAACGTCCCAACAACAAGCAGGAGGAAGAGCCAGCTTTGGCTCTTCCTCCCATTGTCCATACACAGCCCGGTCTTCATCTTGACATTCCTCCGAAAACGGGCTATCATATAAGCGAAGGGTGCTACCGGTGACGGTTGTCCCCCAGCGTTTACTTAAGAAGTAACCGGAAGTTTGGGAGACTGGCGGTTACTTCTTTTTTATGTTCTGAAACAGACAAGCCCCCAGGCCAAATGGCCTGGGGGTTTTCTCATATTGCTTATTTGAAGTACAAAGCGCCGGACTCGAAGATGGGCTGCATCTTGTCGCCCACGATGTTCACGCCCACATGGGCGCCGCACCGCTCGGAGTGGCCCATCTTGCCGAACACCCGGCCATCGGGGGAGAAAATACCCTCAATGGCGCACACCGAGCCGTTGGGGTTGCCCACCATGTCCATGGTGGGGGCTCCGGTGAGGGGGTTGACGTACTGGGTGGCCACCTGGCCGTTGGCGATGAGCTCCCGCACCACGCTCTCAGGGGCCACGAAGCGGCCCTCGCCGTGGGAGATGGCGATGGAGTGCAGGTCGCCCACCTGGCTCTTGAGCATCCAGGGGGACTGGACAGAGGCCACACGGGTGGTGACATAGCGGCTCTGGTGGCGGCCGATGGTGTTATAGGTCAGAGTGGGGCAGCTGTCGTCCATGTCCCGAATCTCGCCGTAGGGCACCAGACCCAGCTTGATGAGGGCCTGGAAGCCGTTGCAGATGCCCAGCATCAGGCCGTCCCGATGTCGAAGCAGGTCGTGGACCGCATCGGTGAGCCGGGGGTTGCGGAAGAAGGAGCAGATGAACTTGGCAGAGCCGTCGGGCTCGTCGCCGCCGGAGAAGCCGCCGGGCACAAAGATGATCTGGCTTCTGGCAATGGCCTTCTCCAGCTCCACAGCGGACTGCTGGAGATCCTCGGCGGTGAGGTTGCGCACCACCACGATCTCCGCCTCCATGCCGGCCCGCACACAGGCCCGGGCGGAGTCAAACTCACAGTTGGTGCCGGGGAACACGGGGATGACCACCCGGGGCTTGGCAATGGAGCCGCTGAACACGGCGGGAGAGCGCTTCTCACAGGAGATGGTCTCCACGTCGCCGGACAGGCCCGCATCGGTGGGGTACACGGTCTCCAGCACGCTGTCGTTGAGGCGCAGCAGCTCAGCGATGGGGGCGGTGTCGTCACCGATGGTGACGGCCCCGGACTCGTCGGTGTAGCCCAGCAGCACGCCGCCCTCCACTTCCTCGGTGCACTCGGCAATGATCATGCCGGGACAGGGCGTGTACCAGGGGGCGTCGACGCCGCTCTCAGCGGTGAAGCCCACGCCGTTGCCGAAGGCCATCTTCATGACGCCCTCGGCCACGCCGTTCTCCACGGCCCAGGCGGCGGCCACCTTTCCGGTGCGGCACAGGGCGTGGAACTGCTCAAAGGCGGTGCGGTGTCCGGCGTAGTCGGTGAGGTCGGCCCCGCCGAAGAGGTACACGGGGTGGCCAGCGGCCTTAAACTCCTGGGTGATGACCTCGCCCGCCTTCACGGGGGCGATGGCAAAGGAGATGAGGGTGGGGGGCACGTCCAGTTCCATGAAGGAGCCGGACATGGAGTCCTTGCCGCCGATGGCGGCACAGTTCAGGCCCAGCTGAGCGTCCAGAGCGCCCAGCAGCGCCTGGAAGGGCTTGCCCCAGCGCTTGGCCTCGTCCCGGAGCTTCTCAAAGAACTCCTGGAAGGTGAGGTAGGCACGGGTGTAGTCGGCGCCAGCAGCCACGATCTTGGCCACGGAGGTGACCACGCTGGCCTGAGCACCCAGATAGGGGTCGGCGCTCATCCAGTCGGGGTCAAAGCCCCAGGCCATGAGGCTGGCCTGGTCGGTCTCCTGGCCGGGCTCCACGGGGAACAGGGCGGCCATGGCCTGGGCGGGGGTGCGCTGGGTTTTGCCGCCGAAGGGCATGAGCACGCTGCCAGCTCCGATGGAGCCGTCGAACCGCTCGGTGAGGCCCCGGCGGGAGGCGCTCTTCAAGCTCCCGGCCATATCCCGCAGGGTGTTGGCCCCGGCCACAGGCTTCACGGTACCCTGGGGCACCTCCACCTGGGCGTGCTTGACGGCGCCGTTGGTGTTCAGGAACTCTCGGCTCAGGTTGGCGATGGTCTGGCTCTTCCAGGTCATGACCATGCGGGGGCTCTCGGTGACCACGGCCACCTGGTAGGCCTCCAGGTTCTCGCTCGCTGCGGCGGCCATGAAGGCGGCGGCGTCCTCGGGGGCCACCACCACGGCCATACGCTCCTGGCTCTCGCTGATGGCCAGCTCGGTGCCGTCCAGGC
>ERZ1643249.4349-NODE-4349-length-11910-cov-9.033319_pt1 | contig 11910 bp, 10 predicted proteins | sample MGYA00579263_ERZ1643249 | MGnify/ENA primary metagenome ERZ1643249 (study PRJEB29033, sample SAMEA4952264) | chicken gut metagenome | biome: Broiler Chicken; feature: Gastrointestinal Tract; material: Caecum | place: Ireland | collected 2018 | study: Broiler...
CTTTTGAAGGGAAAATCGGCAAGAGAATTTTCTCTTGCCGATTGGGGAACTTTTTGTAAGAGAAAAAGTTCCCGGCTTGCTGCCGATTAAAAGAAACCAGCAAAACCTCCCGGTGGGAGGTTTTGCTGCTGGAAGCCCACAAAGCCTAAGTATCCAAATAAAGTTTTGGTCAAGCTTTTTCAAAAGCTTGTGGTTTCCAAAGGCAGCGCCTGCTGGTCGCCCGCCGCAGCGGGCGAAATACCCTTATCGTTCAAAGCGCCAAGTCGCGCTTAAACTTTCTGCTGAACTTTACTTTTGTCTTGCGCGACATGAAATTGAACAAAGTTCAATTTCCCCAGTTTCTGCCAGGGCTTTTGCAAGAGAAAAGCCCCCTCAAAAACTGCCGATTAGAAGGAACCAGCAAAACCTCCCGGTGGGAGGTTTTGCTGCAAGTAGGGACCGAAGCTCCCGAGAGCAGGAGAGAGCACAGCGTTTTTCCTGCTCCTCGAACGGATGCTTGTGGTTTGGGTGAAATTTAGATTCAAGTTCGCAGATCAGGCGAGCGGTTGGGAGGATGAATCATGCCGCGATATGAGTATAAGGTCGTTACCATTCCGATAAAGCTGGGGTTTGATTTTGAGCAGAAATGCCGCCAGCTCGAAGAGAGCATGAACGAACTGGGGGCAGAAGGGTGGAAGTTTTGCGCGTCGCTGAACGGGGCGTTTCTGCTGATGCGGGAAGTGGAAGAATAGGAAAGGCGGGTGGTGAAAAACCACCCGCCTTTCCCGATTGCAAAAAATTTAAAAAGGAAGGGTTGAGAGATTGAAAAAAGAAGATTATAATAGTAGATAAAGCGCAATCAAATCAGGAAAAGGAGGAGAGCTGCTTTGAGCGCGACAGTTGAATTTTTTGAACAGGATTTCATTGTGGGACAGTACGAGTGCGACTGTAACGGGAGAATGAAGGCAGGGGCGCTGATGGCCCAGAGCCAGGCAATCAGCACCAACCACTGCAACGAACTGGGGCTGACCATCGATGTTTACCGCCGGACACACACCGTTTTTCTGCTGGCGAAGGCGTCGCTGGAGATTTATCACGACATCAAGGTGGGAGATAAGCTGCGGGTTGTGACCCGGCCGTCCGGCCCAAAGCGTGCCATCTATAACCGATACACCAGCTTTATCAACGAGCAGGGGATCGAGGTGGCGGCGCAGGATTCCAAATGGGTGCTGGTAGATACCGATACCCGCAAGATTCTGCGGGACCCGCCGGAGGATTTGGACTTCCCGTTCCGCATCCAGGAGATTCCGGAGCAGGATCTCTCCATCCCGAAGGTGCGCGACGCGCAGCAGACGGCGGTGGAGCGGGTGACCTATTCCCGCACCGATGACAACGGCCACCTGAACAATACCCAGTATGCCGACATCATCCTGGACAACCTGCCGTTTTCCGCGACGGTGGAGCGCAGGCTGAAAAAGCTGGTCATCAACTATCACAGCGAGGCCAAGATGGGCGAGGAGCTGGCGATTCTGTGCAAGGAGCTCGGGGAGAGCGACGGCATCGCGCCGGGAACGGTGGGATATTACGTCACCGGCAGGAAGGACGACGGCAAAAAGTGCTTTGAGGCGCTGGCCTGCTTTGAATAAGGAAAGAATCCGTGGAGGTTTTGCCTTCACGGATTTTTTATGCGGCAGAAATTGGAATGAGAATAGAATATGATCTCCTTGTATGAATAAAAAAGAAAAGGGGCAAAATAAAAAAAGTCGAAAAAATTGAAAGAAAGGGGTTGACAAATTGAAAAATCTATTATATAATTTAGGACGTTGATTACGGCGCTCGCCGTGTCTCTCTATATGGCGGCATAGCTCAGCTGGCTAGAGCATTCGGTTCATACCCGAAGTGTCGATGGTTCAAATCCATTTGCCGCTACCATTTGTCAGAAATCTGCTCCTGCAGTTTTTCATATATGTGCGGCCCGTTGGTCAAGCGGTTAAGACACCGCCCTTTCACGGCGGTATCGCGAGTTCGATTCTCGCACGGGTCACCAGAAACGGATTCCGGTTTCGGAATCCGTTTTTTTGTTGTCTGCGGATGGATTGCGGCAAATCCGCAAAAATGGACAAAAAAGAGGAGAATTTTTACATCCTGAAAGAAACTTAAAAAAATCCCAATATTTTCTTAAAACAATCCGGAGGGATATCCTGTACACTTAATGTAAGACGCTTAAAAGGGAGATGATTTTTTGCTGGAAGTGAAGAATCTGAGCAAGCGCTATGGGGAAAAACAGGCGCTGCGCTCGGTCAGCTTTTCCATTCAGGGCCGGGAAGCGGTCGGCTTTTTGGGCATCAACGGTGCGGGCAAGACCACGACGATGAACATTTTGACCGGCTATATTTCCGCTTCGGACGGGGATGTGGTGATCGACGGGATCGATGTGCTCACCGACCCGCTCAAGGCAAAGACCAGGATCGGCTATCTGCCCGAGCAGCCGCCGGTCTATGGGGACATGCGGGTGGACGAATATTTAAACTTTATCTATCAGCTGAAAAAGGTGAAGAAAAATAAGGCCATCCGGCAGGACCGGGAGGAATATCTACAGGGCATCATGGAGCTGGTGGGGATCACCGACGTGGCCAAGCGGATGATCCGCAACCTCTCCAAAGGATATAAGCAGAGGGTTGGTTTGGCGCAGGCGCTGATCGGCGACCCGGAAATTCTGATTTTGGACGAGCCGACGGTCGGGCTGGACCCGGCGCAGATCATCGAGATCCGGCAGCTGATCCGCGACCTTGCCAAGACCCGGACGGTGCTGCTTTCCTCCCACATCCTGTCCGAGGTGCAGGCGGTGTGCGACCGAATTATCATCCTGCATCAGGGAAAGATTGTGGCCGACGGCAGGACCGAGCAGCTGGCCGACCAGCTCTCCGGACACCTGCAGATCGAGCTGGAGATTGAGGGCAACGAACGCACCGTGCTGGAGACGCTGCGCAAAATCCCGCAGATCGGGCGGGTTCAGTCTCAGGGCGGCATCCAGTACACCGTCTATCTGCCGGACAACTGCACCGGCAGCAGCGCGGTGCGGCGGGCAATCTTCAAGGCCATCAGCAGGACCGACTGCGCGATTCTTTCGATGAGCCGCAAGAACTACAGCCTGGAGGAGGTCTTCCTGCGGCTGACCAGCGGCGACGCGGAGGAGCCACAGCAGGAGGAGGAAAAGCCCGGCGTGGCGGAGCAGCAGAAGCTGGAAAAGCCCGAGGCGGCCGAACAGCAGGAAGCAGAAAAACCCGACACAGCAGAGCAGGACGGGCAGACGCCGCTGTTCGATGCCGAGAGTGCGCAGAGAGAGGCCGGCGAACAGCAGGAGAAAGGGGAATAGAGCGAGATGACAGCGATCTATCAAAGGGAGATGCGCTCCTACTTAACCTCGGCGGTGGGGTATGTTTTTCTGGCGGTGTTTTACGCCATCGCGGGGTACTACTTTTTTGCCACCTCGCTGGTGAGCAACAGCACCGACTTAAGCTATGTGTTTTCCAACCTGTTTTCCATCGTCATCTTTCTGGTGCCGATGCTGACCATGCGGCTGTTCAGTGAGGAGCGCCGCCAAAAGACCGAGCAGGCGCTGTTCACCGCGCCGGTGAGCTTCACCGGGGTGGTGATGGGCAAGTTTTTGGCGTGCCTGACCATGTACCTGCTGGGGATGGGGGTCACGCTGCTGTATTTTCTGGTGATGTGCGCCTTTCAGATTCCGGACGTGGCGGTGTTCTGCGGCAACTTTTTGGGATTGTTTTTGCTGGGGGCGGCGCTGTGCGCCATCGGCATCTTTATCTCGTCGCTGACCGAGAGCCAGGTCATCGCGGCGGTGGGCTCGCTGGCGATCGGGCTGTTTTTGCTGTTTGCCAACAGCTTCACGCCGGTGGTTTCGAGCGAATGGATCAACGCGGTGATGGACGGAATTTCCTTTTACCAGCACTATCTGGACTTCACCAGGGGGCTGCTCAACCTTTCCGACCTGACCTTCTTTGTCAGCGTAACGGCGCTGTTTTTATTTTTGACGGTGCGGCATCTGGAACGCCGCAGAATCTCGTAGGAAGGGGGAAGAAGAGATGAACAAGCACGATTCGGCAGGCGCAAAACAGCAATCGCCAAAAAAGGAAAAGCACAAGGCGACCCGGCGGCAGAAATATCTGATGCTGTCCGGCGCGACCACCTTTTTGATTGTGGTGGCGCTGGTGCTGATCAACGTCCTGACCATCTACATCACCGACCGCTATCCGGTGACCATCGACCTGACCCCGGAGAAGGTGTTCCAGCTGACCGACCAGTCCAAGGAATATGTAGCACAGCTGAGCAAGCCGGTGACGGTGCAGGTGATGACCTCGGAGGAAAACTTCATCGCCGGGGGCGAATACTATGTGCAGGCCAACGCGGTGCTCAAGGAGTACGAGAAATATTCCGACCAGATCACGCTGGAATATGTCGACCTGCTGGAAAATCCGTCGCTGGCCTACCAGTATGAGGACGTGCAGATCGGGGACATTGTGGTCTCCTGCGGGACACGGTCCCAGACGCTGGACGCCTACGACCTGTTTAATGTTGAGAGCGGCTCCTATTACGGCAGCTACATCACCTCCTCCAAAGCGGAGCAGGCGATGACCTCGGCGATCATGAACGTGACCAGCGAGACGCAGGTCAAGGCCGCGGTGCTGTCCGGGCATGGGGAGCAATCCCCCGACGGGCTGACCGCGCTGATGGAGGACAACAACTTTGAGATTGTCACCGTCAGCCCGGCGACCGAGGAGATTCCAAGCGATGTGGACGTGCTGATCTGGATGGCGCCGACCAACGACCCCGACCAGGAGGTGCTGGACCGCATCGACAGCTTCCTTTCCAGCAACGAGGAAAAGACGCTGCTCTACTTTGCGGACACCACCCAGCCCGAGCTGCCGCGGCTGGAGAGCTTTTTGGAGAAGTGGGGCATTGGGGTGCAGGCAAGCTCAATCATCGAGACCGATAGCCAGCACATCATCAACATGAACCCGTACTTCTCCACCACCAGCATCAGCAACCTGACGCTGACCGACACGATGACCGACACCTCCATCCCGATCACCATGCCGTTTGCGCGGCCGCTGGAGCAGGTGTATGAGACCAACATGGATATCAGCACCGAGGTGCTGCTGGAATCGACCGAAACGGCGACCACCATCCCCTACGGCATCACCGAGGAGGAGCTGGAAAACTGGACACCGGAGGAATACGGTCCCTTTGCGCTGGCAATCCTCTCCACCAAGAGCTTTGAGGACGGGTCGACCAGCCAGGTGGTTGCCTTCGGCTCGGCGGTATCGATCAGCGATTCGCTGCTTTCCAGCGGGTCGTTCTGCAACGCGGATTACTACCTTTCGGTGCTCAACACCCTGACCCACCGGGAGAACGTCATCTCGATTCAGTCCAAGACGCTGGGCGGCCAGGAGCTGGGGCTGAACACCGCGCAGGTCTTTCTCATCGGCATTGCCTTTATGATCGTGCTGCCGGTTGTGGTGCTGATCTGGGGAATGTGGATCTGGTACCGGAGACGAAACGCGTAAGGCTTTTGCTTCAAAAGAATACAAAAAGTATATTCCTGACGAAATTTAACAGATTTTGCGCCTTTTCCCGTTCCTGAGCACCGCAAAAACCGGAGGCGGGCGGGCCGCAGGTCTTTCGTGGAAAGGAAGTTTGAATATGAAAAAACAGACGGTCACGCTGCTGCTCAGCCTCCTGGTGGTGCTGGCGCTGCTGGGGCTGATGATCTTTCTGATGGTGCGCTTTCAGAGCGGGGAGGAACAGGAGGAGCAGACGGTGGGCTCCTCGCAGGAGGAGACGGTGCTGATGCAGGTGGCGGCGGACGCGATCAACACCCTGTCGATTGAAAATCCATCCGACAGCTTCACGCTGGTCAACGAGGGAGACGGCTTTGTGGTAGAGGGGCTGGAGGGCGTCTCGGTCTCGAGCTTAAACGTCAACAATCTGGTCGACCTCTTTGCTCCACTGACGGCGCAGCGGCAGCTGCTTTCGGCCGAGGAGCTGACGGTGGGGGATTCCGGCGAGCAACTCATGCAATACGGACTGGATAATCCGGAGTATATTATCCGGATTGTAACGACCGATGGGGCCGAGCTGACCCTCGAGCTGGGGGATTCCGCCCTGGACGGCAGCAGCGTCTACGCGCTGTATGAGGGCGGGGTGTATTTAATCAGCGACGACATTCTGGACAGCGTGTCCAAGACGCGGTACTCCTTTTTGGACAACGAGATCACCGAGGTGGAGCCGAGCGACTATGACAAGGCGGTGATCGAGCTGTCCGGAACGGTGCGGCCCCAGACGATCACGCTGGAGATCGACACGGTGGAGAGCGAGGAGGAGACCGAGAGCAGCGAGGACGAGGCGGTGGTCTCCTCCACCGAGAAGCAGTACACGCTGACCACCCCGACGGTGCAGACCATCACCGAGGCGTCGGCCTCGCAGGTGACCGACGGGCTGTACTCGCTGTACGCCAACCAGATTGCAGCGGTCAACCCGACCGAGGAGCAGCTGGCGGAGTACGGTTTGGATGAACCGTACTCGGTGGTTTCGGTGAGCATCGACGGAGTGGAGCAGTTCACCCTGCGGGCCTCCGAGCGGAACAGCAACAACTATGTGTATATGACAAAGGATGGTTCACCATTTGTCTATCTGGTTTCGGCCAGCCGCCTGAGCTGGCTGACGGTACAGGTTGAGCAGCTGACCCAGAGCGTCTATGAGCCGGTGGAGCTGGATGAGCTTTCCTCCCTGACGGTGGAGTCGGCGGACCAGTCCTACACCTTCCTGGTGACCCAGGGGGAGGAGCAGACGGTGACCGGCAACGGGGAGGAAGTGGACAGCGAGCTGTTTGCCGAGCTTTACCGGACCATCACCGCCATCCCGCCGGATGAGCTGAGCAGCGGGGAGCCGAGCCTGGAGAAGGTGCTGACCATGACAGTCCGCTATCTGGACGAGGGGCGGCAGGAGGATGTCTTTGAACTGTACCCGACCGGGGACGGGAATGTGTACATCTCGCTCAACGGCGAGATCCGGTACACCGTCTCGCAGGATGTGGTCTACCAGATTTTGGACAACTGCCAGAATGTGCTGGACGGCGGGGAGGTTTCTGCGCTGGCCTAAAAAAAGCAAAAAAGAGGGGAAAGGGAAAAGATGCCCTTTCCTCTCTTTTTTGTTATGAGGCGACAGGTTTCAACAAATTGGATAATTTCTTCTATACAAATGATATATTAAAAGCAGAATATAACAGATTGGAGAATAAATTTGCAATTCTTTATTTGGTGTGAGAGGAAATCTGTGGTATAGTGAAAGGAAGGAAACCAGGAAAGGACGGATGTTGGATGGATATGATGCAGACCCTGTCGCAGGAGCTTTCGGTGCCGCGGGGGCAGATTGAGAGCGCGGTGCGGCTGATGGATGAGGGGAACACCATCCCCTTCATCGCGCGCTACCGCAAGGAGGCAACCGGCGGGCTGGACGACACGGTGCTGAGGAATTTGAGCGAGCGGCTGAGCTATCTGCGCAATCTGGAGAAGCGGCGGCAGGAGGTGTTTGCTCTGGTCGAGGAGAGCGGCAAGCTGGAAGGCAGGGAGCTGGAGCAGCTGCGCGCGGCGCTGGAGAAGGCGCAGATGCTCTCCGAGATTGAGGACCTGTACCGCCCCTACCGGCCCAAGCGCAGGACCAGGGCCTCGGTGGCGCGGGAGCGGGGACTGGAAGGGTTGGCCCACTTCCTCAAGGAGCAGCGGCCGGGCAGCGACCTTCAAAGGGAGGCGGCAAAGTATGTCGACCCGGACAAGGAGGTCCCGGACACAGCGGCGGCCATCGCGGGAGCGGGGGACATCCTGGCGGAGGAGCTGAGCGATTCGGCGCGGCTGCGCGGGCAGCTGCGGGAGTATCTGCAGAAAAACGCTCAGATTTCGACAACAACGGGGACAAAAGAAAACGAAATATACCAGATGTATTCAGAATACAGCGAATCGATCCGCAAAATTCCCTCCCATCGGGTGCTGGCCATCGACCGGGGCGAGCGGGAGGAGGCGCTCAAGGTGAATGTAGAAGCCGACCACGAGCACTGTGTGCAGCTGGTGGAGCAGGAGCTGGTCCGCAAAAACTCCCCCTTTGCAAAGGAGCTGCGGGCGGTGTGCGCGGACAGCTTTGAGCGGCTGATCTTCCCTTCGCTGACCCGGGAGCTGCGCGCGGAGCTGACCGAGCGGGCCTGCAAGCAGGCGATCGGCGTCTTTTCGGAGAATCTGAAAAACCTGCTGATGCAGCCGCCGGTCAAGGGGGCGGTGACGATGGGATTCGACCCGGCCTACCGCACCGGCTGCAAGATCGCGGTGGTGGACGCCACCGGCAAGGTGCTGGAGACGACGGTGGTTTACCCCACCCCGCCGCAGAGCAAAACCGGAGAGGCCAGGAAGGTGCTCGGCGGCCTGATCCGCAGGTACGGGGTGACGGTGATCGCCATCGGCAACGGGACGGCGAGCAAGGAGTCGGAGATTTTTGTGGCCGAGCTGCTGGGGGAGCTGAATCCGACCTTAACGAACAAGGTCTCCTACATGGTGGTCAGCGAGGCGGGGGCGTCGGTCTACTCGGCCTCCAAGCTGGGGGCGGAGGAGTTTCCGCAGTTTGACGTCTCGCTGCGCAGCGCGGTTTCGATTGCGCGGCGGCTGCAGGACCCGCTGGCGGAGCTGGTCAAGATCGACCCAAAGGCGATCGGCGTCGGGCAGTACCAGCACGACATGCCGCCAAAGCAGCTGGACGAGGCGCTGGGCGGCGTGGTGGAGGACTGCGTCAACCGGGTCGGGGTGGACCTGAACACCGCCAGCGGGTCGCTGCTCTCCTATGTAGCGGGGGTTAACCAGGCGGTGGCAAAAAACATCGTCGCCTACCGGGAGGAGAACGGCAGCTTTGTCTCCCGCAGCCAGCTGATGAAGGTGCCGAAGCTGGGTAAGAAGGCTTACGAGCAGTGCGCGGGATTTTTGCGGGTGCCGGAGAGCGGCAATCCGCTCGATCACACCGGTGTGCACCCGGAGAGCTACGCGGCGGCGCAGAAGCTGCTGACCCTGTGCGGCTACCGTCTGGAGGAGGTGCTCTCGGACGAGATTGCGGCGCTGCCCAAACGGGTGGAGGCGCTGGGGAGCACAGGGGAGGTAGCGGCGCGCATCGGCGTGGGCGAGCCGACGCTGCGGGACATGGTAGCGGAGCTGGTGAAGCCGGGGCGCGACCCGCGCGACGAGCTGCCAAAGCCGCTGCTGCGCACCGATGTGATGGAGCTTTCCGACCTAAAGCCCGGCATGGTGCTGACCGGAACGGTGCGCAACGTCACCGACTTCGGCGCCTTTGTGGACATTGCGGTCCACGAGGACGGATTGGTGCACATCTCGCAGATCTGCAACCGGTATATCCGCCACCCCTCCGAGGTGCTGAAGGTGGGGGACATCGTGCGGGTGAAGGTGCTGGATGTGGACCTCAAACGAAAACGAATCTCGCTGACCATGAAGGACTTGGAAGGCGGGGAAAAACGATGATGCAGGGAAAGGGGGAGAGCGTTTGTCCGGGCAACGGCTTCCAGAGCGGGCACTGACCTGCTGGCAGGTGCGGCTGCTTTTGCTGTGCATCCCGCCGGCGTTTGTGGGCGGCTTTCTTTATTATACGGCGGCGCGGGCGTTCACCATCTTTACCTTTATCTGGATGGCGGCCTTTCTGCTGCTGTGCTTTGTGTATTATCCAATGTATTACCGCCAGTACCGCTATTCGGTCGGGGGGATGATGGTGCGGGTCAGCCGGGGCGTGATCTACAACCAGGTGGACGCGGTGTACATCCGCAACCTGCAGTACACTACCCTGAGCCAGAACCTGCTGCAGCGGCTGATGAATCTGGCGACGCTGCGGCTGTACGCGGCGGGCGGCGTGGTGCGCATCGAGAACATCAGCTACGAGGAGGCGCGCCTATTGCGAATTCAGCTGGGCAGGAGAATGGAGGCGGACGATGGAACAGACCTCGATTAAGCGGTTTCGTCCGCACCCGCTGTACATCCTGAGCAACCTGTGGCGCTACCTGTTCATCCTGCTGCTGCCGCTGGTGAGGGGCCTTTACTATGTGGTCATCAACAGCTTTTCGCTGACTGGGGGCTTTCAGCTGGCGGTGAACATCTCCAACTGGCTGCAGGGCGCGTGGGTGGACGTGCTGTCGCTGCTGGCATTTTTGTCGCTGGGCGTGCTGCTGTGGGCGACCTTTGTGGTCGAACTGACAGCGGACGGGCTGCTGGTGCGGCGGGGCGTTTTCCGGCGGGAGGTGAGCTTCCTGCCCTCCTCCCAATACTACTGCGTTTCGCTGGTGGCGCCGCTGCGGCTGCGGGTGTTTGGCGCGCAGTATCTGCGGGTGGATACGGCGGGAGGGAATCTTACGCAGGCAGACCTGCTGGTGATGCTGCGCCGCCGCGACTGCGAGCAGATCATCCGCATGCTGCAGACCCCGTCGACGGTGACGGCACCCGGGCACACTCGGGTGTACAGCCCGAAGAACCGGTATGTTTTTGTGCTGGCGATGATTACCTCCAACTCGTTTGCGGGAATGGTGCTGATCTCCACCCTGATTACCCAGATGGGCAGCATTTTGGGGGAGCAGTTTTCGGAGATGATCTACGGCACCTTTGAGAATGTGGCGCGGACGCTGGCCTTCGGGGTGCCGCCCGCGGCCTTTGCGCTGGCGTGTGTCCTGCTGTTTGGTTACCTGTGCGCCTTTGCGGTGAGCCTTTTGAGGCACGCGAACTTTCATGTGCGGCGGCGGAAAAATCTGCTGGAGGTGCGGGCCGGGCTGCTGACCAAGCGCAGCTACCGGATTGCGGCGGACAAGATTGGGTATCTGGACATCCGGCGGTCGCTGCTGACCTGTCTGCTGGGGGTTTACTCCATCTTTTTGTCGACGGTGGGGTACGGCAAATTCCGGGACGACGTCTCGGCCTTGATTCCCTGCGTGCGCAAAAAGCAGCTGGAGCGCAGTCTGCGCCTGCTGCTGCCCGAGTACCGGATCTCCCAGCGAAAGGTGGCTCCCCACCGGCTGCGGTCGGCGGTTCGATATATCTGGCGGGCGGCGGCACTGCTGGTTCTGGTGCTGCTGCTGCGGGGAATATTGAGCTTGCTGTTCCCGGGCTGGGTGGAGCTGATCCAGTGGGTGAGCTTTATGGCGAGCGTGCCGCTGATCTGGCTTTTGATTGTCAAGGTGATCGACCTGTTTACAGCGGGGCTGTCCTATGAGGACGGGTGCTACACGCTGCGGTACTCGAAGGGGTTTTCGCTGCATGCGGTGGTGATCCGCCGGGGGCGGATTGCCAAGGTGCGGATTGGGCAGAGCATCTTTCAAAAGCGGACAGGGCGGTGTGATCTTTATCTTTACTCCTATTCGGAGGGAAGGCAGAGGCACCACCTGCGGGACTTAAAACGCGAGGAGGTTGAGGATTTATTTTCCTTTATGGATACCGAATCCTCGGGGAACTTGTAGGAGCCGGGGCTCCTGGGGCTTTTTTGCGAGGGGGCGGGGCCCCCTCTGCACTCCCTCCTTACGCGGGGCTTCGCCCCTCTGCACTCCCCAAGTGGGGGCCTTTTGCCCCCACAGCCCCCGAGAGGAGGGCGCTCCGCCCCTCCACCCCGGGTGACTTTCTCCCCGATGAGAAAGTCACCAAAGAATCTCCCAGAGGGGTGTCCCCTCTGGGTACTCCCCTAGGGGGACGCTTCGCTCCCCCTGCAGCACATTGTGCTGCTACCCCCTCAAAAGGGTTTGTGCCACAAAAATAGACCGATTTGCCACTTTAAGCTGAGTGGGCAAATCGGTCTTATTTTTTCCTTTGGTTCTATCAAGGGAACACTTCCTGC
>ERZ1643249.4350-NODE-4350-length-11910-cov-6.361620_pt1 | contig 11910 bp, 12 predicted proteins | sample MGYA00579263_ERZ1643249 | MGnify/ENA primary metagenome ERZ1643249 (study PRJEB29033, sample SAMEA4952264) | chicken gut metagenome | biome: Broiler Chicken; feature: Gastrointestinal Tract; material: Caecum | place: Ireland | collected 2018 | study: Broiler...
TTTGCCCTGTCCTCGGTTGACAAAAAGCCTTCCTTCATTCTATACTGACCGTAGCATCGGCGCGCCGGAGGGCGCCGGCTTTTTGAAATTTTGGACCTCCGACAGCTTTCGACAGTCTTTTCAGCGGCCATCCTGTATAATACTCTCTGAAAACGGATATTCTGCCTCAGAACAGAAGGCGGCATGTCAATACAGCCAAAGGAGAGTATGATGCAAAAGGAATTTCTAATTGAAACCCGGACTGTCACTGATGAAAAAGGAACCCTGCTGAATCTGAAGTACTACCTGATCGAGGAAGAAGCGTCCCCTGCGGCCGCTCCCCTTTACCGGATCTGCGTCAAAAAATCCCTGTCAGAACATCCCGGAGTGGAAGAAAGCGCAAGCACTCCCCCTGTTTCCGATTCGGAAACGCGGGCCCGTCAGCTGCTCCGCCGGCTTATCACAAACGCTGTGACGCCCGTGTGTCTGCTGGAGATCGTAGACGACATAATGACAAAGGAGGACATGCAGGCGTCCTGAAAGGAATCACAGATAAATGCCTGAATCATACCGTTTTACCTGGCAGGGCGGAACAGGAGAACTGATCGAGAAGAAATCCCGTTTCATCGCCACTGTCTCCCCTGTCAAATCTGAAGAAGAAGCCCAGCGCTTTATAGAGCAGATCAAAAAGCAATATTGGGACGCCAGACACAACTGCACGGCTTTTACCATCGGCAGCCGCCATCAGCTGACGCGCTGCAGCGACGACGGAGAGCCTGCCGGAACTGCCGGACGCCCCATGCTGGACGTGCTTCTGGGCGAAGATATTCACGATACCTGTGTTGTCGTCACCCGCTATTTCGGCGGCACCCTTCTTGGCACCGGAGGACTGGTCCGGGCCTATTCGGGCGCCGTACAGGAGGCTCTGAAAGCCTCCGTCATTCTGGATCGGCAGAAGGGAATACGCCTGGAAATTCATTCCGACTATGGAGATATCGGAAAAATACAGTACCTGATTGGACAGAATCAGCTTCCGGTTCTGTCCTCCTCCTATACGGATTCCGTTTTGCTGGAAGTACTCGTGCCGGAATCCCATTTTGAAACCTTTACCGGCGCTGTCACGGAAGGCACTGCCGGAAAAGCCCGTCTGGAAAAGGGCGGTTCTGTCTGGTACGCCCTTCGGGAAGGAGAAGTACTTCTGTTCGACAAGGAGGAGACAGAATGAAGTTTTTTTCCGTCAGAAAACACGCCTTGTTATGGGCCCGTCTTTTTACAGCGGGTCTTTTTCTGGTTCTGCTCTTTTTTGTTTTCCGGAAGTATGAAAACGGTCTTTACACCGATCCGGTTCTTTCTCTGCGCATCAACGAAGTCTGCACCATCAACCCCGGCACCACGGAAGGGGATTCCGTCACCTACGAGGATTACATTGAACTTTACAATCCCACCTCCCAGGCCGTTTCCCTGGAAGGACTCTATCTGTCCGATGATGCCGGAGATCCGCTGCAGGCCGCTCTCCCGGAAGGGGATATTGAGCCGGGAGGCTATTATATCATCTATGCCGCCGGCGAGGGGGATTCCGCCCCGGAAGGCACGCCTTCTGTTGCTTTCGGCCTTTCCGAAGAAGAGGTTATTATGCTTACCTGGGTCTGCGAGCTGGAAGACGGCACAGAATCCGCCCATACCATTGACTCTGTTTACGTTCCCGCCTCCATCAGTCCCGGCGCCGTCTATGCCGCCACAGAAGACGGCGGAGACAGCTACGGGCAGCTTTCTCCCTCTCCCGGTCTTTCCAACGCTTCCGCCTCAGCCATTCTGGAGGACCCTGTTTTCCTGACTCCCGGCGGTTTTTATAAGGACAGCGTAGAGGTCACTTTGACTGCCGCGGAAGGCCTCTCCATCCGCTATACACTGGATGGAAGCGAACCCACAGAGGATTCCCCTCTCTATACAGAGCCTCTGATTCTCACTGACCCCAGCTCATCTTCCAACGTATGGTCTGCCCTGGAAAACATCACCACCTCTGACCGGAATTACAAGATTCCGGATACCCCCGTGGACAAGGCTGCCGTTGTGAGTGCTGCCGCTTTTGATGGAGAAGGGAACCGCAGCGGTACTGTGACCTGCACCTATTTTATCGATTTTGACGAAAAGGAAGACTACGAGAATGCCGCCGTCCTCTCTCTTGTCACCGACCCGGAGAATCTGTTTTCCCAGGAGGAAGGCATCTACGTGCGCGGTTCTCTTTACGAAGAAGCCCTGGAAGCCGGCCTGATCTATGAAGGCTTAAGCTGGATTGAGCTGATGGATTATACGCATTATTATCTGGAAGGCATGTCCTCCGAGCGTCCCGCTCATCTGGAACTTTATTCTGTGTACGGAGACGCTCTGCTGAATCAGTCCTGCGGAATCCGCATCCGTGGAAACGAGTCCCGCAGCTTTCCCCAGAAGAGCTTTACGCTCTACTCCCGGAAACGGTATGAAAAAGAAAGCTTTGATCCGGTTCTCTTTGACACGGGAATTTCCTATGACAGTCTGATTCTGAACAACAGCAAAACTCTGAAAAAGGTGTTTTTCTTCTCTCTGGTGGAAGATCGGGAAGCCGCCGTCCAGGAATACATCCCCTGCCAGGTCTTTCTAAACGGAGAATACTGGGGAATGTATTACCTGATGGAACGCTATTCCTCAGAATATCTGGAAGGCCGCTACGACGCCTCGCCGGAAGAATCCACTCTTATCAAAGACACCCGCTACGTGGCGGACGGTGTAGAGGAAGAAATCGAAAGCTACCGGGCTCTGCGGGACTATCTTGATCGGGAGGATCTGGATGACCCGGAAGTTTACGAGGGCCTTCTGGAACAGATGGATATGCAGAGCTTCATAGACTGGATGTGCGTAAATATCTATATCGCCAATACCGACAGCAAGCCGCTGGAGAATAATGTGTATACCTGGAAGTCCGACAGCAGCACAGAGACTGCTCTTCCTGAAAACATGGAATACAGCGACGGAAAATGGCGCTGGATGCTTTACGACCTGGACGATTCCCTGGCTGCAGGCACAGTATACGCAGACAGCGGGGCCTGGTCCATGGATTCTTTCACAGAACATGCCGTCTATGCCTCTTCCGGCTATCTGGACGACAAGCCCATGCCTGCCCTGATGAAAAACGCCGATTTCCGCCGACAGTTTGTTCTGACCTTTTTGGACATGGCCAACGAAAATTTCCGGCCAGACCGGGTGCTGGCCCTTCTCGATGAAATCGAAGAACAGTATTCCTCCTGGGCCGATCTGAGCTGGGAGCGCTGGAACACCAATCCCCAGGATCAGACCTTCTCTGAGCAGGTGGAGGAACTGCGTCTTTTCTTTGAAAACCGCTTTGATTCCATCATCCCCTGCCTGGCGGAGCATTTTGGGCTCACAGGAGAGCTTGTGACACTGAGCCTGTCGGCGGAAAACGGCGGAGCAGTGTCGCTGAACACGCTGGATCTGGATCTTATGGACGGCAGCTGGCAGGGACGCTATTACACAGACTACCCTGTGACCCTGACTGCGCAGGAAACAGACGGAGCGGCCTTCGACCACTGGGAAATCGAAGGCGGCTCAATCATAGAAGGAAGCCAGGACAGCGCCAGCATCCAGGTGCGGCTGGAAGAGGACACCACCGTCCGGGCCGTCTATACAGAGAGCTGACGCCTTTCCGGAGTTCTGATTCTTTTTTGAATTCTGCTCCTTCCCGGAATTCCGACGCCTTCGAAGGACAGCGTTTTTCCGCTGTCCTTCTTTTTTCTGTCTTTTTTCTTCCGTTTTGATTCTGTTATGAGATCGATAATTTTTGTCAATAATACTCCCAAATGGCAGCGTCCGGCGCATTGACTTTCTGTCTTCCGTTTGTTATTATGTTTGTAGTTAGTATTATCTAACTTCATGTGAATAACGGCAGACTCCTTTCGGAAAGACCGGCTTATCTTTCCAGATCCATGACAGGATATGATAGATACTCCAGGGTGCTCCATAAGCCCCTGGCATACTCTATCCCCTGATCCATCATGCGGCGCAGGCGGCTGCAAAGGCGCCCCATGCGCCGGACGGGAACAGTACCCGCGCCGCCTTCTGCCCGGAACAGGCAGAAGAGGCGGCGCGGAGGTTCCCGGGATGCTCTGCCAGAAATGTGGAAGGAGATTATCACAATGGACTATTTACAGATCGAAAAAGTTATCGGAAGAGAAATTCTGGACTCCAGGGGCAATCCCACGGTTGAAGCTGAGGTCACCCTGGCCGACGGCACGACTGCCCGGGGCGCGGCTCCCAGCGGCGCCTCCACCGGTGAGTTTGAGGCTCTGGAGCTCCGTGACGATGATAAAGGACGCTACCTGGGCAAGGGCGTCACAAAGGCCGTGGAAAACATTAACACCATCATCAGAGATACCATCACCGGCATGGATGCTTCTGACATCTATGCCGTGGATAAAGCCATGATAGCGGCCGACGGCACAAAGGACAAGTCACGGCTTGGCGCAAACGCCATCCTTGCCGTCTCCATCGCCGCAGCAAGAGCCGCCTCCGCCGCTCTCGGCATTCCGCTTTACCGCTTCCTGGGCGGCATCTCCGGAAACCGTCTCCCGGTACCCATGATGAATATTTTAAACGGAGGCGCGCACGCGGCCAACACCGTAGATGTGCAGGAATTTATGATCATGCCCGTGGGCGCTCCCAGCTTTAAGGAAGCTCTGCGCTGGTGCGCCGAAGTCTTCCATGCCCTGGCAGCCATTCTGAAATCCGAGGGCCTGGCCACCTCCGTGGGCGACGAAGGCGGCTTCGCTCCCAATCTGGCCAGCGATGAGGAAGCCATTTCCTATATCCTGAAGGCTGTGGAGAAAGCCGGATACGAGCCGGGAAGAGACTTTATGCTGGCCATGGACGCCGCTTCCAGCGAATGGAAAGGAGAAAAGAAGGGCGAGTACATCCTTCCGAAAGCCGGCACCCGCTTTACCTCTAAGACACTGATTGAGCACTGGAAACAGCTGGTAGAAAAATATCCCATCATCTCCATCGAGGACGCCCTCGACGAGGAGGACTGGGAAGGCTGGCAGCTTCTTACCAGAGAGCTGGGCGGCAGGGTCCAGCTGGTGGGAGATGACCTCTTTGTAACCAATACCGAACGTCTCTCTAAAGGAATCGCCCTGGGCTGCGGAAATTCCATTCTGATCAAGCTCAACCAGATCGGTTCCGTATCCGAGACCCTGGAAGCCATCAAAATGGCCCATCAGGCCGGCTACACCGCCATCGCCTCCCACCGCTCCGGCGAGACCGGCGACACAACCATCGCAGACCTGGCCGTGGCTCTGAACACCTGCCAGATCAAGACCGGCGCTCCCAGCCGTTCTGAGCGCGTGGAGAAATATAATCAGCTTCTGCGCATTGAAGAAGAGCTGGGCGCTGCGGCAGTATATCCCGGTATGGGAGCCTTCCATGTGAAGAGAAAATAAGATTTTGTTTTAACGGACGCGGGGGACTTCTTCTGATTCCGCCGTTCGTCCCTTCTCTGACAGGCGTGTGCTTCCGGACGGACTAAAAATCAGTCCGCCGGAATCCCACACCGGTCTGCGAAGAGGCCGTACGCGTGAATTCAGAAGAAGCCCCCGCTGTCGTTCAAAAAATTTCAGTTTCTCCGGATGTCCCAATTTTTCCTGCGTCTCCTGCGCCCCTGTTTCTCCTGCCGCAGAAGTGTTGAGCTCTTTCGGTACCTTTGGTATAATACAGATAGATATTATACCACGCCGCCCGGAGAAGACCGGATGGAGGCGTTTCCCTTACCGGGGCGTGTGCATCCCCCGGAGGGTCCACAATTATTTACAGAAGAAAGAGAAGTGAAAACAATGACAAAACGCAACGAAGCACAGCTCCATGCAAAACCGGCAGACTGCGGCGTTTGCATGGAGTAGTAGTCATTGCCGCAGAAACCATATGCCGGCTTTGCCGCCTGACGATTATCTTATCTAAAGGAGGAAGCCTGCATGAAATACAGGAACGCAAAGGCTCTTCTTCCCGATGCGCTGGTCAGAGAGCTGCAGCGCTATATTCAGGGCGGATATCTCTATGTTCCCACCGAACAGGAGCAGAAGAAACGCTGGGGAGAAGCGTCCGGCTACCGGCAGGAATTACAGTGGCGGAACCGCCAGATCAGAGAGCAGTACCAGCAGGGGTGTTCTGTCGATTCTCTGGCCGAAAAATACTGCCTGTCTGTACATGCCATCAGAAAAATCATTTATCACAAACCATAATCAGCAGAGGCTGCCCTGACGCGGCCTCTGCCTTTTTATACTGTTTGATTCTGTATCATCCCGGGGATAGAAAAGCAGCCACGGTCAGGATAAGATATAAGAAAAACGCAGTGCCGGCGTGCCCGCAGACTCTCTCAGGCACATCGGCTGCAGGGAAAGGAGAAAGTCATGTGCACTCGATTTGTTTATCGGGGAAATAATACCGGAGATATCATCACAGGTTTTAATTTTGACATCGATCTCGCGGCATGGGATCATCAGGTTGTGAAAGAAAAGGACCGTTTCTATATCGGCATCCTGCGCCCCGACGGGCTGCGCCATTCCTATCACGGCGTTCACCAGAACGGAAACGCCGGCACTCTGCTGTATGTCCATGGAAATCCCGAGGCTGCATACCGGAATACTTCCGGCTGCATGACAATCGCCGATCTGACAGAGCAGTTTATCCAGGCCCGGCTTACTTTTGACGATGTTCTCCGCATCGTGCAGGACAGGAAGATCGTCTATGCGCCGGATGCGACGATGCAGGCCATGCTCTCCGACCGTCAGGGACGTACTCTGATCATCGAACCGGGTATCGGCTGGCGCGAAGACTGCGGAAAATATTCACTGATTACCAATTACTCTCTTCTTGCCCCGGAAAGCACCCGTCCGTACACAGTGCCCGGTGACGATCGATATGAAAGAGCCGCACAGCTCCTGAACGGATACGGAAACCGTTTCTCCGTCTCCGACGCCTTTTCCGTTCTCCGTGCCGTCCGTCAGGAAGAGCCCTGGGCCACCAGAGTCTCTTTCGTATATTCATCCGGAGAACAGGCCGTCTATTACGTACAAAATTCCTGTTTTGAGCAAATAGAAAAATGGGAATTTACTGATTTCTGAGAGAAAGGAGAACTTATGAACCCAGAGAACATCTATCCCCGCACCGGAGATTTACAGACCGTCTATCTGAAAAACGTTATCACAGATCCCAATATCACTGCGGGCAGTTACACCATCTATAATGATTTCATCCATGATCCGCAGCACTTTGAACAGAACAACGTACTGTACCACTATCCCGTCAATCACGACCGGCTGGTAATCGGAAAATTCTGTTCCATCGCCTGCGGAGCAAAATTCCTGTTCAACAGCGCCAACCACACTCTGTCTTCGTTGTCCACTTATCCCTTCCCCATCTTTTTTAAAGAATGGGATCTGGATATTCAAAATATAACGGATGCCTGGGACAATAAAGGCGATATCGTCATCGGCAATGACGTATGGATCGGATACGAAGCCGTCATTCTTGCCGGTGTCTCCATCGGGGACGGCGCGGTCATCGGCGCCCGTGCCGTCGTGACAAAGGATGTGCCTCCCTATACCATCGTCGGCGGCGTTCCGGCAAAACCAATCCGCAGGCGCTTCCCGGAAGAAACCATAGCTGTTCTCCAGAAGCTCAGGTGGTGGGACTGGCCGGAAGAAAAAATCCAGAGGCACATCAAAGACATACAATCCGGCAAAGCAGAAAATCTGGCTGCAGCCCGCCCATAAAATACTTTCACGAAACAGCCCCTGCGGATTTCTGATATCCAGATGTACGGCCTCTTCGCGGACGGCTGTGGGATTCCGGCGGACTGGTTTGCAGTCCGGCCGGAAGCACACGGCTGTCAGAGAAGGGACGGACAACGGATACAGAAATCCGCAGGGGCGTCCCGTAAAATTCTTTTATCTTTTAACCTGTCCGTAGTAAGCATTTGCCCCATGCTTTCTCAGGAAATGCTTATCCTGAATCACCTGCGGAGCCGGAGCCACGCCCGGCTTCAGAGCTTCGGTGCGGTAAGCCATCTTGGCCACTTCCTCAAGCACGACTGCGTTATGTACCGCGTTGGCCGCGTCTGTACCCCAGGTAAACGGTCCGTGGTTTGTGCAGAGCACGCCCGGAATGTGCATCGGGTCTTTGCCCTGGAAGGTCTCAATGATGACAAGACCTGTGTTCTTTTCGTATTCTCCGTTGATCTCCTCCTCTGTCAAGCTTCTGGCACAGGGAATCTCACCGTAGAAATAGTCTGCGTGAGTAGTTCCGTAGCAGGGAATGCTGCGTCCGGCCTGGGCCCAGGAAGTTGCCCAGGGTGAGTGGGTATGAACCACGCCGCCGATCTTCGGGAATGCCTTGTAAAGCTCCAGATGAGTCGGCGTATCGGAAGACGGATTGTAATCTCCCTCTACCTTGTTTCCGTTCAGATCGATGACCACCATATCTTCCGGCTTCAGAAGGTCATATTCCACGCCGCTGGGCTTGATGACAAACAGTCCGCTCTCGCGGTCGATGCCGCTGACATTTCCCCAGGTATAGGTGATAAGCCCTCTCTTCGGAAGCTCCATGTTGGCTTCGTATACTTTCTTTTTCAGTTCCTCTAACATTTTTATTCTCCTTCCTGACCGGGCATCCCCCAATCACACTCAGAATATTCCGGCTTTCTTCGGACAGCCGTCCTCCGAATCCTGTAACTTTATTTTACAGTCTGCAGGCATTTCTTTCAAGAAAAAATACACTGTTTTCAATCGTCGTTCTTCTGATCCAGAAGCTTTCTCATGGCGCTGCAGGCGAAATGCAGATCAGATTTCCAGTCTTCTTTTCCCAGATACCAGAACTCTGTCACGAAACGGCGGACGCCAATCTCCCATGCCGTGTCAATCATGGCCGGGAAGTCTACCTGTCCTTCTCCGAACATCATGTCCCGGAACTTTCCGGGCACGGTTTCCTTCAGATGCATAGCTACCACATGGCCCGCGCAGGTGCGCAGATCCTCCAGCACATCCGTGCCATAGGTCAGGGCCGCGTTGTTGATATTTCCGCAGTCCGGATAGACATTCAGGTATGTGGAACCCACCGCGTCTACATATTTCATGGACTTGGCGCAGGTGTTCATAAACTCGGTCTCCATGGTCTCAAAGCCCATGAGAACGCCCGCTCTGGCCGCCATACGGACCGCTTTCTTCAGATTTTCCCCAAAGCGTGCCACGGTCTCCGGAGTGGACTCGTCATAGTATACGTCATAGCCTGCCAGCTGAATGATGCGAACTCCCAGGTCATCCGCCAGCTGAATGGCTTTTTCCATGATTTCCATGCCTCTGGCGCAGACAGCCGGATCGCTGCTTCCCAGCGGATATTTGCGGTGTCCTGACAGGCACATGCTGCGGACCGGAATTCCCACCTCGTACATGGTCTTTACCAGCTCCAGGCGCTCTTCCTTTGTCCAGTCCAGACGGGCAAGCTTGGCGTCCGTCTCGTCGATGCTGATTTCCACAAAATCATAACCCGCCTCTTTGGCCGCTTCCAGCTTTTCTTTCCAGCTCAAAGTATTCGGCATGGCCTTTTCGTATAATCCAATGGTATATGCTTTCATTGCGTTTCCTTTCTTGTCGCCCCGGGAGCCGGATGGCTGCCGGCTCCCTGCTCCCCTGTTCTTGGCTCTTACAGACTGTCAATCTCGTAAAAGGCAATCTGATTGATCTCGCGGTTTGTGGATACCAGGCCTACCTTGCCGGGTTTCTCATAGACACGCACGTTGGCCGGTCCCACATCATGATCCAGGACTTCCATCACATAGTCGCTGCCGTCATAGGTGCAGGCCAGCAGATCGCGCTCTCCCTTGCGGTGTCCGATGATGGCCACGCCCTTGCCGAACACTTCTGCGCCCCAGATGCCATGAGCAAACTCATAGGTCTTGTCAAAGGTCTTGATGCAGGTATAGGCGCCGTTTACCTTTTTGTAAATCTTCACGATCTCTCCATGGAACGGAGTCATGACCAGCATCTCCAGTTCTCCGTCTCCGTCAAAATCAGCGAAGGTCATGTCGCTGGCAGCATCCTCCGTCAGCGTCTCCACAGTCCACTCACCGCCCTTTTCCGCAGGAGGAACTACCTTGAAAATTCCGTTGTCAGCCGCTACGGCAGCCCAGACTCCTCCATTCTCCTCCACGCGGCAGTAACCATGGTTCTTGAGAAGTCCGTCCTTGAGCACGGTCAGCTCAATCTGATGCTCCTCATCCACGCCGCTCAGATCATCCGGCAGCACGCCGACCCAGATCTTTCCGGGGAATCTCCAGTCATCCTTGTACTCGTGATCGGATTTCAGCGCGCAGGCGATCAGATAGTTGACGCCGCCGCTGGTCAGAATGTCAAAACGGTGTACGAAGGGCAGATCTACGAGGGTCTTTACTTCCCAGTCGTTCTTCGCCTTCGGAGTCACCAGAACAATCTTTGCCTCTTTGGAATCATTGGGGGAGTAGAATTTGTGGGTTGCAAGGAACTGTCCGTTGCTTCCGGGAACCTGTACCATGCTCATGGTTCCGCCCGGCTCATCCCATACGGTCTCCTCCAGATTTCCGTCCAGGTCAAACAGAAGGCACTTGTTCACCTTCTCCGCCGCAATCAGGATATGCTCTGCTCCGTTGTAGGTCAGAGGGCTGATTGCGTAGCACTTCTCCAGTTCATGTGTCTTTATCTTATTTACTTTCATTGTTGTCTCCTAATCTACCTGGTATACCCAGGTTCCAATCTCACGGAACTGCCGCACCATCTCTGGCGGAGCAGACATATCCGTTATAATATTCTCTATCTTTTCCGGCGGACACGACACGCGGCCGATTTTTTCTCCGAATTTGGTGCCGTCTGCCAGAATGTAAGAGGTTCCTGTAACACGCTGAAACATCATCTGATTCAGGTTTACCTCGCTGACCATTTCGGTGGTCATCCCTATATCAGGGCTCAGTCCGCTGCACCCGATAAAGCTCTTCTTGGCCGTAACCTGAGACAGATTATTCTTTGCAAAATCACCCACCATGGCGCCCTTCATATACCGCAGCTCTCCGCCCAGCAGAATGATGGTCGCCTGAGAAGGATTTTCTTCGTTGATGATATTCCCGTTATTCGTGATGATCGTCACGCGCCGGCTCTTAATGTATTTTACCATGGCCAGGGCTGTGGAGCTGGTATTGATAAAAATGCTGTCTCTGTCCTCCACCAGACTGGCCGCATAGCGGGCAATCCTTTCCTTGCGCAGTTCCCGGCTGTTCTTCCGGGCCTCCTCCGCGCCGCCCGTACGGGCCCCGCCGTAAAAACGTTCCAGAAGCTTGTGCTCTTCCAGATACTGCAGATCTCTCCGTATGGTCAGCGGCGACACCTGAAGCTGTTCGGCAAGCGTGCTGACTGTCACGTCTCCCTCGCTGCGAACAGTCTCCAGGATTCTCTCCCGCCGGCTGTTTACAATCGAACGGCTTGCTTTCATGTCGCTCCTTTCCTGATAAAAAGATTCCCACAGGCTATCTTTTTTTCATCTTAGAAGGAAAGAAGGTCCTTTCTCAGGCCTCCCGGACCTGAGAAGAACCTTCCCCCAATCTGCCGCTTAGTTCAGCGGCACTCCAGACTCTTTCAGTTTTTCTTCCATCTCAGCCTGGGACATTACGTTCTTCAGACCAATTACATGTACGCCCTTTGCCTCTGCGTCCTTGAACATGGAAATGAAGTTCAGCGGACAGAATACAACGTCAAACTGGGTAGCGGCGCTCTTTCCCTCAGACAGAGAGCAGTGATGCAGCTTTCCTACTTTCACGTTCAGAGACTTGATGACCTTCTCAGCGGTCATCTTCATCATCAGACTTGTTCC
>ERZ1643249.4351-NODE-4351-length-11910-cov-4.283846_pt1 | contig 11910 bp, 9 predicted proteins | sample MGYA00579263_ERZ1643249 | MGnify/ENA primary metagenome ERZ1643249 (study PRJEB29033, sample SAMEA4952264) | chicken gut metagenome | biome: Broiler Chicken; feature: Gastrointestinal Tract; material: Caecum | place: Ireland | collected 2018 | study: Broiler...
GTGAAAAATAAATTTAATTTATTCTTTTATTTTCTCATATCTATGTTATAATTATAATAGCTGTAATTATCTTTACTTTTAGTTGGAGGTTGTTTTTTATATGAAAAAAACTTATATTATATATATATTGTTAACTGTTTTAATATTTTTTTGTGGTACTGATGGAGTAGCTGCTGCGACACAGTCTGGTTGTACTGAGAGTGGTGGTAAAATTGTCTGTAATTTTTATAAGAGTGATGGCTGGACTTTTAAGAAAATAACTGGTTATAAAGAGTTATGTATGTCTACTACTAATAGTTATACAGGTTCTGGGCAATGTGTTTTTCATTATAAGGAAACTGTATTTGATACTTGTTTAGTTTATGACAGTAAAAAAAAGAAATATGTTGCTAAGGAAGATTGTGATCCTGAAGTTACCAAGGACAAAGAAGCTATTTATGATCCTTCTAATAAAAAGACAATTTCTGATGGCTATGTTACTAAGGAAAGTGACATATCTAGTAGTAGTAATTCAAATAAAAAAAGTTGGAGTAGAATGGAGTTAACTTTTAGTGATAGAGGGCAGTTAGGACTTGCTTATGATATGATTAAAAGTGATTGTAATAATAATCCTAAACAACCTATTAAATATATTTGTAATCAAGGTTCTAAGGTTACTAATGATGAGAAAAATGATCATGTTCAGGATGCTGTTACTCCAGAGAGTGAAAAAGATGATAAACTTGAGTATGAAGATGAATATGATTATAATTTAATTGGTGATAGTTGGGATGATGAGTCTTGTGAAGAAAAACTAGGACCTGATTTAGTTGAAAGAATTCAATCTATAGTAGATCTTATTAAAATAGCTGTTCCTATTATACTTATAATTTATGGTATTATTGATTTTGGAAAAGCTATATTTATTGGTGATGAGAATGAAATGAAGAAGTCTCAGTCTAAATTTATAAAACGATTAATAGTTGCTGTTGGATTCTTTTTAGTGCCTACTCTGGTACAATTAGTTTTAAATATAGCTCATCAGGTATGGCCGGAGATTGATCCATCTTTATGTGGAATTAAGTTTTAGTAGTTAAGGAGGTGTGTTTATATGTATTTTTTAGGTCCTATTTCTTGGGTTTTAGGAAAAGTTGCAGATGGAGCAATGGCTACTTTTGGTGCTTTATTTCGTTGGCTTGCTTTTTGGATAAATGAGTTATTATATACAATGATTTCTAATTTATACGATGTATTTATAGCTTTATGTAATGGTCAATTATTAGACAATGATACATTAAATGGTTTATTTGGTAGAGTAGGTATGCTTTTAGGTGTTGTAATGATGCTTAGAGTTGCGTTTTCTTTTATACAAATGCTTATAGATCCGGATTCTTTTTCAGATAAAGAGAAAGGCTTATCTAAAATTGTAACTAAGATTATTATTGTTATATGTATGTTTGGAATTTCTGGTTATGTATTTGAGTTTTTGCGTGATGTTCAAGGTGAAATTATTGAGAGTAATGCAATAGCCAAATTTTTTATTCCTGTACAAGTAAATACAGAAGATTTTGGTGGAGCTTTAAGCGCAGAGCTTTTTACAGCTTTTTATAATTTAGATCCAGAAATTGATTATTCTAATGATACTACAGGATGTGGTGATGAGAGATTTATTACTACTGCTAAAAATAGAATTATTAGGGATAATGATTATTCATATGCTAGAAGTTGCTTATTAGAGAAAGGTACTATTCAAGAAACTGGTGATGAAGAATATTATATTAATTTTAATTGGATTTTTTCTACAGTAGTTGCTATTTTTACGTTATATTTTTTACTTAATTATTGTATTAGTGTTGGTGTTAGGATTGTTCAATTAGCTGTTTTACAAATAATATCTCCTATGGCCATTATAGGATATTTAGCTCCTAAGAGTGATAATATGTTTACTAAGTGGGGAAAATTATACTTTGCGACTTATATAGATGTTTTTCTTCGAATTGCAATAATAAATTTGGTTGTTTATTTGTGTGGAGTTATAATGGAAAATTGGAATGAAGGTGGAGGTGTGTTTTGGACTTCTGTAGGGGCACCGGAAGGCGTTACTAGAGTTTTAATTATGGTAATGATGATTATGGCATTATTATCTTTTGCTAAGAAGGCTCCAGAACTTATAAAACAACTATTCCCTCAAAGTACTAGCGGAATTAGTTTAGGACTTGATAAGAATAATAACCCATTATTAGGTGCTGCTTTAGGTTTAGGTGCAAGTGGTGCTGTATTTGGTTATAATACTTTGAAAAATACTGGTAGTTATCTTACTAATCAACAAAAGAGAGAGGAACTTAAAAATAGGTTAGGTAATTTAAAAACGGGTGTTAAAAATTTGGCACATGGTGATATGAAAACTAAAGGAAGAACTTTGTATGGTGGCCTTAGAACTTTGGGGAGAGGAGTTAGATCAGTTGGAAGTACTGCTCATAGCTTTTATGAAGCTGGAAAAACTGGAGCTGAAGGTAAGAATCCTATTTCTTCAATTTTGTCTGCTGGAAGAAATATGAATGTTGAGGTAGGTAGTCAAGCTAGAGTTTCTACTAGATTTTCAGCTTTGCAATATATTGAAGATACTCTTGGTAACGTTCAGGAGATAAAACGTGCTAAAACTCATAGAGATGAAATGTTGGCTAGGTATGGAACTAGTGATAGGAGATATCAAGCTGCTAAAGATGAAGTTAAAAAGTTAGAAGAAAAGTTTTTTGAACAAAGTGATACTGTTAAAGCAGCTAGAAAAGCTGTTGCTAGAGAAACTGGCTTATCGTTTAAAAATTATGATGAATATGATAACGCTATGACTGCTGAGAGAGTTAGAAATGCTGGAAATTGGAAGATTAAGGATAAGAAATAAAGAACAAGGAGTGTGATATATAATGAACAGTTATTTAGTTCCTGCTAATGCAAAGAGGGGGATGTTGATATTTAATATATTTAGGCCATTTGATTTGATTTTATTTGGTTGTGCTGGTATTGCACCTTCTCTTTTATTGCTAATTATATTGCCTACTGAGGATATAGTTATGGCTATTTTGGCTATACTTCCTGCTTGTGTTACTGGGTTGTTGGTTTTTCCTGTTCCTAATTATCATAATGTATTATGTATATTACAGAGTATATATCGGTTTTATACTGAGAGAAGGAGATATTCTTGGAGAGGATGGTGTTTTTATGAACAATTCAAAGCAACAAACGGTAAAAAGTAAATATACGGAGAGTTGGATTCCTGTTAAAGGAATAGAAAATGGTGTTATAATATTAGATAATAAATATAGAGTAACTGGTGTTAAGATAAGACCTAGAAATATATTTATTTTAGATGGTGCTACGCAAGAGAATACTATAATAGCTTTAAAGAATTTTTATAATACAGTTGATTTTGATTTTTGGTTGATTAGTGCTGATAGACCGGTAGATATAAGTGGATATTTAGCTAGACTTCAGCTTCTATACAATCAGACTCCTAGTCCAGTTATTAGAAAACTTATTAATCAAGATATAATGAAGGCTAATGATTTTATGGATAATAATGTTACTGATACAGAGTATTATATTTTGTTTAAAGAAAAAAATATGGATATAATACAGAAAAGACTTAGAACAATAATCACTGGTCTTGCTAATTGTGGATTAGATAGTGCTCAAACTTCTAATGAGGATTTAAGAGTAATATTAGATAATTTTTTGAATGGGGGAGTTAAAACTGATTTTGGGACGGTGACATCATAATGTTATTTAAGAGTGAAATAGCGCCTAAGGGTATTGAATGGCGACCTAGAGATTTTATTATGAGCGATAAGTATTGTACAGTACTTACTGTTATATCTTATCCTAGATATATTGGACCTGGTTATTTATCTAATCTGACTAATATGTCAGGTGTAAAAATGGTTATAAAACATATGCCACTACCATTTTCTGTTTTATCACATATGTTAAATAAAGAGATTGCTGATTTAAAGGCTAAATATCAGCAAGAGAAAGATTTAACTATTCAAGAGAGAATAAGACAAGATGTTGATAGTTTGGAATATTATATTCAACAATTTACTGCTAGTCAGACTAAAACTTTTGATTTTCAGATGCATGTTTTAGTTACAGCTGATACTAAAGAACAATTAGAAAATAAAAAATTAAATTTGAGAAACTATATGGATGCTATGGAAATGAGAGCAATTCCTCTTAGCTTTGAACAAGAAAGAGTATTTAAGTCTATGCTTCCTATTTTTGAAAAACAAGAAATAGAAGATAGGATAGGTACACCTATGCCTTCTTCTACTATGGCTGCTATGTATCCATTTGTTTTTGATAGTGTTAAAGATGAAGGATTATCTACTTTACTTGGTGTTGACTTTTCTGGTGGTGTAGTTTTATTTAATCAATTCTTATATCAAATAAGAAAAGAAAATAATAGAAATAATGCTAATATGATTATACTTGGAACTAGTGGATCTGGTAAGAGTACAGCTGCTAAATTAATGCTTAGAAGTCATATAAGAAATGGTTATCAAATAGTTGCAATAGATCCTGAAGGTGAAATTAGTACTATGACAGAAATGTATGGTGGACAAGTAATTGATTTAGGTAAGGGTGGTGCATACGGATTAATTAATCCACTTGAAATAATAGTTGATGCTGATGAAGAAGATGTAAAAAATGGATTAGGATATACTATTCTTAATACTACTTTACAGAATTTAAAAGCTTTTATGAAGTATTATTCTCCTGATATTGAAGAAGATGTTTTGAATATGTTTAGTGAAGTTGTACAAGATACATATGCTAGATTTGGTATTAATTTTAATAGTGATTTTAGTAAATATACTTCTAAAGATTTTCCAGTTATGGATAATGTATATGAGACTATAATAGCTAGACTTAGGTCTATGACTGAAAAAACTCGTGAAAGAGATATAATGGAGAGACTTGAGATAAAAATTAGACCATTTACTAGAGAGCTTAGATATTATTTTAATGGTCATACCAGTATTAATGCTAGTGGAGATTTTTTGGTATTTAATATTAAGGAACTTATGAATAGTGATGCTAATATTAGAAATGCTTTATTATTTAATGTTTTAAAGTATGCTTGGGGTCTTTGCTTAAATCCTAATGTTAATACTGTTTTGTCTGTAGATGAGGCTCATGTTCTTCTTAGTGCTAAGAATACTTTAGGTGCTGAATTTTTAGCACAAGTTCAAAGAAGGGCACGTAAATATAATACTGGTACAATTATTATTACACAACAACCTAGTGACTTTGTTGGTCAAGATATAATTGTACATGGTAAAGCTATATTTGATAATTCATCTTATTATTTAATAATGGGACTTAGAAAACAATCTGTTGATGATTTATCTATGCTTATTGATTTAAATGATAATGAGAGAGAAAGTATTAAGAGATACAATCAAGGAGATGCTCTATTTGTTTGTGGTAGTAGAAGAATGCAGATTAATGTAATAGTTAGTGAAGAAGAATTAGAATCATTTGGTTCTGGAGGAGGATTTTAATTTTTTAGTAATTTTGTTGTAAGGAGGTAGAAGATTATGGCCAATAATGTTAATAATAATGAAAATGTTAACAATAATGTTTCTGATGATAATAATTCAGTTGAAGCTAATTCTTCCCCTTCTTCTAACACGAATGTTAGTAATAATAGTGGTGCTAAAAATAATAGTTTTCTGAATAATATAGGATTATTTGGAAATAGAAGAAATGGTTATGGTAGTGGTATTGGTAATATTTTTGGAAGAAATAAGAAAAATTCTTCTCCTATGAGAAATGGGAGCAATAGTTATCAAAATAGGATTGCTCAAAATAGGGAAAGACTTAATAGAGCTAGGGCTGAAAGAAATAATCCATATAAGAGAAATACTGGTAATAAAAATAATAATGGAACAGATGATAATAATCAATCTGGTGCTACTGGAAGTACTGCAGGTGATGCTAAAGAAAAAGGAATTCTTGATAAGGCAAAAGATAATCTTAATGTATTAGGTGCTGGAGCTTCTTTAGCTGGTAGTCATATGGATAATTTAAGAAATAAAGCTTCTACTGCTAGACATCCGTTAAAAGCTGCTAAAGGGGTTGTTGCTAATAAGATAAAGATGACAATTATGACATGGATTTCAGGTATTGCAATTGGATGTGCTCCTTATCTTTTAGGTATATTTGTTGCTATTATAGTTGTTTTATTTGTACTTGGTCTTTTAGGAAATGATTCTAGTGGAAATATGTTATCCCAAGCTGGCGTTTGTTCTTATAATGTTGATGGTAAGAGTGTTAGTGATATTAAAGTTAGATTACTTAATTGTGAAGGTGATACTCCTGTTGAGGGTGAAGAATTAATAGATTTTGAAACTTATATTACAGGGGTTGTTTATCAGGAAACTGGTGATAGTTCGTATGAAGCTTTAAAGGCACAGGCCGTAGCTGCTAGAAGTTATGCATTAAAGCGTCCTGGAATTATGGGGGGGGAATATGGCGTTACTTTAGAAGAGGAAGATGGTCAGTGGATTTTATCACTTAGAAGTTGTACTAATGATCAGGTATTTTGTCATCCTGATAAAGGTTGTTGGTCAAATCGAAGAGGTGGACAGACAAGTAATAGTAATCCAGCTGATTGGCCTAATTGTACTGTGCATTCTGGGGAAGATACTTCTAAAACTTGGCATAGAGGGCCTCTTGCAGAAGACAGTGATGTTAGAAAAGCAGTTGAAGAAACTAGGGGGGAAGTTTTAGTTGATGATGATGGTAAAATAGTTAATACTGATTTCTTAGATACTAATCAACAATATTGGGATAGTTTGGCTAAGCAAGGTAAAGATTATCTTGAAATTTTGGTAGCTGATTACGGTGATCAAGGTGCTGCTAGAACTTCTAGTAATTGTACTGCTAGTTCGTCAACTATAAATGATGCAGATATAAATACACTTATTAATTTAAGTCAGGAAGAAGCTTGGGAGCAATTGATTGGTAAAAGAGATAGTGGTTCTCATCCTAGTATTAGTAGGGCTGATATGGACGCAAGAGTTACAGAGATTACTGTTCCTATCAGGACTTGGAAGAGTGGTGGAGGACATAATCCACGGACAGATACTGTAAAGAAAGATAAAACTATTACTGTTAATAAAGCTATGGCTAGTTTATGGCAAGCATTTTTTACTGATGTTTATAATGAAGCTACTGATTTTGTAATTAATGATGATTTGTATTGTTACAGTTATAGGAGTGTTACTGGTGGTGGGTCTTTATCGGCACATGCTTATGGAGTTGCTTGTGATATTAATGCTAGTGTTCTTGGTAATGGTTATGGTGATACATCTTTGAGTAAATCAAGGTGGGAAGATTTACCGGAGACTCGCTCAAAATATCAAGTTGTTTATAAAGGCTCTAAAATAATAGAAATTGCTCATAAGTATACATTAATTAATGGTAGTGATTGGAAAGATCCACATGATGCTATGCATTTTAGTTTCATTAGAGATACAAGTAGATCATTTGCTCAAAGTTGTCAAGGTAAAATATCTTGTTCTTCTTAAAATATTGAGGTGATATTATGAATAAGACTGATTTTAAGACTTTAATTGTTATATTAGTAGTATTGCTTATCTTTTCTATTATTGTATTGATATTGTATAATGTTACTGAAAAAGAAAAAATAGATATGTCTGGTAATTTTATTGTAGATGGTAATAGGTTTTTTGAATATGATGGTACTAAATGGAGAGAGCTTGGTTCAATAGATAGTATTATTATGAATAAATTTAATGTTTATTCTAATAATACTTATGTTGGTAACTATTCTGTATCTGAAAATAATGGTAAATATTATTTCTTTGATGATGAGTATGAAAGTCATGATGTTACTTCACCTTTTATTGCTATTAGTGAGGATAGTGAAGTAAGTGTAATTGATTATAAAAAGGCTGATTTTAATAGTAGTGATTATAGTAAAGCTTCAGAATATTTAAAAAGTATTGATATTGATTATGATGGTGAATATAATATTAGTGATAAGTATATAGTTGATTTAGATAATGATAATAATTCTGATTATATTTATGTTTTATCTAATCAACTATATAGTGATGATGTTTTTTATGTTGTTTTTGCTAATATTGATAATGATTATATTACTATTAATAAACAAATTGGTGTTAGTGAAGTAGAGAGATATTCTTTAGGTTGGGTACTTAATATATCTAATGATAAGTTAAATGATATAATTTTGAGAGAAGAAGATAGAGAATTTTATAATTATTATTTGTATAGATATTTTAAGAATCGTGAATATCAGAGAATTTTACCAAATGAATAATATTAGGTTATTAAGAATGACACTATGACATTATTTTTACCTTTTAGGTACTTTAATGTTATAGTGTCTTATTTTGTTATAAAATAATTAATTAGTTTAAAGTTAATAAATAACTATTTTTTCTTTGGGAGAAAATACGCACATTATTTCAAAATAACCAAAAGGGGGGATGCTAATTGGCTAATTATGGATCTTCTGCAGCTATTGTTCTAGTATTATTTATTTTACTTATAATTATACTAGGTGCATGGATATAATTTATTAGGAGGTGACTAATATGACAACTAATTCTTGTAATTCAACTTGTAATACTCCAAATAATTGTGGAACTGGCAATGGTTTTTTAATCATTATAGTATTATATATTTTACTTGCAATTATTTTGGGATCTTGTTTCTTTTAATATTTTGAGGTAACTTTGTTATCTCATTTTTTCTTTTTTATTTTTTTGTGATTAGTGCGTAATGTAAATACAAAGTAAATTATCTTGAAAAATGCTTTTAATATATGCTATAATTGTTTTTGTAAATATAAGTGAGGATAAGTGATAACATGGTGAAAAAAACAAATCAATATGATGAGAATTCAATAAAAATATTAGAAGGATTAGAAGCTGTAAGAAAGAGACCTGGTATGTATATTGGCTCTACTGATAAGAGAGGGTTACATCATTTAGTATGGGAAATTGTTGATAATGGTGTAGACGAGGCTTTAAATGGATATGGTAATCATTTAAAGATTGTAATGCATAAAGATGGTTCTATTAGTGTAACAGATTGTGGTAGAGGAATACCTACTGGGATGCATTCTTCTGGTAAAAGTACTCCTGAGGTAATATATACTGTTTTACATGCTGGTGGTAAATTTTCTGAAGGTGGTTATAAAGTAAGTGGAGGATTACATGGAGTAGGTGCTTCTGTTGTTAATGCTTTATCTAGTTGGATGGAAGTTATTACTAGATATAATGGTTATGAATATTTTATTAGTTTTAAAGATGGTGGCCATGTAGATAAACCTTTAAAAAAATTGGGACCTACTAATAAAACAGGAACTACAGTAAGGTTTATGCCTGATAGTGAAATTTTTTCTACTACTTCTTTTAATTTTTCAACTATATGTGAAAGAATGCAAGAATGTGCTTTTTTGGTTAATGGTCTTGCTATTGAGATTGTAGATGAGATATCTGATAAGAGTGAAAAATATTTATATCAAAATGGTCTTGAATCTTTTTGTGAATATTTGAACGAAGGAAAGACATCTCTTCATAAAGTTTGTTGTTTTGATGCCAGTAGAGAAGGCGTTAATGTATCTGTTGCATTTCAGTATACTGATAATTATTCTGAGAATATTGTTTCTTTTGTTAATAATGTTAAGACTACTGATGGTGGTACGCATGAAGTTGGATTTAAGACTGCTATTACTAAAGTTTTAAATGATTATGCTAAGGAGAATAATTTTATTAAAGCTCGTGAGAAATCATTTGAAGGTAGTGATGTTAGGGAAGGATTAACTGCTATTATAAGCGTTCAGATACCTGAGGCGATATTACAGTTCGAGGGACAAACAAAATCTAAGTTAGGTACGCCAGTTGCTAGAAGTATTGTTGAGAATATAACTAGTGAAAAATTAAAATTTTTCTTAGAAGAAAATAAAAGTGTTGCTACTTTGATTGTAAATAAAGCTTTAAAGGGAAAGGAAGCTAGAGAGGCTGCTAGAAAAGCTAGAGAAGAGAGTAGGAAAGGCAAGGATAGTAAGAAGTTAGAGAAGATTTTAAGTGGTAAGTTAACTCCGGCTCAAACTAAGGATAAGAGTATTAAAGAGTTATTTATAGTAGAGGGAGATTCTGCTGGTGGATCTGCTAAGCAAGGAAGAAATCGTAAAACACAGGCTATTTTACCACTTAGAGGTAAAGTTATTAATACTGAGAAGGATAAATTAGAAGATATATTTAAAAATGAAGAAATTAATACTTTAATTCATACTATTGGGGCTGGTTATGGTAGTAATTTTAATGTTAAAGATATAAATTATGATAAAGTTATTATTATGACAGATGCTGATGATGATGGAGCACATATTCAATGTTTGTTATTAACATTTTTCTATAGGTATATGAAGCCTTTAATTGAGGAAGGTCATCTTTATATTGCAATGCCACCTTTATATAGAATATTAATGGGAAATAAGGAAATTTATTCGTGGTCGAACGAAGAATTAAGAGAAATTACTAATGGTAAATCTAATTATAAGGTTTCTAGATATAAAGGTTTAGGAGAAATGAATGCTTCTCAGTTATGGGAAACTACTATGGATCCTGATAAGAGAAGTTTGATAAAGGTTAGTATTGATGATGTTGCTTTAGCTGAAAAGAGGGTTTCTGTATTAATGGGAGATTCTGTAGAACCTAGAAAGAATTGGATAAATGAAAATGTTGTATTTTCTTTAGAAGATGATTATAAAATATAAAAAAGAAATAGAATTAATCTTTCATAGATTTTTCTATTTCTTTTATTTCATCTATTGGTTTTTTTACAATTTTGCTTATTAGTTCATAAGAAATATTTTCTTTGAGCATATTTTTTATTGTTTCATTTTTTTCATACTGGATACCTTCTTTTCTGATTATTCTATTTCTTTTATTTATTACTAAATCTTTCATTTCTTTTTGTTTCCAAGCATGTAGATTAAAATCATTTAAACTTGTTTTTTTGCTCTCTTCAATTATAAGTTCTAATTTATCAGGAGAGAGAATTTTACTTAATATATCATATAATTCAGAAAAACTATTTGACATAAGGGCTGCTAACCAAAGTTCTCCTCTTTCTAATTTTCTAGATTTAGTATAATATAACTTATGGTAGAATTCAAGGTATTTTAAGATAGTATAGTAATTATCAATATATATTTCTTTAGTAGTAGTATCATATGGTACTATAACATGTTCTCCATATGTTTCAGTTTTGTTTTCAGTATTTAGATTTAATTGATAGAAGATAACATTATCTATATCTTTAGGATCATTTCCTTTTTCTGGTATCATGCTATATATTTTATTTTGATAAATAAAGTTTCTATGTTTTACTTTATTAAAGTCTGATCTATTAATCTCTATTTCTATAAATATATCATCATTTAAAGCTATATTTAAGTATACATTTTTTTTATATTTCTTATAATTTTCTGGAGGAAGTTCATTATTTATAAGTCTAATTTTACATTTATTTCTATCTATATCAATTTCTAGTACTGATAATATAAAGTCTTTTAATAATTCTATATTACTACCAAATATCCCTTTAAATATAGGATCAAAAGTTATTGGTAGTAATTTTACTTTATTATCTAATTCGCATAGATAATTAGTATCTAGTATATTGTTTTCTGCTTTTAATTTTGTCATATTCTTCACCTCGAGATGAGAATAACATATATAAAATTTTAATGCAAATTACCAAAATTTAATTCTAGTTAAGAAAAATACTTGAAAAATTAAAAGTTGATTTTATGATATGTTGATTTAAAAGAAAGTATATTTTAAGAATTAAATTTTGGTGATGATT